>Ga0209251_1002302_pt1 | contig 13545 bp, 10 predicted proteins | sample SaaInlV_100m_DNA_6_FD_184665 | JGI IMG/M metagenome (GOLD analysis project Ga0209251, IMG submission 184665) | Marine microbial communities from expanding oxygen minimum zones in the Saanich Inlet - Saanich Inlet SI073_LV_10m_DNA (SPAdes) (version 2) | ecosystem: Environmental > Aquatic > Marine... | reverse complement strand
TGTATATTTTAACTTCATTCTAGTTCCCACTCCGTAGGGACCCCCTGTCCAACCTGTATTTACTAACCAAACAGATACTCCTGCTTCTTGCATTTTTTTGCTAAGCATTTCAGCGTATTTTGTTGGGTGTAAAGGCATAAATGGAGCTCCAAAACAAGCTGAGAAAGTTGTTTGTGGCTCAGTAACTCCTGCCTCAGTACCTGCAACTTTTGCAGTATAACCTGAGATAAAATGATACATTGCTTGATTCACATTAAGCCTAGCAACTGGTGGCATAATACCATAAGCATCGCATGTTAAGAATATCACTGCATTAGGATGAGGTCCTACGCTAGGTAGCCCTTTAGAACCTAAAGAGTTTTCAATAAAATGGATTGGATAACATATTCTTGAATTATCACTTTTGGCATTATCGCTAAAATCTACTTCTTTTGTTTCTAGATCATAAACAACATTTTCTAGAAGCGTACCATGCTGAATAGCATTATAAATTTCTGGCTCTTTATCTTTATTTAGATCAATTGCTTTTGCATAGCAACCGCCTTCAAAATTAAAAATTCCATTATCAGACCATCCATGTTCATCATCTCCAATCAATGGTCGATTAGCATTGGTACTCAACGTAGTCTTTCCCGTACCAGACAATCCAAAAAATAATGTTGATTCACTTAGATCTTTTGAAACATTTGCAGAACAGTGCATTGATAACACATTTTTAAGTGGCAAATAATAATGCATAACAGAGAAGATGCCTTTTTTCATTTCTCCGGCATATTCTGTTCCACCAATAATTGCAATTTTCTTTTTCAGATTAAATACAATAAAGTTTTCTGAGTTTAATCCATACTCTTTCCAATCCTGTTCTTTAACATCGTAAGCATTGATAATTGTAAAATCAGGTAGGAAATTTTCTAATTCTTCTTTTTTAGGCCTAATAAACATATTATTTACAAACAAAGATTGCCATGCTTTCTTCGTTACCATTCTAACATTAAGACTACTGTCTTTATCGTCACCAGCAAATCCATCAAATACATAAAAATCATTACCTAGTTCATTATATGTTGCAACAACCTTATTTAGTAAGTGTTCAAAGTTTTGTTCTGAAATTTTTTGATTAACATTGCCCCACCAAATATTTTCAGATGAATTTTCTTCATCTACAATAAACTTATCATTTGGAATTCTTCCAGAAAATTCACCGGTATCTACCATCAATGCACCATTTAAACCAATTACGCCCTCTTTTAAAGCAATAGAGTCTTCAATAAGGTGATCGGCGCTAGAATTACGTTTATACTTACTGTTATGGATATTTAAATAATCTAGATTCATTTTTCTCCTCTTGGATGAGATTTTTTAATAGTCTCCTGCAATTTTCCAAGGCTAACATGCGTATAAATTTGAGTAGATGCTAGGTTTTCATGCCCCAGTAAAGACTTGATAGCACTAAGTCCAACACCGCTATTTAAAAGATGTGTAGCAAAAGAATGCCTCAAAGCATGAGGACCATATGAATTCAAGGTTAAAGTTTTTAAATTTTTCATCACTAAGTATTGAATGTTATATCTTGATAAATTTTTGTTATTTTCATCGACGAATAAATTATTATTGAAGTTTGTCTTTATCAAAGGATATTTTTCTAAAATTGTTAAATATTTAATGATTAGCTTTTTTGTATCTCCGTCAAAATTTGCCAATCTTTCCTTACTACCCTTACCTATTACTTTAATTGTCTTTTGAGAAAAATCGATATCTTTTAATTTGATTGACTTGAGCTCTTGTAATCTTAGTCCAGATGTAAAAAATAACATTATTAAAGACTGATTCCTCAATTTGATGATGTCAGATATTTTGTTATCACTATTAATTTTATCTAAAACTTGTAAAATTTGATCCATTGACAAAAAAGTAGGGATTGATTTCTTATATTTTGGAGAAGGATAAGATTTTACTTCATTCAATACAATATCATCTATCACTCCTTCTGTATGCAAAAATTTATAGAAGGTTCTAAGCGCAGATAGTGCTCTAGAAAAAGAACGAGGACCCATCGAGCTAGTCACACTTGCTTGGAAATCAAAAATGAGCTCTTTGTCTATCCTTAAATAATTTATTTTTTCTTTTTTTATAAAAAGAAAGTATCTAGTGATATCTCTACTATAATTAATGATAGTTTGCTCAGAATATCCTCTTTCAAGCTCTAAAAATAAAAGAAATTCTTTGTGATGATCTTCAAATTTCATCATTTAAAATTGCATTATAGATAGTATTAAAATCTTTATTTGGCTCTGCAGAAAATTTTACTCTTTCTAGTGTTGAAGGATGTTCAAATTCTATTGAGTGTGCATGCAAGCAATGACCTTGAACTAATGAAAAATAATCATCTAATTTGGTTTTAGTTTCCTTCATAAATTCTTTAGATTTTTGAATTCCACCACCATATAGTTCATCTCCAAAGATAGGAAATCCAGATTCTTTACAGTGCACTCTAATTTGGTGAGTTCGTCCTGTTTTTGGAAAAAAACGTACTGCAGATAAGTATTCTCCAGATTTGATTAATTCAAAATGAGATAAAGCTTTTTTTCCAGTATCTGACGATTCAAATTGAATAGGATTTCTTTTATTTCGATTTAAAATATTGTCAATTACCCCCGACTTCTCTTTCCACTGACTCCATGTTAATGCTATATATTCTTTTTGAATAGTTCGAGCTTTAAACTGATCAGCAATCTTCCAATGAGAGTAATCATTTAAGGGAATAATCATTATACCGGTTGTGTCCTTATCTAGTCTGTGCACAATGCCAGGTCTTGATGGGTCTATTGCATCTTTTAATTCTTTTTCAAATCGATGCAGAAGAATATTCACCAATGTCTTATCATGATTTCCTGGGGCTGGGTGCACTATAATACCTCTAGGCTTGTTGACGATAGCAAAATCTTTATCTTGATACAAAATATCTAATGGATGATTCCAACTCTCTAGTATAAGTTTTTTTTGATTTTCTTTTTTTGAAGTATCAATATCTATTTCATCGCTATAGCTTAATCTGAAATTTTTTTTAACTATTTTTTGATTGACTAGAACGGATCCATTAGAAATCATCTTTTGGATATTAGTTCTTGAGAATTGAACTAACCTTTTAGATAAAAAACTATCGAGCCTTTTTAGCTCATCCGATGAAGAGACAGATATTTTCATAATATATTTACTTCTTAATGATTATAGAACTATACAACAAGAATAACAATCCTATTGTTACAGAGGAATCTGCAACATTGAAGATATACCAATGAGCTCCATTAATATGAAAATCTATAAAATCAACTACATAACCACGAAATATTCTATCTAAAATATTTCCTATAGCTCCCCCTATGATAAGCAATAAGGCAATCTGAGATGCACTATCTTCAAACTCTTTATTTTTAAGAAGAGATATCAAATAAAAAGTTATCAATATCGGAAATACAATAAAGAAGATTTTTCCTCCAGGAAAATTGATTCCAAATGCAATTCCTTCATTTCTTATGTATGTAAAATCTAATAAAGAAGGAATTACTACAAATGAATCGTATAGATTCATTTTAGTGTGAACTAATATTTTAGATAATTGATCAATTAAAACAATAAAAAAAGGTAAAAAAAAATTCATACTAAATTTAATTTCTTCTTCTGCTTACAGAAAACACCTTTTGTTGCGTTTGGAACCTCTAATAATCTTTCTTTTTCAATTAAAGGAGTACTAGGACATTCACATTGTCTAGGATCGCTTTGAGAGATTTGACATATACCGTACGTACCATCCTTAATTCTTTGTAATGCTTTTTTTAAATTAAGAATATAGTCTGATTCACGCGACATTAGTAAGAAGCTCTTTTCTACCTCATGCGCTTCAGTTCCTTCGTTATGATCTTCTGTATTATTATCTAAAAAAACAGAGCTTCTACTAGATGATGTAGAGCGAACAGCATGAATATTTTCACTGATATCGTCCATCTTATGATATATATTTTTTTCAAATTTTGCTAGTTCTGATTTCGAATATTTTGTTTTGGCCAATTGAATTCCTCTTTATAATTTTTTCTTAATAAAAATGTCAAATTTTTCTGTTTTATACTTGAAAGCAGAATTATAGTCAGAATTATCCAAACTATCCACTATATCCGTACATAAAATTTCATTCATCAAATATTTTTTATGCTTATTTATAGCGCTATTTATATAGGTAGAAAAAGTTCCCGATAGTACAATCCTATCATCTACATTAAAATCTGCTTCTTTTCGCATCACCTGCACATGTCTGATTAACTCTCTAATCAACCCTTCAGCTGCTAAATTCTCATCAATTTCAGTACTTATAGACACTATAACATCATTTGAAAAAAATGCTTCCTCTTTTTCATATCCTTCAATTTGAATGATAATATCTTCTTTTATAATATCAAATTTTTCTGAAGATATTTTTTTATTATTTAAATATTTGTCCATTACATCATATTGATCGAGCGTTGCAATATACTTAATTACTGTTTGCATCTCTTCCCCAAACTTAGAAGATAAAATCTTAAAATTTGGTTTTATAGAAAAGGAACCCATATCCTTTAAGCTTGTTGTGATTGATATTGTCTTGATATTTAGTTCATCTAAAATAAGCTGTTTTTGCTCTAATATAAACTTGGTTAGCATTGGATCATTTTCATATATTTTTAAATCTGAAAGCGGTTGCCTGACTTTAATATTAGCTTTTTTTCTCGTAGCCCTACCAGATTCAATAATCTTTTTAAGCGTTTCAACTTTCTTCAACAAATCCATATCAATTTTATCATCATTATGTTTTGCATACGAAGATAAATGAATACTGTCATGATTTTCGCTTGGATCATCTTGTGAAATGTTAAGATACATGCGCTCTGTAATAAATGGTAAAATTGGAGACAGGAGCTTGATAAGTGATAACAAAACATCATAAAGTGTTTGATATGCTACAAACTTATCAGTATCATTTTCACTTTTCCAGAATCTTCGTCTGTTTCTTCTAATATACCAGTTAGATAAATCATCGATGAATAATTCAATTTTCTTTACAAGCTTATCTGCTTCAAATTTATCATAATGCGCAGTAGACTCTTTTATTAATAAATTTGCTTTTGAAATAATCCACTTATCTAACAATGTTAGATCTTTTTCATCTATATCTTGTGAGTGTGGTTTAAAATTGTCTAAGCTTGCATAAGTACAAAAGAAAGAATAGATATTCCAAAAACTAATTAACCGTTTTCTGACTTCATCGGCCTTATCATATCCAAATAGTAAATTATTTTCTACGTTTTGTCTTGCATACATCCACCTCATTACATCGACACCCATTTTTTCAGCAGCATCATCGAACCAAATAGCATTTCCTGAAGACTTATGCATTTCGTTTCCGTCTCCATCTTTTACTAATGCGTGACCAAGTAAGGTTTTAAATGGAGCTTCATCTTCAAGGAAGGATGACATAGCTAATAGAGAATAAAACCAATTTCTAAATTGACCAGGAAAACATTCTGTAATAAAATCAGCTGGAAACCATTCATTCCAATATTTTTTATCTTCAAAATATTTCAATGTAGAAAAAGGAACAATCCCTGCATCAAGCCATGGATTACCAACATCAGGAATTCTATTACCAATTAATCCTGTTTCAGGATGTTTAATCTTTACATGATCAACCCAAGGTCTATGAGGGCTGTTACCATCAAACTTTTCCCATCCTTCGACAGATAATTCTTTCAATTCTTCTCTTGACCCTACAACATGAAAACTTCCATCTTCAAAGGTCCAAATTGGTAGAGCTAATCCCCAAAAACGCTTCTTTGAGATCATCCAATCGCCCATATTATCTAACCAATTATGTTCCCTATCTTCTCCCCATTCTGGAATCCAATTGATATCGCTGACAACATTTTTAATTCTATCTCTCCAATCCATATTTATATACCATTCATCTACTTGCTTAAATACAAGCTCATCGCCTGATCGCCAACAATGAGGATATATATGAGGATAATCTTCTGCATATAATAATAGATTTCTATTTTTTAAATCTTGTATAATTTTTTTAGTAGTATTAGGGTCTGTAACATTTAATCCAGACATAAAATCAAATCCATCAAGAAAGTTTGCTTGATTATCAATAGGTGATATTTCTACAAAACCTTCTTTTTTACAAATTTTGTTATCTATAGATCCACAACCACTTGCCATATGAACAATACCAGTTCCTTCTCCTTCTACTACCATGTCATTACCTTCAGAGTCTTTGCCTCCATCGATTACAATATGACATTGTATAGGTGTCAATTCATCATCTTTTTTATCTTCACCTATATTTGGATAGCCTCCAGCAGTTTGCTGTGGCTCTAGATGGTCATATGGGCCTTGATAGGTCCAACCAATCATATCTTCACCTTTAACAACTTCAAGAATCTTATAGCCACCTCTTTCTTTAAATATCTGATCTAAAGTTTTTAGCTTTGGTACCCCATCAATCCAATTCTTCTTTTCTGTAAATTCTTTGCTTAATCGCTGAAATTTTAAATTATTTTCAGCAACATAATAAATCGAATCATCTGTTAGTTGAATTTTTGCATAATTTATTTTTTTATTTACAGCAACAGCGATATTTGATGAAAGAGTCCATGGAGTTGTAGTCCAAATTAATATATGTTCATCTTGTTTGTCTTTTAGAGAAAATTTAACGAATACACCTTTGTGAACCGTTAGCTTACGTCCCTCAATAATTTCCATTTGAGAATAAGAAGTACCTGATCTTCCAGACCATGGAACAACATCCGTACCTCTATAGATTTTTTTCTCATTAAATAATTTTTTTAAAAAAGCCCATATAGCATAATTGTTTTCATCAGACATGGTATAGTATGAATTTTCCCAATCCATCCAATAACCCAATCTTTTTGATTGTTCAGTTTGAACATCTGAATATTTTGTAACACGCTCTTTACACAGCTTAACAAATTTTTCTATTCCAAGCTCTTCAACTTCTTTCTTTGATTTAATGCCAAGCTCTTTTTCTACTTCAATCTCAACCCATAATCCTTGACAATCAAAACCATTTTGATATCGAAGTTGATAGCCATTCATTGACTTATATCTTTGATAAAGATCTTTTAATGTTCTGCCCCAAGCATGGTGAACACCCATTGGATTGTTAGCTGTAATGGGACCATCTAGAAAACTCCATTTTTCACCTTCAGAATTCTGAGTTACTAATTTTTGAAAAGTTTTATTTTTTTTCCAGAAATCAAGGATTTCATGCTCATTCGATACAAAGTCTATTTTTGGATTTTCTTTTCTTATACTCATGATGAATTAACTATGAACTTATAAGAAATGTTGAATTATTGCAATTTGATTAGAATTTATCTTCTAAGTGTTAAAAATCTGGATGCATTACCACGTTTTACTAAGAATAGAATTTTTGTATCTTTTTCATATTTAGACATTTCAGCTTTAAACATTTTTAGATTAGATATCTTTTGTCTTCCTATGCGAGTAATTAAGTCTCCCTCTTGCATATCTGATTTTTCTGCAATACCACCCTCTACAACATCCACCACAACTACTCCTTCAATATCAGAATTTCTAGAACTTTTGATGTCATATCTTTCAATCAAATCATTAGTAATGTCCAACACAGATAATCCAAATTCATTATAAGTGTTCTGGGTATTGCTTGCCATTTCATCTCCAGATCTTTCTTCAAGCACGACATCGATGTCTTTAACTTCACCTTCTCTAGATATAGTTAAAGTTATTTTTGCCCCGGGATTAGTGCTAGATACTAAATTTTTTAATTCAGCACCATTAGTAATTTCTTTTCCTTCAAAATTGATAATTACATCACCTGATTCTAATCCAGATTTATAAGCAGGACTTCCCTCTACAATGTCGCTAACAATAGTACCTTTCCTAGACTTAAGATCCATTGTATCATAAAGATCTTCATTGATATCTTGCATATAAATACCTAAAAAAGAACGTACTACGTAACCTTTAGAGATTAAGTCACTCATTACTTTTGTAACTATACTTGACGGAATTGCAAATCCTATTCCAGCATTAGATCTTCCACTACCTGAAGCGATTGCTGCATTAATTCCAATAAGTTCGCCATCCATATTTAGTAATGCTCCTCCACTATTTCCTGGGTTAATAGCAGCATCTGTCTGTATAAAGTTCTGATAAGTATTGCCACTACCTCTCATTACATTATTCCTACCAATGGCACTAATAATACCTGCAGTGACAGTGTGGCTAAGTGATTCAGAAAAAGGACTTCCAATAGCTAGTACCCATTCTCCAACCCTAATAACTTCAGAGTTTCCAATTGGTACTGCTTTAATATTATCTGCTTCGATTTGAAGGATAGCCAGATCAGTACCTTGATCTAATCCTACAACCGTAGCTTTAAAAACTCTTTTATCCATTAATTCTACCATGATTTGATCAACAGGTTTTTCACTTCTTTCATCAAAAATAACATGATGATTAGTAACAATATATGCATTCTCTTCATCTACAATTACACCTGAACCCAATGATTTACTTTCAAATTCCTCTGGAACAGATCTGCCCCAATATTTATAGAAATTTTGTACATCTTCATCCATGGTTATTGTATTGGTAGTAGTAATTGTAACAACTGATTCATTCACATTTTCAGCAATATCAGCAAATGAATTGCTAAACTGCTTGAACATAGAGCCTTGAGAAAACAAGGCTGATGATGCAATCAATATTATAAATATTTTTTTCATATTTCTTTTATTTGAATGGAAACGTAAGCAATAAGTTCCGCACTTAGTTTAATCCTTCTTGTAAAAATCTTTTAAACTCTTCCACGTCTCTAGTCATACCAGGAAATTCTCCAATGACTAAATCATTTTTATCTAAAATGACGTAGTAAGGTAATGCTGCAGTTTTGAATCGATTAATTTGATAGTCTCTCTTTTCAAGATAGCTATCTCCAGAATCAGTATATAGACTAACTAAAACAAAATTTGACATTATATCTTCTACCGATTTCTTTGCAAAAACATTTGTTTCCATCCAGCGACAATTAGTACAGGTGACTCCAGTAAAATCTATAAATATTTTTTTATTATCTTGATTGGCTAGGATAAAAGCATCATCTAGAGAATAAACCCAATTCAAATTTGATTTAACTTTTTTTGGTGGAAGATAAGATTCAATATTTCCATCGATATTATATCCAAAATTTCCTGCTAATAAGTAAGAACCCAGTATAAAAAAACTTATAGAGGCTAATGCTCTTTGATAAGAAACTACTATCTTAGAATCATGTTTGAATCGAACGATTCCTACAATATAGAAAGCGCATAGGAACATAATAATTGCCCAGCAGTAAAGTACAATCTCATAAGTGAATATGTCCCACTGCCATACTAAATCTGTATTACTAATAAATTTAAAAGCTGCTGCTATTTCAAGAAATCCCATGATCACTTTTACAGAGTTTAGCCAACCACCTGATTGGGGTAATTTTTTCAAATAGTGTGGGAAAAGAGCCAAAAAGAAGAAGGGTGACGCAAAAGCCAAACTAAATACTAGCATACCGATGATAGGCCAAAACCAATCACCTTGTGAGGCAGCCACTAAGATTGTACCCATAAATGCTACTGTACATGTAAAAGAAGTAAGAGTAAAAGTTAGTGCCATGAATAATATACCTGCATATCCTTCAGAACTTTCTCTCTCCAATGAAAAACGTTTTAATGATTGAGGAATCTCAATTTCATAAAAACCAAAAAGTGAAAAAGCAAAATAGATGAATAAAAAGGCAATAAATAAATTTACGTAAGGATTAGCGGCAAGCTGTGTTGCACCTGAGGCGCCAAGAAAAATAGCAAGCAACATACCCAATAATGTGAATGTCATAACAATACCTAGCATATAAACTGAAGCATCTTTAATAGGCGAAGTTTTTTTGTCTTCACCTCTTTTCAAGAAAAAAGAAATTGTAATGGGTATCATTGGAAAAACACACGGTGTTAACAGTGCAGCAAATCCCATAATTAGTGAGATAAGAAGAAATCCTCCAATATCAGAATCGTCTAGCTCTAAACGATTAAATACAGAGTCTTTTGAAAAATCAAAACTATTGACTGTAAACTGCTCTCTTATATTACCACTTTCCAACACAAATTGAACAGTTTCGCTATATTCATTCGGTGGATAACATAGATTTCCTGTACAAACCTGATATTGAACTGTTACATCAAATGAATATATACCATTAGACAAATTTTTATCTAAAATAATAGGTACTTTAAATAAAGGATTGCCTTCATGGTACTTAGTAATATTATCAAAACCTTCATCATATATTACAATAGGATCTGGTTCTATAATTTTACCTGTCTTAACAATTTGATCTGATGTGATATTAATAACTGTTGGTTCTGGTCCTTCAGGTACATCATAAATTGCATAAATATGCCATTCATCTTCAATATTTGCTTGAACCTCCAAGATAACTACTTCACCTTGATTTGTATTATTTATATTGAATTTAAATTCAGCAGGATCGCTAAACTGACCGAATAAAATAGAAAAATATGCTAATATTGGAATTATTTTTTTCATTAATGCGCTAAGAAGATAATCTTTTCCTTAGCTTACTCCAAAATGTTTCTTTAGAAGTTTTGCTGATATTTTCTGTCATAAAATCTAGTTGAATTAATAATTTTTCCATTTCAGACTCTGCTGCACTATATCCATTTTCAATAAATTCTTCGGTCTTATCAAAAGCAGACCAATGTAAGTTTTTATGTTCAGGACTAATAACAAAATCAGACTGTTTTAGTAGATAAGAATTTAAATGTAATGTGGATATATCTCTCGCTCGATTAGTAATTTCAAATATATTATCGGGTTCCTCATTGGTATCAAATGCTCTACTAATATTTACTGCAATAATAAAATCACATTCACCTATTAATGGAGGTACGGGTGTTGGAAAAACAATTCCACCATCAAGCAACATTCTATTACCTATATATGTTGGCTCTACAAACCCAGGAATAGATGAACTCTTAACGACTGCATCGACAACATTGCCCGATTTATAGAGCATTGGTTTTCCAGAAATCAAATCTGTAGCAGTAACAATTAGGGGTATTTTTAAATCACTAAACTGACTATTAGCAAATAGATTATTTGCAGCTTTTGCCAATCTTTCATTCTTCACAAGTGACTTCCTAGTTGAACTTACCATTAGTATATATTGATTTTTCATTTGCTTGAATACTTGAGAAAAAACTGAATCATCTTTTTCATTGTTAGGTATATACCTAAACCCTAAATCTTTAAAATCTTCACCATTAACATGTGCGATATATTTTTCTTCTATGATATCAGCATTGGCATGAGATGCATACATAGCACCAATCATTGATCCGGCGCTAGTACCTGATATAACATCGGGTATAATACCTCTACGCTCTAAAGATTTTAATACCCCTATATGACAAGCACCTCTTGCTCCACCTCCACCAAGGGCTAAACCAATTTTTAGACTCTTATACATTCAATCTCTCTAAGTTGCATCTGAAACAACAATATTGCTTCCAGGTTTAATTGCTGGAATGTCTTTGACGTGATATGGAATATTATTTTTATCAAAAATTTTTGCGGCTTGTTTAGTGATTGCAAAAAAATTATCATATAAATGAACAGGTGTAATACTTCTATCAACAATGATACCAATACCTACAATATTACCTTTATGTCTATTGATTAATTTGGAAACTTCTTTGATAGACCCTCCCGTACTAAGTACATCTTCGATAATAAGAATTTTTTCATCAGGATTTATTTCAAAACCTCTTCTAAGCTCCATTTTACCATTAACTCGTTCTGAGAATATTGTTCTTTTATTTAATTGTCTTCCAACTTCAGTACCTAAAACAATACCTCCAATTGCAGGTGAAATCACTTTGTCAATTGACAGATCTGAAAAATGAGATGATAAAATATCTGCAAACAACGATAAGTACTTCGGATATTGCAATACCTTAGCACACTGGAAATAAGCATCACTATGCATGCCCGATGACAACACAAAATGGCCATACATTAGCGCTTCAGTTTCTTCAAAAATCTTTATATAGTCTTTATCGTTCAAAGTATAACCTCATTTGATTTGCAAAATTATGTGCAGCATCATGAATACCTTGATAGTCATTATCTCCAGGAAAAATTATAGATCTAGACACATTAATCAAGGTTGATTCTGCATAATTATTATTAATCTTAATAACATCTTCAAGACTACCTCCTTGTGCGCCAATACCGGGAATAAGAAAAGGCAAATCGTTTGTATTTCTTACTTCGCTCATTGCTTTGCTATTAGTAGCTCCAACAACTAAGCCAATATTATTATACCTATTCATATTTTTTGATAATTCAATTACTTTATCAAAAATACCTTCCTGAATATAGCTAGCAGATGCGTTTGAAGTCCTGCAAAGAACATAAACTCCTTTATCTTCACGAGAACAAAATGGCTCAATAGCCTCTTCTCCCATATACGGATTTACAGTTATAGCATCACAATTAAAATGATTAAAGAATGCATTGGCATAATGATTTGCTGTATTTCCAATATCACCTCTTTTAGCATCAGCGATAACAATATGATCGCTTCCAATCTCTTTGACTAGTTCTTCAAGCCATAAAAAACCTTGAGATCCCCACTCTTCAAAAAATGCAAGATTTGGCTTATATGCTGCTGCTACATCTTTTGTAGCTGATACAATCTTAAAAGAATAATCTTTAAGTTCTTGAATTGTGACATCCGATTTAAAATATTTTTTATCAATATCAATGCCAACACATAGATTGGAATTTTTTGCTTTTATTGTATTGGTTAGTTTTTCTTTAAAAGAATTCATCGTGGAAATTTAACCTAATTAACATTATCAAACAAATGCCTTCATACTAGATTGAAAAATTTTTAATATTCATCACAATGCACAATACCGAAAACTCATCAAAAACAAAAATTATTGCTTCTACTAACGTTTTTCAAATTGAAAAAGTTGAAAAAGTTGGTAAAGCAGATTATCCTCAGCTTATAGAAATATCCTTACATCTAGCTAAAGAATATGGAAGACAAGCTGTCCTTACAAAATCAACTATTGAGAAATATTTTAATACGGATAAATCTTTACCATTTATTGCAAGATATAAAGATGAAATTATTGGCTATATCATCGGAATACCATTAGAAGAGTTACGTCAAGAATCCTGGGCAGTCAATGATGAGAATTTTGGCAAGTACAACACCTTATATACTTATGCTTTTGTCATTATGGAAAAATATAAATCTAACGGCTATGCGAGAATGCTAAAACGAGTATATCTTAGTTGGGCTCAAAAGAAATCTAATATCAAATATATTACAGGTCATGTGATTACCGGCACATCAAACACAGCTGATAAAAATATGACTAT
>Ga0209251_1002301_pt1 | contig 13547 bp, 13 predicted proteins | sample SaaInlV_100m_DNA_6_FD_184665 | JGI IMG/M metagenome (GOLD analysis project Ga0209251, IMG submission 184665) | Marine microbial communities from expanding oxygen minimum zones in the Saanich Inlet - Saanich Inlet SI073_LV_10m_DNA (SPAdes) (version 2) | ecosystem: Environmental > Aquatic > Marine... | reverse complement strand
TTTTCCACCTTTATAAAGTTGAAGTCGATTAATTACAGCGTGACCGCCATTATCGCAAACAATAATTATTAATTTATTATTAGTAATAACAGAACTATAAATATCAGAATTATAGAGTAAGTATGAACCATCGCCAACAAATGAAATTACTTCTTTATCAGGATTAGCCATTTTAATTCCTAGCGCTCCAGATATTTCATAACTCATGCAACTAAAACCCCATTCCGTTTCATGAGTATTTAATTCTCTTGGTTTCCAAACTTGAATAACTTCACCAACTAAGCCGCCAGCTGCTGTTACTGCTATATCTGACGGGTCCGAGTTTCTATAACATGCGCCAACTACTTGAGCATAACTCGGTAATTTTTGATTTGTAGGACCACTTTCTTTATCGACGTAACTTTCCCATTCCTTTAATTCGACTCTTGATTTTTTATACCAGCTATCATCTGCTTTCCAATTACCTAAAGCTTGCGAAAGTTCCATTAAAGATACTTTTGCATCACCTACAATTGCCTGTGCCATATGTTTATTTGCATCAAATCTTGCTGCATTTATGGAAACCAACTTAAAATTAGGATTTTCAAAATTAGCCCAAGAACCAGTTGTAAAATCAGCTAGCTTGGTTCCTATTGCAATTGCTGTATCTGTTTCTTTGCTAAGATTGTTTGCTGCTCTACCACCCAAACCTCCAATTACACCTAAATAATGACTATGATCTTTTTTCATTGTTGAATAACCCATAACTGTTTGTGTTACAGGAATATTATGTTTAATTGCAAAAGCACTTAATTCATTTGTTGCATCTGAGTAAAAAACTCCACCTCCTGAAATTATAATAGGTTTTTTTGATTTTTTTATTAATTCAACTGCTTCTTTAATTTGAAAATCATCTGGTTTAGCTCTTCTTATCGTATGAATTTGTTCTTTAAAAAATTCCTCTGGATAATCATAAGTTTCTCCTTGAACATCTTGACTTAAAGATATGCATGCAGGTCCACAATCTGCTGGATCTAGCATTACATGTAAAGCTTGTTGTAAACTTGAAATTATTTGTTCAGGTCTAGTAATTCTATCAAAATATCTTGTTACAGGTTTAAAAGCATCATTGGCAGTTATGCCTGGATTATTAAAATGCTCAACTTGTTGTAAAACAGGATCAGGAAAACGACTAGAAAAAGTATCACCTGGTAAAAATAGTATAGGAATTCGGTTACTCATTGCAACAGCTGCGGCTGTTACCATATTTGTTGATCCAGGACCAACTGATGAAGTAGCAACAAAGATCTGTTTTCTTCTTTTTGCTCTTGAATAAGCTATTCCTGTAAGTGCCATGTTTTGTTCATGATGGCCTCTCCAAGTAGGTAATTCTTTTTGATTTTCTTGTAGAGCTTGACCTAAGCAAGCAACATTACCATGACCAAAAATACCAAACACACCGGGAAACAAAGGTGCTTTTTTTCCATCAATAAGAGTTTTTTGAGCTATTAAAAATTTAACTAAAGCGTGAGCACAAGTAAGTTGAATGTTTTTCATAAATTCAATATAAACTATTTAATTAATATTCTAATTTCAACAATATATGTACGAAAAATACGGACAATTCATCGATGGTAAATGGCAGAAATCTTCAAGCGGTGAAACATATGATGTTATAAATCCAGCAACTGAAGAAGTTATCGGTAAGGCTTCAAAAGCAAATAGTGAAGATATACAAAAAGCACTAAAATCGGCTGAAAAAGGTTTAAAAATTTGGAGAAATACTTCTCCTTGGGAAAGATCCAAAATTATTAGAAAAATATCTGAGTTAATGAAGCAAAGAGTAGATATCTTATCTAAATGGTTAACACTAGAAGTTGGAAAACCTTTAACTGAAGGTCCAGGTGAAATAGGTGGTGCAGCTGATATATTTGAATGGAACTCAGAAGAAACTAAAAGAATTTTTGGAGAAATTAATCAGAGTCGTTTTCCAAATACAAAAATTCATGTAATATACCAACCTGTTGGAGTTGTGGCTGCTTTAATACCTTGGAATTTTCCAGTTGTTTTAGCATCAAGAAAGATTTCAACTGCTTTAGCTGCAGGTTGTTCTGTGATTGTGAAACCAGATGTAATAACACCGGGCAGCGTAATGGAAATAGTAGATATATGTAGAGAAGCTGGTGTACCTCCTGGTGTAGTTAATTTATTATCAGGCGATCCAGCAGGAATTTCTGAAGAATTAATTAAATCAGATATAGTTAAAAAAATATCAATTACAGGTTCTACTAGAGTTGGTAAATTGATATTAAAGCAAGCAGCAGAAAAAGTTCAAAGGGTTACAATGGAACTTAGTGGTCACTCTCCTTTCATTGTTTTTGATGATGTAGATTTAAATAAAGTTACTGATATGGCAATAACCTCAAAATTTAGAAACAATGGTCAAGTCTGTATTTCACCTAATAGATTTTATATTCATGAAAGTAAAAAAGATGAATTTGCCAATTTAATGGTTGAAAAAACAAAAAAATTAAAAATTGGTAACGGAATGGACAAAGACACTTTACTGGGACCACTGTGCACCAAACAAAGATTAGAGGGAGTTGAAAAATTAGTTGAAACTACAAAAAAAGAAGGTGGAAAAATTTTATTAGGCGGAAAACGAGACGCTAACTTTAATAAAGGTTATTATTATGAACCTACAATATTTGATGACATAAAAGATAATTTTACTATTATGAAGGAAGAACCATTTGGACCTATTGTTCCTATTCTTTCATTTAAGAATTTTGATGAAGTAATGGATAGAGCAAATGACAATGATTTAGGTTTATGCAGTTATGTTTACACGACTGATTTGAAAAAAGCTAATAAAGCATCGGAAATCTTAGAAACAGGTTGTGTAGCAGTTAATACACCTGTTGTAGCTGTTGCTGAGGCTCCTTTTGGTGGCATCAAACAAACAGGTTACGGTAGAGAAGGTGGCTCAATGGCAATTAAAGATTATTTAAATATTAAATACACTCATTTTGGTATCTCTTACGAATGAGAAAAAATAAATTAAAAGAACTTTTTAAAGCTGGAAAACCAATCATTAATAGTTGGCTTGCCATTCCTAGTTCATTTTCAGCTGAAGTAATGGCCAATCAAGGCTGGGATTCTATTACAATTGATATGCAGCATGGTTTAATTGATTATCCTAATGCTGTTAATATGCTCCAAGCAATTTCTACAACAGATGCAACGCCTTTGGCGAGAGTAAACTGGAATGAACCTGGCCAAATCATGAAAATATTAGACGCTGGATGTTATGGAGTTATCTGTCCTATGGTTAGCAATAGAGATGAAGCAGAAAAATTTATTCAAGCTTGTCAGTATCCACCAAAAGGTTACAGAAGTTTCGGTCCTGTGCGAGCAAACATCTACGGAGGATCAGATTACGCAAAACATGCAGATAACGAAATTTTAAAATTAGCAATGATTGAAACAAAAGAAGCTCTTGAAAAATTGGATGAAATTTTAGATACACCTAATCTTGATGGAATATATATTGGACCAGCTGACTTAAGTCTTGCTGTTGGTGAGGAGCCAGGTTTTGATAAACCAGAAAATTCAAAGGCTTTTTCCGAAATATTGAGAATTCTTGAAGCTGCCAAAAAAAAGAATTTATTAGCAGGTTTACATAACGGTACACCAGAATACGCTCAAAAAATGATAGATAAAGGTTTTAATCTTGTAACAGTCGGATCAGATAGTAGATATATAGCTTCTGGAGCAAAATCTGATCTTGCTAAGTTAAAAGGTAAAAACAAAGGACCAGATACTAAAGGCTATTAATTTTTAATGTCTTTTTTTGTATATATGCTCAAATCAAAGAGCATTAAATCAGTTACATATGTTGGATACACAAATAACCTAACAAAAAGAATCAAACTTCATAATTCAGGAAAGGGTGCTAAATTTACTCGAGGAAGAAAGTGGGTATTAATATATAAAGAAAAATTTAAATCAAAAAAAGAGGCAATTTCTAGAGAATATTATATAAAGAATAACAAACCATTAAGAAAAAAAATTAAAGAAAAATATTTGTGAAAATAGCTATTTTATTACCTTATAAAGAAAATTTTTCCCCAGAATATCCAGGAGCTGTGTCTTTGTTTGTTAATGAGACAAGTAAAAATAGTAAATTTAAAAAAAAAATAATTGTTTTTGGTAACACCGATTTTAAAAAAAAATATAATTTAAAGTATGTTAATATTGATTTATTAAAAAGCCCTTTATGGAGTCAAACAAAAAATTATGTAAACAAATTTAGTAATCTACTCAAAAAATATAATTTTTCTATTATAGAAGTGCATAATAGACCGAGTTATATAACACAGTTATATTATAGATATCCTAATAAAGTATATTCCCTATATTTTCACAATGACCCTCTATCAATGGATGGATCAAAAACAACTGTAGAAAGAAAAAATTTATTAAAATATTGTTATAAAATAATTTTTAATAGCAATTGGTCTAAAAAAAGATTTTTAGAGGGGTTAGATAATAAATTTGTAAACAGCAATAAACTTGCTGTTTTTTTTCAATCTGCACAAAAAAACAATATATCTATAATTAATAAAAAAAAAAATTGGATTACATTTGTAGGAAAATTAAATAAAGCAAAAGGCTACGATATTTTTGCTAAATCTATAAAAAAAATTTTAAATGAATATCCTAATTGGAAAGCAAAGATAATTGGAGATGAAAAAAGAGAGAAAATTTTATTAAAACATCCAAATGCACACATACTTGGTTTCTTAAATCACGATAAAGTTCTACAAATTTTTAAAAAGACTAGTATAGCTGTAGCATGTTCAAGATGGGAAGAACCTTTTGGACGTACTAGTTTAGAAGCTTCAGCCAATGGATGCGCAGTAATTATAACCAAAAAAGGTGGCTTACCTGAAACTATAACTAATGCAAAAATTTTAAATGTATTAGATGAAAAAACTTTAACAAAAAATATCAAAAAACTAATTGTTGATAAAGCTCATAGAAAAGAACTCCAAAAACTATCAATTCAAAATTTTTATTTAACACACAAGTTTGTAACTGATAAAATTGATAATTATAGGAACGAAAAGTTACAAATTAATAAAAATTTTTTTACGAAAAAAACTTTAAACAATTTAAGAATTTTACATATAACAAATTTTAACGAAAGACTTGATGGTCGATTATTTTTTAATACGGGAAGAAGAATCAATAATGGATTTATACGTCAAGGTCATAGTGTGTTAGGATTTAGCGATAGAGATATTCTTAAATATTATAAATCCTTTAACGATTTAAAAGGAGCTAAAACATTAAATGATAAACTAAGAAAAACTTGTTATAATTATAAACCTGATCTAATAATTTTGGGTCATGCAGACTTAATTTCAGCGGATTTAATTTTAGAATTAAAGGAAGATTATCCGAATACACGTTTTGGTCAGTGGTTTTTAGATCCTTTAAACAAAAAAGGTCCAGATTTTGAAAGAAATAAAAAGAGAATATTAGATAAAATTAACGCCGTGGATGCAACTTTTTTAACAACAAGTCCAGATGTTTTGCCTTTTTTAAAAAATAAAAATTCGTTTTTTATTCCAAATCCATCAGATAAATCTTTTGAAAGTTTAAATAATTTTGAGAAATCATGTAATGTAGATGTTTTTTTTGCATTAAGTCATGGTGTGCATCGCGGTGTTCTTAAAACGGGTAAGACTGATGATCGAATAATTTTTTTGAGAGATTTACAAGCTAAAACACCAGATGTAAAATTTGATTTATATGGTATAGATAAAGTTCAACCTATTTGGGCTGACCATTATTTTAAAACTATTGCTAATGCGAAAATGGGCTTAAATTTGAGTAGAGGAGAGGCAATCAAATATTACAGCAGTGATAGGATTACACAAATTGTAGGAAATGGTTTAGTTTGTTTGATAGATGAAAAAACAAAATATCAGGATTTTTTTGGGAACAATGAAATGATTTTTTATAAAAATTCAAATGATTTGTCTGAAAAGATTTTAAAAGTTTCTTCAGACGAGAAATTTAGAAAAAAAATAGCTAAAAACGGAAAGAAAAAATATATGAAATATTTCAATTCAGAACTTGTTTCTGAATATATTATAGATAAAACATTGGGTGTTAAAACTAACAAAAAATATTTATGGGAAAAATAAAAAAAAAAGTTGCTCTTATATTTGGGATTACTGGCCAAGACGGATCATACTTAGCTGAATTTTTATTAAAGAAAAACTACATAATTCATGGTGTAAAAAGACGATCTTCAAGTGCAAATACAGAAAGAATAGATCATTTGTTTGATAGTTTGAATTTTTCAAATAAGAATTTCTTCATTCATTACGGAGATATTTCAGATGGGACTAGCACTCTAAGTATTATTAATAAAATTAAACCAGATGAAATTTATAATTTAGCAGCTCAAAGTCATGTAAGAGTTTCTTTTGATGTTCCTGAATATACCGCCGACATTACAGCGCTTGGTGCATTAAGAATATTAGAGTCAATTAAGATTCTTAATTTAAAAAAAACAAAATATTACCAGGCGTCTAGTTCTGAAATGTATGGGCTTGTTGATAAAAAGAAATCATTAAATGAAAAGACGCCATTTCATCCTAGATCTGTTTACGGTGTTTCAAAAGTTTTTGCTTACCATACTGCCGTACATTATAGAGAAGCGTACGGTCTTTTTGCATCTAATGGAATTCTATTTAATCACGAGTCTCCTAGACGTGGGCCCACTTTTGTAACAAAAAAAATTGTTCAAGGTTTAGTACGGATTAAAAAAGGATTACAAAAAAAACTTACCCTAGGTAATTTATATGCAGTTAGAGACTGGGGTCATGCTAAGGACTATGCGGTCTCAATGTGGAAAATTTTACAGTATAAAAAACCAGATGACTGGGTAATTGCAACCAATAAAGAAAATACAGTAAAAAACTTTGTAAATTTGACTGCCAAAAAACTTACAATAAAAATAAAATGGATCGGTAAAGGAATCAAGGAAAAAGCAATCGATATGAATACCAAAAAAACTATTATAGATTTAGATCCTAAATTTTTAAGACCAACTGAAGTTGACTTTCTTAGAGGTGATTTTTCAAAAGCGAGAAAAAAGTTAAAATGGAAACCTCTGATATCCACTAATGAATTAATTGATGATATGATTCAAGATGAAATGAATAGATAAATATTTTAGATGAATAAATATTTTTATCCATTAATTGAAAACCCCTATCGAAAAAGTGACATTAACGAAGCTTTAAAAGTTTTAAAGTCAAGAAGATTAACTATTGGTCCCATTACTGATAAATTTCAAAATAGTTTCACTAAAAAATTAGGGTCTAATTTTTCATTAATGGTTAATTCTGGGTCTTCAGCTAATTTACTTGCACTGCAATGTTTAATAAATCCTTACAGAAAAAAAAGGTTAAAACCTGGAGATGAAGTTTTAATTCCATCGTTATGCTGGTCAACATCTTTATGGCCAATCATTCAATCGGGTCTTAAACCAAAATTTGTTGATATTGATTTAGATAGTCTAAATATTAATCTAAATGATTTAAAAAAGAAAATTTCAAAAAAAACTAAAGCAATTTTGATAGTTCATGTGCTTGGAAATTGTGTAGATATGTCTGAACTTATGCGGATAGTTAAAAAGCACAATTTAATATTAATTGAAGACACATGTGAGTCACTGGGAACTAAATATAAAAATAAATATTTAGGTACTTTTGGTGATTTCTCTTCATTTTCTTTTTACTCATCACATCAAATTTCTTCAGGAGAAGGTGGCATGATTTGCTGTAAAAATAATGATGATCATGAGATTATTAAATCATTAAGAGCCCACGGGTGGTCAAGAGGTCTTAAAAATGAAAAAAAAATTGCAGCTGCTAACAAGCATTTAGACAGTAGATTTATTTTCTATAATTCAGGATTTAATTTAAGATCTACAGATATAGCTGCTAGCATAGGTCTAAATCAGTTTAAAGATATTGATCAATTTATAAAAAAAAGATCAATTAATAGAGACAAAATTCTTAAAATATTTAAAAAAAAAATTAAAATGATGAAATATTTGTCATTTATAGATGCAAATAATCATGTAAAAGCATCATGGTTTGGAATACCAATTTTACTTTCTAAAAAAATTAATAGAAATAAATTTTTGAAAAAAATAGAAAAACTTGGTGTTGAAACTAGGCCAATAATAAGTGGGAATTTTCTCAAACAACCTTCAATTAAAAAATATAAACTCAATAAAAAATCTAATTTTAAAAATTCTGATATAGTAAATAACCATGGTTTTTTTATTGGGCTACCAACAAGTACTATATCAGATAAAAATATTAAAAAACTTGTAGGTGCATTTGAAAAAAGTCTCTAAAAAAATAGTTCTTATTACAGGTAAAAAAGGAGTTCTTGGATCTTATTTTCACAAAAAATACAAAAAAAAATATAGAATTATACATTTACCATACAGACTTGAAAAATTTGATAAAATTGAAAAATGGATAAAAAATAAAAATTTTCACTTTTTTATTCATTTTGCTGCAATTACATTAAAAACAAATAAAAATTTTAATGAAATAAATTTAATTAATAAGGAAGTGCCAATTAAATTAATTAATTTGTTCCAAAAAAAATTTATTAAAAATTTTAAATATTTTTTATTTATATCTAGTAGTCATGTTTATGGATTTCATAAAAAGAAAATACTGGAAAGTGATAAAAGAAAACCATTTAATAAATATGGAAATTCAAAAAAAAATGTGGAGGATTTTATTATTAAAAATAAAAAAAAATTTTATTTTAAAATTGGGATTGCAAGAATCTTTAATTTTACTTCTAATAAACAAAATTATGGTCATTTTGTTCCTGATATGTATTCAAAAATTAAAAATCGAAAAAATTTGATAAATTTAAATATTAATAGAGATTTTATTCATATAGATGATGTCACTAGATCTTTAGATTTAATGATAAAGAAACAAATAGATAAACCTATAAATATTTGTAGTGGAAAAAAAATAAACTTAATTTCATTAACAAAAAAATTAAATTTAATGACATTCAATAGAGACTTAAAATTTATTAATTCGAAAAAGAAAAATAACCAGGATATTTATGGTAATAATAATTTATTAAAAAAACTTGGAATAAAAAAATTTAAAAATTTAAATATTATTTTAAAATCTTTCTTACATGGAAAAAAAGCAAATATTAGTAATAGATAACTCTGGATTATCATATATAGGAAGTGACATTAATGGTCCTATATTAAGGGGAACAGAAACTTCTTTAATATTGCTGTCTGAAGAATTAACCAAAAAGAATTGTGATGTTTTTTTTGCAAACAAAACAAATCAAGAAAAACGTGTAAATGGAGTTCATTACATTAATGAGAAAAATATTAATAAAGAAAAAACGTATGATTTAGCAATAGCTGTTTCAAATGCAAATTTATTCAATAAAATAAAATCTGTTAAAAAAGCTGTATTTTCTGTCAGTAACCAAAGTTTAGAAAAATTTTTAAGAAAGAGACAGTTTATTTCTACTTATACTCATAAACCGGTCATTGTAACTTTATGTGACTATCAATTTAAAAAAAGAAGCTTTCTTACTTCACCTTTTGGTAAATTAACTATTCCAATAACAGTGGATAGACAATTTATTGATGAAAAAATTGATATAAATTTTATTCCTCCCAAAAAAGCTATTTATAACATTAGATCCAATAGAAACTTAGACGCTCTTCTAGATATATGGATCGATTTAATTTATCCGAAGAATAATAGTCTAGAATTTTATATTACACCCAACCTAGTTCAATATTCGGATAAATTTAAAAATTACAATATTTTTCTAAGAACCTTAGGAAGCAGGAGAGAGATGATTGATGAATTAAAGCATTCTAGAGTTCTTTTATATTTAGGACACAAATCTGATATCTTTACTCTAACTGCGGAAGAGGCAATTAAATTATGCGTACCTGTCATAACTTATGGTATCGGTTCATTGAGTGAGAGAGTTAGTCATGGAGAAAATGGTTTTATTGCAAAAAATTCCTCTCAATTTGCTAAATACACTTTAGACCTAATGAATGATGACACTATCCTTAAAGAATTAAAAACTAAGATGTTTAAAAAAAGAACAGAAATAACTTGGTCTGTAATTGCCGATAATTGGATTAAAAAATTCTTAAAATGAAAAACATAATTATTTTTAAAAATGATAGACTTGGAGATTTATTTCATTCATTAAATGGCATTAATAATATTATGAATGAACATAGGGATGATAATATAGAAATTTATCTTTCGAATTATTCAAAGAGTTTCTCTTTTCTTTTTGATAAGACTAACGTCAAAATCAATTATCTAAATTATAGTTTGTCATTAATTGAAAAATTAAAAATATTTAAGATATTTTTAAATAACTCAATTGATAAAGTTTATATTCTAAGTCCTAAAAATTTTTTTTTCTATTTATCTTTTTTTTTTAAAAAAACTAAGTTTTATGGAGTAACAATTAAAGAAAAAAATAAAGAAAGACCAATAACATATATAAACAAATTTCTTTTTAAATTTAGGACTAACAATAGAAAAGTTAAAAAACGAGGTGAGTCAATTAAATTTATTATAGAAGATTTATGCTCTAATAATTTACAATCAAACGATGGAATAATTAATATAAACCCTAAAAGTAATTTTAATTTTGAAATTTTTTCACAAAATAAATATTGTCATTTTCATTTCAAAAAGTTTCTTTATGAAAAGAAAAAATGGTCTTTTTCTAATTTAAGTTCATTTTTGAACATTTTGGTCAAAAATAAATTTAGAGTTCTCTTAACTAGTGATATTGAAAAAAATGAATTTAATAAAATTTTTAAAGATAAATTCAAAACAATGGACTTTGAAGATACCAATATTAATAAATTATCTTCTAGTTTAACTGATGATATTATTTATCTAGAAAATATTAAGAGTTTAGATTTATTTAACTTGATTAAAAATGCATCACTAGTTGTGTCACCTCACGGAACCATGACAGTAATGGCATCTTATTTAAAAGTACCCGTCTTAGATATTTTTGATAATACCATAAACAAAATTGCTTTTTATGAATATAAACCTGATAATAAAAACTACAAATTTATGATACTAAAATCTTTTTCAGAAAAGCAGATGATAAAAATTGAAAGATTATTAAGTGATGTTTAGAAAAATTTTAATACTTTTATTTTCTCTTAAACCCTTTAAAAGAATAATACCTTCTTTAATTAGAAAACTATCATTTTCTACAATTGGAACTATTATATTATTAGATGATTTTAAGATTAATCTTTTATTAACATCTTCAATAGATCGGGAAATATATCTTAAAAATGAATATGAAAAGGATCAATTAAATTTTGTTAAAAAAGAATTGCTAAATCAAAAATATGATTATTTTTTCGATATCGGGGCTTACATAGGCTATTATTCTTTATCATTATGTAAACTTGTCTCTAATACAGCTGCTTTTGAGCCTAATGAGCAAAACTTTCAAAGATTAAGTAAAAATGTTGAAATAAATAACTTTAATATTAGATGTCACAATTTAGGCTGTTCAGATAGCAAAAATAAGCTCAAACTTTGGTATACAGATAAAAACAAAAGGGGAGGTTCGTCTATTCTTCAGGACGCTGATAAAGAAATAAATAAATACGATAAAACTAAATTACTTTTTGAGGAAATAGAAACTGATAAATTGGACAATTTATATCCTTTAATAAATAAGAAGATTTTTTTTAAAATTGATGTAGAAAGACATGAATTAAACGTTTTAAAAGGCTCATTAAATATTCTTTCGAATAACCAATGCTACTTACAAATAGAAATATTTCCACATCTTCAAGATGAAATCTTATCTTTTTTAGATAATAATCAATTTAAATTATTACACAGAATTAATAACGATTTTTATCTTAAAAATTTTTAAAATTTTACTTTACTCAAAGCATTATTATTAAATATATTTGCTTCCTTTATATATCTTCTGACCATTTCTGGTGATTTATGTCCTGTCATAGCCATTATGCTTCTTTCTTCGGCTCCTGCTTCAGCTGCAGATGTGGCAAATCCGGACCTTAAACTATGACCTGAATAATTTTTGCTATCAATACCTGCTTTCAACAAACAATCTTTAATAATTAATGCTACTGATTGATCTGTCAATCTATGATCTGTTAATTTTGATCCCTTTGAAAATTTTGTGAAGATTGGTCCTTTTTTTATTTTAGCTGTATTAATCCATCTCTTTAAGCTAGTTACTGGACAATATAATGAATTTTCAAAGTGGGGGATTCCTTTAATCATCCCTTCTCCAAATTGATCAGTTTTTGACCTTCTTAAAGTTATTTTAAGACCTTCAAATACAAATTCTACATCTTCTAAATCTAGTGATACTAGTTCATTTCTTCTAAAGCCACCGGAAAAGCCAATTAATAATATTGCTTTATTTCTTAATTTTTTAATGTCAGGATCTTTATCCTTATTTATTACATTAATTATAGTTTTTAAGTTGTTGATTAATAATGGTTTTTTACCTTTTTGTATTGTTCCTTTTCTTCTTTTAATTCCCATTAAATTTTCTATTATTATTGGATGTTTAGTATCCAGATAATGACCTTTCATTTTATGAATAACACCAATTGAAACTAATCTTCTTTTAATTGTACTTATTTTTGCTTCTTTGCTCGATAAATGGGTTAAGTAAAGAGATACGATTTTAGGTTCGGATGGCAAATTATTAAAACCATTTTTTACACAAAATAATCCAAAATCCTCAAAGTCTGATTTGTAGGCTCTAACTGTATTACGTGCCTTTGAGTTTTTTAAATTCTTTAAAGTTTCTTCTTGTAATTTTTTTATATCTGTTATTAATTCATTCATTTTATTATATTACTATTGATAACCATTAATTATCGTTAGTAATATATTAAATGATTTTAGATGTCAATACGTATAATTTCAAAATTAATGATTAAATTTATTCTTCCCATAGCAGCATTTATAACTGCTGTTTACGGAATATCATATTTCTGGACTAACTCGAGTTCAAAAGGAAAAAAAATGATGGCTATAGTCTTTATAATAGCCCTTATAATAGGCATATCTTTAACAATTTACCTAATATTTGACTAATGAAGCTAATAGGCACTAAATTTCAGCTAAAAGTATGGGCATATTTGAAGAAAATACCCCGTGGAAGCATCAAAACCTACTCTCAGGTGGCTAAAGGCATAGGAAAACCCTTTGCAGTGCGTGCTGTGGCTAATGCTATAGGCAAAAACCCCGATGCACCCAAAATACCTTGCCATAGAGTAATTAGATCTGACGGAACTCTTGGAGGATATTCAGGCAAAGGGGGTGTTAAAACTAAGAGATTATTGCTAAAAAAAGAGGGTATATCGCTCTAGAGTTGTTATTTGACGGGCGATTTAGTCTATTAGCCCCTATTTA
>Ga0209251_1002290_pt1 | contig 13568 bp, 22 predicted proteins | sample SaaInlV_100m_DNA_6_FD_184665 | JGI IMG/M metagenome (GOLD analysis project Ga0209251, IMG submission 184665) | Marine microbial communities from expanding oxygen minimum zones in the Saanich Inlet - Saanich Inlet SI073_LV_10m_DNA (SPAdes) (version 2) | ecosystem: Environmental > Aquatic > Marine... | reverse complement strand
GTCTTTATATTTAGAAGCAAAAGCTCATAATGAGGGGAAAAATGGTAATCAATCACTCTTCAAAACATATGACAGGATAACAAATCAAAAATAGTTTATTTGAATAAGTCTTATTATTCTTTACCCTCAAATATTCTGATATCTCTATCAGCACCTCCATCAAGTGCTTTAAGTGCCGATTGATATTCATTACCATAATAAAAAGTTTTAGCTTTTTCCAAACTATCAAATTCTACAAGAACTGTTTGTTCTGCTACACCATTTTCATGAGCATCTACAATATTGGTGCTAGCTAAAATTTTACCTTTACTTTTTTCAATTGCAGGAGCCGCTAATGCTAAATAAGCATTCCTTTTTTCTGGGTTTGCTGGAGAGCGATGAGCACTTAAAAAATAACCTTTAGGCATAAAAACTCCATTCATATATAATTTACAATTATAAGATCTAGTTAAAATAATTTATTTCTTATAAGTATATTAGCAGAAAGGAAGTCATAAATGGAAGTCAAAAATATCAATAAATCCATTGAAAGAGCTCGTTCTGGAAACACTTTTCACTTTCTAAACACTAAGTATCTTGGGTTTTATGAGGATGCATATAAGTATGAGTTAGAGTTTTCTAAGGAATGTTTAAACCCTTTTAAAACAGTTCAAGGTGGTATGATTGCGTCTGCTATAGATGAAATAACATCTATTAGTGTCAATATACTAACTGAAGATAAATATTTACCAAGTTCAACAGATATACATATTACTTTTCATAGACCTTTATTAGTAGGAAAAGTCATGGGAACTGCAAAAATCATAAAATTAGGAAAGCAAATAGTGTCTGTTGAAGGTAAACTTTTCACCTCTTCGGGTAAAGTGGCAGCATCTGGACTTCATACAGCAGTATTAACTTCAACAACTAATATAAGCTAAGTAATATTTTCAATTACATGATTAAAAAAGAAAACCTACCTTCAAAAATTTGTATTACTTGTAAAAGACCTTTTACATGGAGAAAAAAATGGAAAAAGGTTTGGGAACAAGTTAAGTATTGTAGTGAAAAATGTAAAAGAAACAAAGTAGTATAAAATATTGAAAATAATAAAAAATAATTTTGATATTGATAACATTATAGAAATGGCTTGGTGTGATAAAACAAGCTTTGATAGTATAAAAATGCAGACAGGATTTTCTGAAAAAGAAGTAATAAGGATTATGAGATCAAATTTAAAAAAAGCTACTTTTAAGGTATGGCGAGAAAGAGTCTACGGTCGTAAAGCCAAGCATGAAAAAATCTGAAGTTCAAATTGTTTGGTTTAAAAGAGATCTCAGAATAACAGACCACAAGCCTATTTATGAGGCCTCTAAAAATTCTATACCAGTGTTAATGCTCTATGTAGTCGAAACAGATTATTGGTCAGAACCTTTTGCTAACAGAAGACATTGGTGTTTTATCCATGATAGTTTGGTTGAGTTATCTAAAGATCTCAATACTATTAATCAAAAACTAATAATCAAAATTGGTTCGGTTATAAAAATTTTTAAAGATTTATCTAAAAAATACAAAATTAATTATGTCTTTGCTCACGAAGAAACTGGAAATGACTGGACTTTTAAGAGAGATATTAAGGTTAGGAATTGGTTTGCTAATAGTAAAATTAATTATAAAGAATTTCCTTCGAATGGTGTGGTTCGATGTTTAAAAGATCGTGACGAATGGTCCAAAATTAGAAATCTTAGAATGAAAGAAAATATAATTCCTACTCCAAATAATATAATTCCTTTTAAAGCTCTAAATGGAAGACCTATTCCTTCAAAAACAGATAATATTTTTATTAATAATTTTAGAGGTAAGGTTCAAAAAGGTGGCCGGAGTCAAGCTTTAAAAACAATAAATAGTTTCCTCACGATTAGAGGAAAAAATTATATATACAACATTTCTAAGCCATGCAAATCTGAAAATAGTTGCTCAAGAATTTCTCCTCATTTGACCTGGGGTACGATCTCTTCCAAAGAAATAATCAATATGACGAATATTAAGATAAATAGTTTAAATGAAGTTGAAAAAAAAATTTGGAAAAAAAATTTCTCTGCATTATTTTCACGATTATCTTGGAGATGTCATTTTATACAAAAACTAGAATCCCAACCAACAATTGAATTTAAGTGCATGCATTCTTATTTTGAAGTTCTTAGAGAAAAAAAAATTAATTTAAAACTCTATTCTGCTTGGAAAAATGGACAAACAGGATATCCATTTGTAGACGCTTGTATGAGGTTTTTAAATTATAATGGGTGGATAACATTTAGAATGCGAGCAATGCTTGTTAGTTTTGCTAGTTATGACCTGTGGCTGGATTGGAGAAAAACTGGCTACCATTTAGCCCAAATGTTTACTGATTACGAACCTGGTATTCATTATAGTCAATTACAAATGCAGTCTGGTGTTACTGGTATTAATACACTTAGGATTTATAATCCGATAAAGCAGTCTTATGATCAGGATCCAAATGGAGAATTTATAAAAAAATGGGTCTCTGAACTAAAGAATGTCTCTGAGGTATGGATACATGAACCTTGGAAGATGAGTTTAAACATTCAAAAAAGTTCTAACTGCATTATTGGTAAAGATTATCCACACAAAATTATTGATCATTCAGAAGCCATCAAAGAAGCAAAGTCTCAATTTACAAATATTATAAAAAAAGAAGGGTTTAATGAAAAATCAAAATTTATTTTTACAAAACTAGGTAGCCGAAGGAAAAAGAGAGAAGTTGTATTAAATAAACAATTAAAATTATTATAGTTAAGGCTTTTTCGTTATTACAGGTTTTGTCCTATTTGGATAACAAGTTGTGCATATTTTACAAACTGTTCCATTACATCCCCATGCTGAACAAAATTCTCGCCCGTAAAATATAATCTGAAGATGGAGCTTATTCCATTTTTCGGAAGGAAAAAGTTTTTTTAAGTCTTTTTCAGTTGTTTTTACATTTTTCCCATTTGTTAACCCCCATCTTTGGGCAAGTCTATGGATATGAGTGTCAACTGGGAATGCAGGAACGCCAAACCCCTGAGAAATTACTACGCTTGCTGTTTTATGACCTACGCCAGGGAGTTTTTCTAATTCTTTGATATCATTAGGAACGATACCTTCAAATTTATTTACTAATATTTTTGACAAATTTGAAATAGCTTTTGATTTTTGAGGAGCTAAACCACATGGCCTTATAATATTATAGATTTTTTCAACTGGAATTTTTTCCATATCAAATGGATTATTAGCAATTTTAAAAAGTGTTGGGGTAATTTTATTAACCCTTTCATCAGTGCATTGCGCACTTAATAATACGGCGATAAGTAATTCAAATATATTATTATTATTAAGTGGCACAGGTGTCTCAGGATAACTTCTTTCTAAGAAATCCATGATGAACTTTGCTCTTTCTGCTTTTAACAAATTTAAATCCTCTGAGTTTTGTATGTTATGAATATTGACAATAATCAATTCAAAAAATTGAGAATACTATATATAATAATATTTTATTAATCATAAGAAGTTTAAAATATAAAACATGACAAAGTGGAAAGTTTTCAAACAGGGTGTTTTCGAAGAATTACCCCTACAAGTAGGTGTTTTTCCGTTTGGCATAATATATGGTATAATGGCTATTGAAACAGGATTGACCCCTTTGCAAGCCTTTTTAATGTCTTCTATTATATTTGGGGGTGCTAGTCAGATAGTTTTTCTTCAATTACTTTCTAGTGGTTCATCAATGGCTGTACTAGTAAGTTCTGTCGGTGCTATCAATTCAAGACATTTTTTATATAGTTTATCTATGTTAGAGTTTTTAAAAAAATTATCTTTGAAATGGAGAATAATTTTAGGATATTTGTTAACTGATGAAGCATATGCTGTATCAATAAGAAAATTTATGAATGAGCCAAACAAACTATTTCTTCATTTTCATTTATTAGGAACAGGCATTACTCTATTTTTATCATGGCAATTATCTACTTTGACTGGAATTTTATTAGGGGGTGATCTTCCAGAATTTTTAGATTTACAATTTATAATACCACTTACATTTATTGCCATTATCATACCCATGATAAAATCTGTTTCTACATTATTTGTTGTACTAAGCTCTGCAGTTACAGCATTGATTTGCAAAAATTTAGATATTAATTTTTGGATCATTCTTTCAGCTGTTGTAGGAATTATTTTTGGTATTTTGACCAGTAAAATGGATAGTAAAAGATGATTTGGAGTACAATCATTTTATGTGGAATCATTACTTTCTTGATTAGGTTTATACCTCTTTCAGGAATGTTATCACGAGAATTATCTCCTTTACTTAAAAAGTCATTTAAATATATTCCCCTAGCTGTTTTAACACCCATAATAGTTAATGACCTATCAATTATCCAAAATAATAATTTTTACTTATTGGATAATTATAAATTATATGCCGCTATCATTGCTACTGTTGTAGCTATAATCTCAAGTAATATTCTTGCGACTATAATCTTAGGTATGACAAGTTTTTTAGTTATGTCGAATTTAAATATTTTTTTATGATCATTTGGAGAAATTAATGAAGCAAAATATTCTAGGTGTGAATCGTTGTGCAAAAGATTGCCATGAGGCTGCAGTAAAAGGTGGTTGGTGGCATGATGCCAAGGGTATTAAAAAAGATAGGAATGTAGGCGAACTTTTGTGCTTAATTCACTCAGAAATTAGTGAAGCTATGGAAGGGGCAAGAAAGGGGTTGATGGATAATCATTTAAAGCATAGGTCGATGATGGAAGTTGAATTAGCTGATGCCATAATTCGTATTTTTGACCTTGCAGAATCTAAGAATTTCAATTTAGGTGAGACTATATATGAAAAGTTAGAGTACAATAAAAATAGAACTGACCATAAAATAAAAAACCGTCTTAAAGAGGGTGGTAAAAAGTTTTAATAAAATTTTTTAATATAACTACAAAACTTTAGAGAAATATTTGCCAATGCTTCCCAATATAATGTCCCTTGAAGACCATGTTAAAAAAATTAACCTTGCTAAGAGTAGAGTTAAAAATAGTATTTTTGAAATGGCTGAAGCTATTACTAATGCAGTTTTTCAGTTAGAAGACAGGCAAAAAGATTTAGCTGAACAATTAGGTATGTCTAGAGGTACTCTTTCAAAATGGATTGCAATAGGCACTAACCAAAGTTTGATGAATATGAAACAGTCAGTGCCGGAAACTTTTGATTCATTGTATCAGCTTAGCTCTTTAGAAAAACAATACAATAAATTCTATGGTGACAGAGAAGGGTATAAAAAATTTTTAGACCTTTTTAAAAATAATTTTATCACTCCTCTATCACAAAGAGACGATATAAATAAAATTTTAAAACTACATAAAGATAAAATAAAACAAAAAACAAAAAAAACTAAATATTTAGATAGTAAAGATCAACAATTTAGTAAAATTATAAAAAATCAATCTGAGATCAAACTAGCGGTTTTACTAAAATCAAAATTATTTTTTAATACTATTGTTGTTGTTCCATTAGAAGAACAGTTAAATCAATGGAGACAAGATGAAATTCAGGGAGATATTAATTCTAATTATGCAATTAGAAATCTAGAGAATGTAGATAAAAATATTTTTCAAATTTGTCTAATTAAAGTTAAAGGTAAAGATATTGACATAGCAATAAAAGCTTTAGGTTCATGGGGGTATGATTATAACAAAATATTAGTCCCTAAACAAAATAAGAACAGTCTTGTTGATATATCATCTGAGTTTATAGTTGTCGTAGGATCAAAGGGTACAGATAAAAAAGAAAATTTTATTATGAGATCTAGCGCAACAATTGATTTGATTGAGTTTGCCAAACAAATAGGTGAACAGCCATATTTATTTGTAGGAGAGAAGCTTAACATCAAGAATTGGGTATATTGCGTAGGTTAATACTCATTTCTCATGAGAAACTTTTTTAATATAAATTAATAGGTTATATTTAACAAAACTTAACTAAAAGATAATAAATGATTTGTTCAAAAGTACTTGTGCCATCTGGTGTGTTGGGATTAGGTTTTGATATTGAGGCATTGAAAAATGGCCTTAACAGGAAGCCTGATATCATTAGTATTGATGGTGGTTCCACCGATAGTGGCCCATATTCTCTGGGTTCTGGTACATCTAAATATTCCAGGTCTGCAATAAAATCTGAGTGGAAAATACTGATGAAAGCAAGAGAAGAAGCTAAAATTCCACTTTTAATTGGAAGCTCTGGAACTTGTGGAACTGATGAAATGGTCGATTGGATGGAAGATATTACAATTGAGTTAGCTGAAGAAATGGGACAATCCATAAAAATCACAAAGTTATATTGTGAACAAGACAAAGAATTTATTAAAACGTCTTTTAAAAATCAAAAAATATCTTCATTAGATCCATCTCCAAAAATTGACACTGATATCATTCATGATATGTCACACATTGTAGCTCTCGCAGGTGCAGAGCAAATTCAAGAATGTATTAAAACTGGCGCCGATATTATTCTTGCTGGCCGAACAACAGATACTGCCATAATCTCAGCTTTACCATTGATGAAAGGAGCTGATCCTGGAGGATCTTGGCATGGCGCTAAAATTGCTGAATGTGGAGCTTTATGTTCGAACAATCCAACATCGGGTGTTGTATTGGTCGAATTTGATAAGGAAGGTTTTACAGTTGAGGCTATGGCCTCCAATGCATCTTGTACACCGGAGAGTGTTTCCGCTCATATGCTTTATGAAAACGCAGATCCTTTTATTTTATATGAGCCAGGTGGTTACATGGACGTAACAAATGCTAATTACCGTTTAGAAAAAAATGGTAAGGTTAGAGTGGATGGTGCCAATTGGTTAAAGTCAGGAACATATAACGTTAAGTTAGAAGGAGCTAAGATTACAGGATATCAAACATCTCTTTTGGCATTGTTAAGGGATCAAAACTATGTAGAAAATGCAAAAACATGGGTTAGTAAATTATCTAATTTTTTGGAAAAACAAATTAAAGAAAAAATGGAATTAGATACTTCCTTGTACACTTTAGAATTTAGACTTATAGGGGTTAATGGAGCATTAGGAGAATTAGAAACAAAAGTTAGTAAACCAACAGAAGTTGGAGTTTTATGTATTATTACTTCAAAAAAAATCTCTATCTCGAACGAAATTGCAAAATTAATTAATCCATTTTTCTTACATTATCCCTTAACTGATAATGAAGAATTACCTACTTTTGCCTTTCCATATTCACCTGTTCATTCTGACAGAGGGTGCGTTTATGAGTTTGCTTTAAATCATACTCTAGAATTAAACCACCCTATGGAAGTATTTCGAATTAAAACATCAGAGGTTTAATTGTCTACATTAGGTAAAAAAGTTTCTAGAATAAGGTCTAAAAATGCAGGCCCTTTCTGGATAACAATTGATATTTTTTGTGGAAGCATAGATGTTTATAAGGATATTTGTTTGAATTTACATAATCAAAAAGTAGCTGATTTATTACAGGTAAAAGGCCAAGATCTTAAGAGGTTTGATATTGAAAAGTTAAATGTTATTAAATTTTCTTTTCCAAGAAAAATACCTCAAGGTCATATTCTGGATAGAGACATGCATGGTGCTCAAATGGCAGTTCTATTATCTGAGATGGATTTTTAAATTTTCTAACCATTCAGTGATTTGCTTATTAACTATTTCTGGTTGTTCTATTGTAATATAATGTCCAGTTTCTTCAAAAATTTTCAATCTTGTATTTTCTGTCCATAATTTAATAAAATTAATGTAGGGTATATCATCTAAATTTTTGATAGGAACCCTACCATTTTGTTTATCTATTTTAGTACTATGAAGTAATAAGATAGGTATATTCAAAGCTTTCAAGTAATTTTCCACGCAATGACTATCATACCAAATAGTATTTCGTCTAAGAGTTATGGAATAATTCTTAGGCACATTAATAGCTCTAGCAACAATTCTTTTTTTATGATGGTCATATTTAGAAGAGAAAAACATAGATGAAAACATTTGACTCAAGATGGATTCATAATCTTGACCATTTAAGGAATTTTCAAAAGAACTCAGTTCATCAAAATAAGTTTCATAATTACTAAATCTGCTTCCATCAACAAGAATTAAGCCATGGAGATTTTTAATTTTGCTAGCTATGTCTATAGCCACTCTAGTTCCCATGCTATGACCAGCCAGTATAATTTTTTTAAATTTTCTTTCTTTAATAATTTTCACACAATCATTTGACAATTGTTCAATACTCATTGGACGACTATTAACATTTTGCCTATCATGCCCTCTAAGAGTAGGCGCGATAACAGTAAAATGTTGACTGAAAAAATTTATTTGATTAATCCAATCTTCTGGACCACTGCAAAAGCCATGTATTAAAAATAAACAGTTTTCCTTATTCCCTTTTTCAATGTAAGTGATCTCTTGCAATTGGAAAGACTCCTAAATTAAAATTTAATATTCAATTGTTTTATAAAAAATCAAATTGAGTAAGTTATTAAAATATATATAATAATATTTTTAAAAAAAGGATTTAAAAATGACTAATTGCTTTCATTTAGCTATACCGGCAGGAAATATTAAAACAGCTTTAGGTTTTTACTGTGATATTTTAGGTTGTTCAACTGGCAATCAAGAAGAAGGTAGATGGATAGATATTAATTTTTGGGGTAATGAGCTCACACTCCATGAAACTAAGTCTAAACAGTTTAGAGAGAGGCACGATGTAGATATGGGTGACGTTTGTGTTCCTCATTTTGGCGTTCACCTTGAAGCAAAAGACTTTGAAGAAGTAAAGAAAAGAATTGAAGCTAGTGATATAGACTATTTTGATAAACCATACAGAAGATTTATAGGTTCACAATTTGAACAAGAAACTTTCTTTTTAGAGGATCCAAATGGTAATGTCTTAGAAATCAAAACTATGTCAAACCCAGAAGTCTTATTTGAAGTGGCTTCTTAACTATTAATTTATACAAAAATAAATTTTTTAGATTTGCTGTCATAAGACATTAATTCACCTGTGCCTATGTTGTGCCATAAGCCATGAATACTCAAAGATCCATTATCTAAGGCTTCTCTTACAAACGGAAAGGTGGTTAGATTCTTTATTGAGGTTAGTATAGCTCCTTTTTCTAAGGACTTTATTTTTTCTTCCTCTTTAACATCCTCTTTAAGATTATTAAAGCTAGGTCTAAGGATCTCTAACCATGAGGCAACAAAATTACTATTTTCTTTTAATTCTTTGTTACGGCCTGAAAAATAATCATAACTAGCTTTTACCCCTCCACATGTGGAATGCCCAAGTATAATTATATGAGGGATTTTTAAGCTTTTAACCGCATACTCTATAGCAGCTGAAGTGCCATGGTAATCTTCATCTTTTTTAAATGGAGGAATTAAATTAGCTATATTTCTATGAATAAAAAACTCTCCAGCATCTGAGCCAAAAATAGAAGTAACATGAACTCTACTGTCACAACAGGATATAATCATTGCTCTGGGGTGTTGACCATCTTCAGCTAATTTATGATACCAGCTTTTGCTATTTACAAATGTGGTTGCTTTCCAACCATAATAACGTTTAATTAAAAAGTCTGGTAAAGGTTTTAAAAAATTTAAATTCAGTTTTACCTCCAAATTTGTATATTAAAAATTTTTAATAGACATATACTACACAAATGCTCTTAAATAAAATTTTTTAAAAATGAATATTATTAAACAGATTACAAAATACCCAATTAAGGGGCTTTCGGGAGAAAGTCTTGAGAATGTTTTTTTACATACAAATCAAGTCCTGCCAGGGGATCGTGAATTTGCATTTGCAAGATCAAATGTCAATTATGACCCTGAGAATCCAGTTTATCTAAAGAAAACAAATTTTTTAGCATTAGTTAAGGAAGAAAAATTAGCTAAACTTAAAACAGAATTTAATAGTTCATCTCAACAACTAAAAATTAAAATTGATAACCAAGTTGTTTTGAATCAAAAGTTAATTAATCAAGAAAACATTAGTAATGTAGAATCTTTTTTTCAAAAATATTTAAATTTAAGCAATGAAGAGAAGCCTATGCTAGTCAGAGGAATGGAAAATAAGACAAGTCGTCTAAAACATTCGTTCTCAGATTTGCCAGATAAAGCTATTTCAATTATCAATTTAAAATCAATCAAAGACTTTGAAAGTAAATTAGATAGACAAATTTCTCCAACTAGATTTCGTGCTAATTTTTTAATTGATGGAAATGAACCATGGGAGGAGTTTAATTGGATTGGAAAAGAAATAACTTTGGGTAGTAGTATTTTAAAAGTTTTTAAAAGAACTCAAAGATGTGGTGCTACTAATGTAAATCCTGAAAATGCTGAAAGAGATATTAATATCCCAAATGAAATTAAAAAAAATTATGGGCATTTTGACCTAGGTGTATATGCACAAGTTATTAAAAGTGGTTTAGTTTCTATTAATGACAGTCTAGAGATAAAATAAAATTTATCATATTTTTTCATCCTATAATGATAGACTTGTAAAGTGTTAGAATGAATAATTTAGAGAAGCAAAAAAATAAATTTGAACAAATGGGATTTGTAAAATTTTGGTTTGTTTCATCTTTATTTTTTATTACGTTTCCTTTTTCTCTTATTTGCTCATTAATTTTTTTAGGCCCTTATCAAACAAAAGAATTTATACTAGTGCTTATAAAAGATTATATTCAAACATTAATAATTATTTTTATCTCTTTAATGATAATAATATATTTGTTGTATAATTATATAATTTCGTTTTTCAGTTAATAAATTATGTTTTCCATTTTATTTAAAATACGAAATAACTTATTTTATGTTTCAATTATATTTTTTTTACAAATAGGGTTGCCATTAAATAAAATATTAGCAGATGATATTTATATAGCAGTGGCTTCAAATTTCTTAACACCATTAAATAGTTTAAAAAAATCTTTTGAAACTCAAAATAAAACTAAAATATTTATTTCAAGTGGCTCAAGTGGAAGTCTTTATTCTCAAATCATCAATGGTGCACCTCTGGATATTTTTTTGTCAGGCGACCAAAAATTACCTGAAAAAATAGAGTTCTCTCAAAAAGGGATTAAAGGAAGTCGTTTCACCTATGCTACAGGAAAATTACTTATATTTACTAATAACAAATTTCTTTTCGATAAAAACTTTCCTCAAGTTTTAACATCTAATAATATTAAATATATAGGAATTGGAAACCCTAAATACGTACCTTATGGGAATGCAGCTCAGCAAGTTTTACGCTCTCTTAATATGTTTGACAAATTATTACCAAGGTTAATTTTAAGCAAAAATGTTAATCAAGTATTCATTATGAGTTATTTTGGCAATTTAGATTTAGGTTTTATATCGAAGTCAGACTTTATAATCAAAAACCAAAAAGGAAAAGTTTGGGAAGTGCCTCAAAGTTTATACTCCCCAATTAAACAAGATGCTATTTTGCTTAATAATGGAAAACATAAAAAGGAAGCTATAGACTTTCTAAGTTTTCTTGCTTCAGAGCATGTTAGGGAAAAATTAAAAAAATTTGGTTACGTTTTCAATTAGTGCTTATTAAGGTTAATAATTTTTTGACTTATGGAGTTTGTGTTCTCTCCCCAAGCAATAGTTCCTCTAAAAATACCTTTTTGATCTAGCATAAATACAGTTGCTGTATGATTAAATGTGTAGTCATTATCTGAAGTATTTACTCTTTCAAAAAAAACGTTCCAATTGTCAGCTAATTTTTTAATTTGTATATCTTCTCCAGTTACAGCTATGATGTTACCGTCGAAATACTGAATATAGTCTTTTAAATATTCTTGAGTATCCCTTTGGGGGTCAAGTGTAACAAAAATTATATTTGTGGGCTTAATTTTGTTTTTCAGGTTTCCTATAATTGTAGACAACTCTGTAAGTGTTGTTGGGCATATTTCAGGGCAGTGTGTAAAGCCAAAAAATAATAAAGATGGATTGTTATCTAAACTTTGTTCTTTAAAACGATTACCATTATGATCTTTTAAGATAACCTTATTAAGAATATCTGACATTTTTTTTGGAGAGTTTTGTCGAGATAAATGTTCAGCAAAAAGAAAAGTTGCTACCAAAATAACCGCAAATGACAATATAATAGATACTAGAATTAATTTTTTCTTTGTTTGATTTAACATAAAATTTAATGTCCGAGATTTATGTGATTTTGTTAAAATTTCAAGATATAACTATTTTATAAATGTTATACAATAGGATAAAAATTGGTTAAGAAAATTATTTTCTCTAGCCATAAAAGGAAGTAGACAAGCAACTAAAATAAAAGCTAAACCCCAAAAAATAAATAAAGTATTGGTTTGTTTTTTCATAATTAAAATTTGTTAATTGTTATTTAAATATATATTAAAATATATGACGCTAAAATTTTTTTAAAAAAGGATTTATAATGAGAATTTTATATACAATTCTTTTTCTCTGTTTTTACTCTTTGTCATCATACGGATCAGAATACTCTTGTGTTGATAAAAAATACAGTCGTTTGTCAAAAATATCTATTAAAGATGAGTTGCTGACATATATAAATGACAGAGGCTTGGTGCAAGAATATAAGATTATTGATAATTCTGAGATAAATTTAATGGCAATTAAAAAAGCATCAGATGAAAACGACCCTATTCTTAATTACATATTTATTATTAAGGATAACACATTAGTGTTTAATTCTATTTTCAGGTCAGTTAAAAGTAGCTATAATGAGATATATGCTAATGAATTTATCTTGAAATGTGTTGGGAATAACGAATAAAAATCTCTTAAGAATTTATTAAATAACATAATCTTGATTAAACGTAATTATTCATAGGAATTTATTTGAAGCAGGCAATTAAAATTAAAGAAGATTCTTTTTTTAAAGGCACCTATTCAGGTTCAGGTGATTTAGAGTTGCATGGAAGTTTTGAAGGTTCACTTAACGTTACCAATTTACATATCAAAAAAGCAGGTATTCTTGTAGGTTTTGTTTCCGCTCAAAACGTTGTTGTTGAAGGTGAAATAAATGCAGATATACAGACTGAAAACTTACATTTGAAATCAACAGGCGTAGTTGATGGCGATGTTATGTATCGTAATATTGTAATTGACTCAGGTGGATTATTGAAATCACAAATGGTTCAAAACATGTCAAAGCTAGAAAAATAAACTTAAAGTAATGAGATATTTTAATAATGAAATCATTAAATAAAGAAGAAGTTTCTATCAGTGATTTTACAAAACTCAATATTGTATTAGGAACTATTGTTGAAGCAAGACCTAACATAAAAGCAAAAAACCCTGCTTATATTTTAAAAATAGATTTTGGTAATGAATTGGGTATGAAATCCACATCTGCACAAGTCACTAATTATTCTACCAGCGAATTAATTGGAAGACAGGTTATAGCTGTCTGTAATTTACCTTCAAAAAAAGTAGCAGGCTTTACATCTGAAGTTTTAGTTTTAGGAGCTATTTCAGGAAAAGATGT
>Ga0209251_1002288_pt1 | contig 13578 bp, 12 predicted proteins | sample SaaInlV_100m_DNA_6_FD_184665 | JGI IMG/M metagenome (GOLD analysis project Ga0209251, IMG submission 184665) | Marine microbial communities from expanding oxygen minimum zones in the Saanich Inlet - Saanich Inlet SI073_LV_10m_DNA (SPAdes) (version 2) | ecosystem: Environmental > Aquatic > Marine... | reverse complement strand
TTATTTTGATAAAGAAACAGAAATTTATAAGGGAATGAAAAAGATTGATGAAGACTTAGGTGGAACCACTCCTCTAAATATTATTTTAAAATTTCCAATTAAACAAAAAAAAATTAATGTTGAAGAAGATGAATTCGATGAATGGGATGAAGAAAATAATACTAATGAGGATAAAGCAAAATATTGGTTTACAAGAGATAAAATGGATAAAATCATTAAAGTCCATGATTACTTGGACTCTCTACCTCAAATTGGAAAAGTACTCTCATTTGGATCTATTTTAAGAGTAGCAGAAGATTTAAATAATAAAGAATTACAAAGTCTAGAAATAGCTGTTTTATACAGCAAGATACCGGAGGCATTAAAAAATGAAATAGTTTTACCCTATATTTCTGTTGAAAAAGATGAGGCAAGAATAAGCGTTAGAATAAAAGATTCTTTAGAAAATTTAAGAAGAAATGATTTAATTAATAAAATTAATTATGAATTAAATACAAAATTAGGTTTAGAAAAAGAAGAATATAAATTAGCAGGTGTCCTTATCTTGTTTAATAATTTACTACAAAGTTTATTTAAATCACAAATACTAACATTGGGAATAGTGATGCTCGGAATTTTTGCAATGTTTTTTGTTTTATTTAGGAATGTTTTACTTTCTTTCATAGGTGTCGTGCCAAATTTTCTAGCTGCATTTTTTATTCTTGGTATCATTGGTTTGCTTGGTATTCCTCTTGATATGATGACTATAACTATTGCAGCAATTACCATTGGTATAGCAGTTGATAATAGTATTCACTATATTTATAGGTTTAGAGAAGAATTTGAAAAAATAAAAGATTACAGTAAAACTTTGGATAGATGTCATAGCACTGTTGGAATAGCAATTTTAAATACTTCTATAACCATTGTGTTTGGCTTTTCAATTTTAATACTTTCAAATTTCATTCCTACTATATATTTTGGAGTATTTACTGGTATAGCTATGTTGCTTGCTATGATCTCTGTTTTAACTTTATTGCCTAAGCTTATATTGACTTTAAAACCTTTTGGTGTTGAGAACGATAATTTAAATTAATGAATGAATTAATAGAAAGTGTATTTGGAAACTTAAATTTCTTTGATATTTTTTTTGCTTTAGTCTTACTTTACAGCATCATCCAGTGTTTTTTAAAAGGATTCTCTCTAAGTTTAATTTCATTTATGAAATGGATTGTATCCACAGTAGTTACAATTATATTAGTTCCAAAATTTCAACCAATAATTAGCGAATATATTGACTCTCCATTTATTAATAATGTTGGATTAGGGGTGACAATATTTGTATTCACACTTTTTATAACAATACTAATTGGAAAATCTTTAGGAAGAGCAGTAACTTGGACTGGTGTTGGGCCAATTGATAAAGCTTTTGGTTTTTTATTTGGTTTTTTTAAAGGATATATTGTTTCTATTTGTTTGTTTTCAGTTTTTAATTGGTTTTATCCTTATCAAAATTGGGGTATATCAGCTGAAAAGGCTTTATCGTTTGATTTAATTAAAAAAGGTAGTGAAATATTAATAGAGGAGTTTCCTTCTAATAAAGATTTTATTGATACTAAAGAAAAAATTGAAAAAATTTAATTCAGATAAACTGAGAGAAGAATGTGGTATATTTGGTATATCTAATCATGCCGATGCATCTGCATTGGTTGCTTTAGGTTTGCATGCGTTACAGCATAGAGGTCAAGAAGGGTGTGGGATCGTATCCTTTGATGGAAAGAATTATCATTCAGAAAAAAGACAGGGGTTAGTTGGAGATCATTTTACAGACTCAGAAACTCTAAAAAAACTACCAGGTGAATCTGCTATTGGTCATAACCGATATTCCACCACAGGTGAAACATCATTAAGAAATATACAACCTTTTTTTGCAGACTTACACATGGGAGGTCTAAGTATTGCTCATAATGGTAACTTAACAAATGCACTAGTGCTAAGAGAGTCTTTGGTAAAATCTGGAGCAATTTTCCGAACAACTAGTGACACCGAGACAATAGTCCAGCTTATAGCTAAATCTCAAAGAGACAAATTTATTGATAAATTAATAGATACTCTTTTTCAAATTCAAGGTGGTTATTCTTTAGTTTTAATGACAAATAAAAAATTAGTTGGTGTGAGAGATCCATTAGGCATACGACCTTTAGTAATTGGTAAATTAAAAAATTCTTACATTTTTGCCTCTGAAACGTGTGCTCTTGATATTGTAGGGGCAAAATTTATAAGAGAAGTTGAGAATGGTGAAGTTATTATAATAGAAAATGAAATAATCACATCAATAAAACCTTTTCCAAAACAAAAACCAAGACCATGTGTTTTTGAGTATATCTATTTTGCTAGACCAGATAGTTTAATTAATAATAAATGTGCTTATGAATATAGAAAATGTTTAGGCGCAAAACTGGCTGAAGAAACAGATATAGATGCAGATTTGATAGTGCCTGTTCCAGACTCCGGTGTACCAGCAGCTCTAGGTTATGCTGAACAATCAAACAAAAAATTTGAATTAGGATTAATTAGAAACCATTATGTTGGTAGGACTTTTATTGAGCCAACACAAAGTATTAGGAGTTTAGGAGTTAAACTCAAATTAAGTTCAACTAGAACTATTGTAAAAAATAAAAAAGTAATATTAATTGACGACTCATTAGTAAGAGGAACCACTTGTCACAAAATTGTAAAAATGCTCTACGAAAGTGGAGCAAAAGAAGTTCATGTTAGAATAGCTTGCCCAGAAATAAAATACCCTGATTTTTATGGAGTTGATATGCCTACTAAGGAAGAGTTATTAGCTCATGAAAAAAGTAACGAAGAAATGTGTGAATACATTAAAGCTAAAAGTTTGAAATTTTTAAGTTTGGGTGGGTTATATAATGCTCTTATAAAAGAAAAAAGGAATTTAAATTATCCTCAATTTAGTGATCATTATTTTACAGGTGAGTATCCTATAAAACCTCATGACAACTTAAATGGGCTTAAAATTAAACAGCTTTCTTTATTAAGTGCTAAATCGAATAGTTAATCTACTATTGAAATTTTATTTTTTGTATCCAAATATATCAAAGAACTATCAATTAATATTGGGTAAGATTTTATTTTAGAAGGTAGTTTTGTAACTTTTGAAAGTTCTCCATTTAAATTAAATTTGAGTAAATATGAATTATCTAAAAAAATAAATATTTGATTATTAATAATCATCATATTTTTAAATACAACTTTTCTTTTTTTAATATTTAAGAATTCAGAAATTTTTTCATTAATATTATAGGAATAAACAACTTTTCCTTTCTCTAAATCAAAGCAAATTAATAAATTGTTTTTTGTGACTGAAAATAAATAATCATTTGAGATTATAGGCTTTATTAATGAAACAAAGTTTACTTTAAATAAAATTGATCCATTATTTGAGTCTAAGAAATAAGTATAATCTTTAGAATTAACTACTAATAATTTTTTGTTATTAATTATTTGATTTCCATAGAATAAATTGCTTGGATTTAAATTTAGAGATTGATTGAAATTTTTAAACCAATTAACTGTCATCGTATTTTTATCAAATGCAAATAAAGAGCCATAGGTATTTAAAAAAAATAATGACTCATCGTTTAAAGATAAGTTATTTATAAACTTATTCTTTACAACTGTTTCTTCTGTTGGAATTAATTTCAAGGTTTCACCGTTTAATTTATTAAAAAAAAATAAATTATTATTTTGATTTGCAGCAACAAGCATGTCTTGAGCTACCTTTAAATTAGATCTAAACGGAACTTTATAATTCTTTGCCCATAAAATGGTATTTGTTTGGTAATTATATGCATAAAGGTAACCTATGTTATCGGAAACATATACAATATTATCTTCAACTATATAATTTAAAACTTTTTTAATTTTTTTATATTTTTTTTTATAAAAATTAAATTTACTAATTATTTTGTTATCGTTTATAGAGAAAATAATTATGTTACCCTTCTCATCATTTATTAATAAATTATTTTTTTCAAACAAGATATAACTGCTGGACTTGTATTTTGTTAATTTTTTACTCTTAAAAATGATCTTATTTTGATCTTTATACTCTAAATTTACTAAGTTATTTGTTTGATCAAAATAAATATCCTTCCAATTAAAATTGGAAATCAGTTTAGTCAATTTAAACCTGTAATTTTTATCTAAAGGTATAATCTCATCAAAAGATTCTTTTGAAGAATACAAGGTTCTAAAATCTTTAAATTGATTTTCATCTTTATTTGAAGTGACATTTTCATTCTTCCAAATGCCTGTTTTATTATCAAATGAGCAATTGTTAATAAAAATTAAAATTATAAAAATATAAAATAATTTAATTTTATTCATCTTATATTTTTATTTTTCTAATACTTCTTCAGCTAAAAATTTATACTTGGATTCTTTATTTATTAATTTTTCAAGAATAGCTTTTCCTTCTGTAATTTCTTGTTTTTTAATTAAAAACAAAGCCTTTTTAAAAAATATTAAATCTAACTGATCATTAGATTTAGTTAACTTCTCTACAATCGAAAAATATTCTAAAATTTTATTTTTATCGGTTATTAAATTTTCTTCTAGAATTGCGTTTAATGATAAAATTGAATAAAAATTATTTTCACTTAAAATGATTTCTTCATAAATTTTTTTTGATTTTTCTTGATTGTTTGAAGATGAAAGTAGTCCAGCTTGAATATATTTTTCTGCTATCAATTCATTTTTTTTTTCCTTATTTGTATTAAAAAGACTAATTGAAATTACTGAAGATATTACAATAAATATAACTATGTATATTTTCAGCTTATTTTCTGAATAAAATAAGTTTAATTTATCCTTAAATTCTATTTTTTTATCTACGTTTAGTTCCATTTAAAAAATTATTTATAGTTGGAAATTTTCTTAATTTAACATCTCTAGTATATTTTTTTACAGCTTTTTCAATTATTCTATTCAAGTTCACATATTTTTTTACAAATTTTGGATAAAAACCGCTTAAACCCAGCATATCGTCTGTAACCAAAATTTGTCCATCACAATGTATTGATGAGCCTATGCCTATAGTTGGTATTCTTAATTTTGATGTAATCAATTTTGAAGTATCAGGGTGAATACATTCTAATACTATGGAGAAAGCACCTGCTTGCTCAATATGTAGAGCTTCTTTTAGCAATCTTTTAGCTTCAATTAATGTACTACCTTCTACCTTAAATTTTTTTGTAAATTGTGGTGTATATCCAATGTGCCCCATAACAGGAATTTTTTCCTTAACTAAATTTTTAATAATGTCATAATTTTTTTTATTACTTTCTATTTTCACTGCATCGCATTTTGTTTTCTTAATGATTAATTTAGCATTTTTTTTTGCTGAACTGATATTGCTGTATGAGCCTTTTGGCATATCAACAATAAGTATTGTTTTTTTTAAACCTTTTTTTACACTTATGGCGTGCTCAATAATATTGGTTAAAGTAATTTTATGCGTATTTTTAAAACCGTATAAAACGTTAGCCATTGAATCTCCAACTAATACTAAATCACAATAATTATCTAAAATTTTCGCAATTACTTTTGAATATGAAGTTAAACATACTATTTTTGATTTATTTTTTTTTAGTAAGATTTTTTTTATTTTTATATTCATTATTCTAATTCAATTGTACTTGGTGGTTTGGAGGTAATATCATAAACAACTCGATTTATTCCTTTTACATTATTTATTATTTTATTAGAAATTTTATCTAAAAAACTCTGTGGGAAATTAAAATAATCAGCAGTCATTCCATCTTCTGAAGTTACGGCTCTTAGTAAACATGTATATTCATAGGTTCTTGAGTCACCCATTACACCAACAGTTTTTATCGGTAGAAGAGCTGCATATGCTTGCCATATTTTATTATAGAGATTATTTTTAATTAATTCATTAATAAATATAAAGTCTGCATCTTGTAGAATTTTAATTTTTTCTGAAGTAATGTTTCCAATTATTCTTATTCCTAAACCAGGTCCAGGAAATGGGTGCTTGTAATTAATATCTTTTATTAATCCAATTGATTTACCTAAGATCCTAACTTCATCTTTAAAAAATTCTTTTAAAGGTTCAATTAGTTTTAAATTCATCTTTTTTGGCAGACCTCCAACATTATGGTGAGATTTAATCTTTGAGGTTTTACTGCCACTTGCTGATTTGCTTTCAATTATATCAGGATATAAAGTTCCTTGGGCAAGGAATTTCAAATTAGAATATTTTTTAGACTCTTTTTCAAAAATTTTTATAAATAAATTTCCTATTATTTTTCTTTTCTTTTCGGGATTTGAAATATTTTTTAACTTCTTTAAAAAAATATTCGAAGCATCAATTAATTTAACATTTAGTTTGTATTTTTTTTTAAAAACTCCGTACGTAAATTTAAATTCATTTTTTCGCATTAGACCGGTATCGACCATAATACAGATAAGGTTTTTTTTTATTGCTTTATTGATTAATAATGCAACTACACTACTATCCACACCGCCTGATAGAGCGCAAATAACCTTATCTTTTTTAACTTCTTTTTTAATTTCATCAATTATTCTTTTTTTTTGAGAATTAATATTCCACTTTTTTTTTATTTTACAAATTTTGAATAAAAAATTTTTAAATATCTGTTTGCCATTATCAGTATGAGTCACTTCAGGATGAAATTGAACTCCATAAATTTTTTCTTTTGTATTCTCTATTATTGTTAATTTTGACTCTTTTGTAGAAGCTATTATATGAAAATTTTTTGGCAGTTTAACAACAGCATCTTCATGACTCATCCAAACGTTTTTTTTTGTTCTAAGGAAATTATTTGTTAGTAGTGAAGATTTTTTGCTGAATAGAATAGCACGACCAAATTCTCTTTTTTTTTTTGAAGGGTTTATTTTTCCACCAAATAATTTTGCAATTAATTGTAAACCATAACAAATTCCTAAAATTGGTATTTTTTTTTTTAATATTTGCTTCGGTATCGTCTGAAAATTTTTTTTTGTTACAGTTGATGGGCCGCCAGATAAAATTATTCCTTTAGTATTTTCAGAAATTTTTTGCTTAAAAAGGTCTTTTGGTTGAATTATTTCTGAATAAACACCTAAATCTCGGACTCTTCTTGCAATTAATTTTGTTAGTTGGGAGCCAAAATCAATAATTATAATTTTATCTTTATGAAATTGCATTTATTTTGCTGATAATTTTTCAATTTCAATTTTTAGTTTTCTACTTTCATTACACAATTTTTTACAAAAACTGCTTAAACTATTATTTAAATCATTGCTTTTTTTATAGTCAGATGTTGATAATTTTAATTTTGCTAGATTTAAAATTGCTTCTTCATTTTTTGGATTTATTAAAATTACTGTATTTAAATTATTTTCTTGTAAATCTTTTTTATCTAAATTTTTGAATATTTTAGATAAGTATAAATAAGATAATTCACTTTTAGGGTTATACACTATATCTTGTTCAAATTTTAATTGTGCTTTTTTAAATTTTTTACTTTGAAAAAAAGTTACACCTTCTTCAAAATATAAGCTCTTTGCATATAAAGAATTTAAAGTTAAAAATGAAAATAATAATATTGTTAATAATTTTTTCTTCATAATTTAAAATTTATTGTTTTTTGAGTCATTTCAACACTATGAACCATACTCTCATAAAATCCAGCTTTTGTAATTTTAATAAACTTTGCTTTATCTTTTATTTCACTTAAATTTTTGGCTCCAATATACCCCATTGAAGATCTCAAGCCTCCTTGTAATTGATAAATTATTTTTGATACGTTTCCTTTATACTCCACCCTTCCCTCCACTCCTTCGGGCACAAACTTAGATTTATCTTTAAAATTTTTTTGAAAATATCTGTTAGCAGATCCGTTAGACATAGCTCCTATAGAGCCCATTCCTCTATACTGTTTGTAAATTTTACCTTTTGACTTAAATTTTTTCCCTGGGCTTTCATCTGTTCCGGCAAAAATAGAACCCATCATAATTGCGTCCGCTCCAGCTGCTAATGCTTTTGGTATATCTCCTGAAAACTTAATTCCTCCATCGGAAATAATCTTTATTTTTTTTTTTCTTAATGCTTTTTTTACTTCCATAATTGCAGATATTTGCGGGACACCGATGCCGGCAACCATTCGTGTTGTGCAAATTGATCCTGGACCAATTCCAACTTTTAATATGTCTGCTCCTGCATTATATAATTTTTTAGCAGCCTCACCTGTTGCTATATTACCAACACAAATTGGGATTTTGCTATTTACTTTTTTTAATTTTGATAAAACGTTCAAAACTTTTGCACTATGACCATGCGCTGTATCTATCACGATTATATCAACTCCATTATCTTGAAGTGACTTTGCTCTATCATAGTCTTCTTTATTAGTTCCAATTGCAGCTCCAACTAGTAATTTCTTTTTTTTAACTTTATTTACTTCTTGAGATTGTTTTTTTATTGTTAAATTTCTGTGTATTATCCCAATACCTCCAGCTTTAGCCATGGCTATTGCCATAGCTGACTCGGTTACGGTGTCCATTGCTGATGATAAAAAAGGAACCTTTAAGATAATTTTATTAGTTAATTTGAGTGTTATATTTGTATTTATTGGTAAAACATCTGAATACCTTGGTAGCATCAAAACGTCATCAAAGGTTAAAGCTTCATTTATTGTACCCATATAAACTTATATACGATTATTTAAATTTATAAAGACTTTAAAGTTTCGCAGTGTAAATAAGTTTCTTTCGATTCTCTCCTGCTAGACTCGGGTTTAAAGAAATTTACTTTTTTAAATAATGATTTTGCGAGATTTTTAACCTCAATGAAATCTTCACCCATAAATAACTTAGAAACCAATACACCTCTAGGTTTAAGTATTATTTTTGAAAAATCAATCACATCTGCACACAATTGATTTGTTCTAATCGAGTCTAATGATTTATTTCCTGTGGTATCAGCTGCCATGTCAGATATTATTACGTCCAACTTTCCTTCAAAAAATTGATTTACCTTATTTTTGGTCCTTTCTTCAAAAATATCACTCTTAATAAATTCTACATTATTAATTGGATCCATGTCTTTTATATCAATAGATAATATTTTTCCTTTTTGTATTATTTTGCTTGCTACCTGAGACCAGCCACCTGGGGCAGATCCTAAATCTAATAAATCTGTATCTTTTTTAATAAATTTAAATTTTTTATTTAATTCTATAAGTTTGAAAGAAGCTCTAGATCTATAACCAAGAGTTTTAGATTTTTTAAAAAACTGATCTCTATGTTGTTTAATTTTCCAAGAATTACTTTTTTTAATTCTTTTTGATTTCTTCATTATAAAATATCTTCATGTTCTTCATCTGATATTTTTTTAAAATTTTTTTTATTTTGATTGTTGTAAATAATGATACTCACTGGAATAGACAATAAGTAGATTATACCAAAGGCTAGAAGTGTCTTTAAAGTATAAAACAATAATGCAATAAAAATTATTCCAATACCAAGTAGTAAAAAAACTGTTGTTTTTGGAGAAATTGAAATTTTTTTTAAAGCTAATGTCGGAATTTTACTAACAAGTAGTATAGCAATAGCGATAGTTAAATAAGGTGTTAAAATTTTAATATCAAAACCTATATTTAAATCAGTCAAATCATATATTAAAGGCATTAAAATTAATAACCCGCCAGCAGGTGATGGTATACCCTCGAAGAAATTTTTCTTCCATTCTTGATTTTCATCTACTTTCGTCAAATTAAATCTTGCTAGCCTTAAAACGCAACATACTGAATAAATTAATGTTATAGCCCAACCTAATTTTCCATAATTACTCAATTCCCAAAAGTATAAAACAAAGACTGGGGCAATACCAAAACTAACAAAATCCGTTAATGAGTCTAGTTCTTTTCCAAATTCAGACGTACCCTTAATTAACCTAGCTATTCTTCCATCTAATGCGTCTAAAATTGCTGCAAATAAAATTAAAGTGACGGCTAAGTTATAGTTTCCATCAATAGAAAATTTAATAGAACTTATACCTAAGCAAACGCCCCCCAAAGTTAAAATATTTGGAAGCAAGTATCTTGTTTTTTTTGATGTGACTAGTTTAAATTTTTTATTTTCTTCCATCAGTCTGATGCTATTAAGCTTTCACCAGCTACTACATTTTGTCCCATTTTTGCTAATACTTTTTTTCCTTTAAAATATATATCCACTCTACTTCCAAATCGTATCATTCCGATTCTTTCACCTTGTTTTAATTCTTGACCTTGTTCTACTTCACAAACGATTCTTCTTGCTATTAAACCTGCAATTTGAACAATTACAATCTCTTCTCCATTGTTTAATTTAATTTTAAAATAATTTCTTTCATTTTCTTCACTTGCTTTATCTAAAGATGCGTTCAAAAATTTACCTGGCTTATAATAAATTTCTTCAATTTTACCAGAAGATGGTACTCTATTAACGTGACAATTAAAAACGTTCATAAAAACACTAATTTTTGTGTAAGAAGTATTCTCTAATCTTAATTCTTCTGGTCCTGATTTTTCTGAAATATCTGTAATCAATCCATCTGCTGGGCTTACTAAATAACTATCATCATTTATTGAATATCTCTCCGGGTCTCTAAAAAAGTAATAAACCCACACTGTTATTAATATTAAAACAAATCCCAAGAATTTAGAGAATAGTAAAACTATGAATGTAGCTAAAATTGAGATTGCTAAGAATTTATAGCCTTCTTTATGTATCTTTGGAAAAATTGTGTTAAACATAATTAAAAGTTTGATAATTTTTCTTAATATGTATAAAAATCCGACTTAATCAATCTATATTTATGGCAAAAATAAAAGTAAAAAACCCAGTTGTTGAGCTAGATGGTGATGAAATGACTAGAATTATATGGTCATTTATAAAAGACAAGCTTATCAAGCCTTATCTTGAGATAGACCTAAAATATTATGATTTAGGTATGGAAAGTAGAGATAAAACTGATGACCAAATAACAATTGATGCTGCAAATGCCATTAAACAATTTGGAGTAGGTGTTAAATGTGCAACTATAACTCCTGATGAAGCTAGAGTTGAAGAATTTAAATTAAAAAAGATGTGGAGATCACCTAATGGAACAATTCGAAATATATTGGGTGGAACAGTTTTTAGAGAACCTATCATTTGTAAAAATGTTCCAAAATTAGTTCCTGGATGGACACAGCCAATAGTAATTGGAAGACATGCATTTGGAGATCAATATCGCGCAACTGATTTTTTAATACCTGGTGAAGGTAAAATGGAAGTTAAGTGGACTTCGAAAGATGGTAAAGATAAAAAAGAATTTGAAGTATTTAACTTTACTGGCCCTGGTATCGCTTTATCAATGTATAATTTAGATGACTCTATTAAAAATTTTGCTAGAGCTTGTATGAATTATGGGTTGGAAAGAAAATGGCCTGTATATTTATCAACTAAAAATACAATTTTAAAAGCCTATGACGGAAGATTTAAGGATTTATTTCAAGAAGTTTTTGAAAATGAATTCAAAGATAAATTCGATAGAGACTCCATCACATACGAACATAGGCTGATTGATGATATGGTTGCTTGCGCGATGAAATGGAGCGGTGGTTATGTTTGGGCTTGTAAAAACTATGATGGAGATGTTCAATCAGATACAGTGGCTCAAGGTTTTGGTTCTTTAGGTTTAATGACAAGTGTTTTAATGACTCCAGATGGTAAAACAGTTGAGTCAGAAGCTGCTCATGGAACTGTTACTAGACATTATAGAATGCATCAACAAGGCAAAGAAACTTCGACGAACCCTATTGCTTCAATCTTTGCTTGGACCAGGGGGCTTGCCCATAGAGGTAAATTAGACAATAATGATGAACTAATTAAATTTGCTTCAACTTTAGAAAAAGTTTGTGTTGAAACTGTAGAAAGCGGATCTATGACAAAGGATCTAGCAATACTAATTGATAAATCAGCAAAATATTTAACCACAAATCAATTTTTAGAAGCAATAGATAGTAATCTTAAAAAAAAACTTAACTAATCTTTTTTAATACAGCTTGAGACGCCTCTTCAATTTTATTTTCATTATCACCCCCTGCTTGAGCAAAATCTTTTCTTCCACCACCACCTTTACCGCCCAAAATAGAAGCTGCCAATTTAACTAACTCTACAGCGTCAAATTTTTTAATTAAATCTTTTGTTACACCAACTGAAACACCTACTTTGCCATCAAGTGTAGAAAAAACAATCAGAACCCCTTTTTTAATATCTTTTTTCCCTACATCAACAATTGTTCTTAACTCTTTTGAAGGTAAGTTTTTTATCGTTTGATATCGAAATATAAAATCACTAACTTTATTATCTTTAATAATGTTTTTACTTTTATCTTTAATGATATTTTTAATATTTGCTTGATCCAATTGTTTCTTTAAATCTTTTAAGTTTTCAGAGCTACTTAAATCGCTTTTATAAATTGGTTTAATTTTTAAATTCTCTAATGCATTTTTTACATTTTTAATTTCCTCAATTAGTAAATTTTCCTGAGTGGACTTTGATTCTTTTTGATTTTTTTCATATTCTTCAAGTTGGTCGGCTCTCAAAGCTTCTACCCGTCTTACACCTGAGGCTATTGATGACTGACTTATTATTTTAAATTTTCCTATTTCCGCCGTATTAGCTACATGTGTTCCTCCACACAATTCCGTTGAAAAATATTTTTTATTTTCATGGCCCATTGATAAAACACGTACTTCATCACCATATTTTTCTCCAAATAATGCTAAGGCGCCATTATCTACGGCTTCTTTAGGGGTCATTATACGAGTTTTTACATCACTAGAATTAGAAACCATATCATTTACTAAATTTTCAATTTTAGTTATTTCACTTTTCTCAATCGGTTTATTATGACTGAAATCAAACCTTAGTTTTTCTGGACTAACTAAGGAACCTTTTTGAGTAACATGCTTACCTAAAGTTCTTCTTAAGGCTTCATGTAATAAATGAGTAGCAGAGTGATATGCCTTAGCATCTTTTCTTCTTTTTACATCTATTTCTAAATTAACATTATCACCCACTTTTATTGAGCCCTTTGAGACTTTTCCAACGTGAACATGAAGATCGCCCATTTTTTTTTGTGTATCTAAAACATTGATTTTTCCTGTGGATGTTTTAATCACACCCTGATCTCCGACTTGACCGCCAGATTCTGCATAAAAAGGAGTTTGATTTGTTATTAATTCTACACTGTCACCTTCTTTGGCTTCTTCAATGAATTCTTTTCCTTTTGATATTTTTAAAACCACACCTTCAGTTTTGTTAAATTCATATCCTAAAAATTCTGTAGGATTTAACTCTTCTCGGATTTTAAACCATTTTTCTTCTAAAGATTTATCACCTGAACCTTTCCAGTTTGCTCTTGCCAAAGCTTTGCTTTTTTCCATCTCTGTATCAAAACTTTTAATATCGATCTTAATATTTTTAGTTCTTAAAATATCAGCCGTTAAATCAAGTGGAAAT
>Ga0209251_1002284_pt1 | contig 13586 bp, 16 predicted proteins | sample SaaInlV_100m_DNA_6_FD_184665 | JGI IMG/M metagenome (GOLD analysis project Ga0209251, IMG submission 184665) | Marine microbial communities from expanding oxygen minimum zones in the Saanich Inlet - Saanich Inlet SI073_LV_10m_DNA (SPAdes) (version 2) | ecosystem: Environmental > Aquatic > Marine... | reverse complement strand
CAAATATGTATACTGATTTCTTAAATGCTGTGAATGTATATTTTGGGTCACCTATTATTTTAGCTAATAACATTTTCAACGTGAATAACGGTGTATTTGACGAAGACGCATTCATTCATTTAATAAACGGTGGTAATTTCAATATTAATGGTTCATTGATAAGCGACTTATCTGGTTCTCTATTATTATATGATGTTCCTACTCAAATTCAGAATGCAATTGATAATAATATGTTTAATAACCGCACAGAATCTACATCTGTATTAGAAGGGTTCATGCCAGGAGATTTTATTTTTATCCCCGAAGGCATGACAATTACATTACGATTGAATATTGACCTTGGAGCAAATACGGATTTATATACCGGTCCTGAAAATTTACAACAAATAGATAGTGAATTGAACTATTATGACCGCTTAAATCGTGTTCGTAAGACAACTACATATAGTGATACAGAACTCGTCCAGACATTTACGGTACCTATTCTCCTAGTAGCAAGCGATGAAGAAGTATATTCATTTGATAAATACGCTTTGAACTGGACTCCAGAAGCAACGGAACAATTTGGTGCTCGTGATTGGAATTTTTGCGGGTTATCATCTACCGGACAATACCAAAGTGCAATTGATCTTAGTGGAGATATTTTCATATCTACAAATTTCGGCGAAGATTGGACGTATCGTTATAATATTGGACCATCTAACATAAATGCAATTAATATTACACATGACGGACAACATCAGACAGCTTCTAATGGGTCTAGTATTTTTGTATCGAATGATTATGGAAATACTTGGTCGAAGGCACTTGATACACAAGGCACAATTGTCTATGTATCTATTTCGTTAAACGGTCAATACCAAAAAGTAGTGATTTCGGGAGATAGTTTATATAGTTCTAATGATTATGGAGTATCTTGGAGTCGTCTAGATGACGACAGTCCGTTGTATTATTCTATTCAAGCATTTCCTACAATGTCGGTATCTATTTCCTACAACGGGCAATATCAGGTAATCGCCGCAGAAACCATTTATATATCCAGCGATTATGGCGCAACATTTAATGATTCGTTTACTGGGGGCGATCCATTTGAAGATAGAAACTGGCTTGATGTTTCTGTAACATCCGACGGCCAATATATGGTTGCGATTGAATCGGGAGGAAAAATTTATATTACTTCTGATTATGGCAGCAATTGGAATGTTGTTACAGATTCCACAGTTGATATTAATGCTTTATGGCGAAATGTGTCAATATCTGCAACAGGACGCTATATGTCTATTTTACAAGATAATGGGTTCATTTATTATTCTACTGATTTCGGTGTTACATGGAATCGCAATGAAGATCCGAATCTTCAAGGACGACAATGGAGATGTGTTTGTGTTTCTGCCAACGGTCATTACCAACTTGCTGCTGAATTGAATGGATATATCTATATGTCTAACTTGAATTAAATTTCTATAAATATATTATAGATGCCATATAAAATTCGTAAGGTTCGCAACAAATCATGTTACAAAGTATATAAACCCAAAACAAAAAAGGTATTTGCAAAATGTAGCACACTTGAAAACGCCAAGAAGCAAGTTCGATTACTACGTGCCATTGAAAATAATTATACTTTCAGAAAGAAACTAATCGCAAATAAAACTCGTAAGAATAGAAAATAAAGAATAATTTATAGTATCATATTATAAATTATGAAACCCACAATCAACCGTTATGATAACTTATGCGAATTTGAAAAAAGCTTACTGGATGGCTGTTTGGTGAAATATAAGGAAAAAAATTGCGTATTATATAATCAATTAGTTATTGATTGTGAACGTTTCAAACAACAAAAATTGAATTCATATAATAAAAAATTAAATAAGAAACAATAATATAAATGAACGACGAAAATATTTTACCTGTCGTGAATCCGAAATTCAATAAAACTCCTCAAATTCATCCATTAGAAAGCTTTTATCTACCCCGATTTAGTTCATCTCAAGAATCCCCAAATAATTCTTGGTGGATATATTCGTGTTGTATTTTACCTCTATTGTTAATATTGATATTTGTGTTATTATTTTTAAAAACAATTTAATTTTATTAACCAAGTAATATATATTTATGGAATTTGAAGAAAAGAAAAATCGTTTTTTTCACTGTAAATCTTTATATGATGAATATATTAAATGTTTATTTATGAATACACTCGACGGAGGGTTTAATGTTATCAGATGTAATCCAGAAGCAAAAAAATATAAGGACTGTATTATGAAAACAAAATAAGTTTGATGATATAGATAATAGTATGTATTTCTTTATTCGCAATTGATTATGATATAATTAGTAAGGTCTGTCATTTCTTTATAAAATATATTCATCTGATCTTGTATTTCTTCAACGTTAAAATCATTTATATGATCGTATAAATAGTCTTGACACAAATAAACTGCTTGTTGATATACAACAAGTTTACTCACTGATTTATGAAACTCGTTGTATTCCGAACATCCCTTTATGTTTATATCCATACTCGTAAAATCAAGGTATTTTTCAAATAGTTGAATGATTTTTTTAGCCTTGCAACAGATTATTGTGATATCATAGCATGTATACTTGGGATTACTACCTATATAACAATGATTTACAAAATAATTATGCATGAGTGTGTTATAATGACTAGCAGAATAGTCACATAAAGCATTTTTTCTGACTTTCATATAATATCTATTATAGTGGTATATGTTAAAATTGTGTATATAGTATTTATTCAATTTTACGTTGTAAGTAAGTTATAACGTAAATAGTAGTTTAACAAATCTATATAAATATTACTTTACAATTATTGCAGACGCAAAAAAATAATTTATGAATATACCAAGTGACGAGCAACAACTAATTATCGATCATATAAAAGATGGTAATAATGTGGTAGTTGACGCATGTGCGGGTTCTGGTAAATCAACCACTATTCTTAATGTTGCATACCAATTAGATAGTAAAAAAATAATGCAGCTTACCTATAATTCTGCTCTTCGACACGAAATACGCTCAAAAGCAAAAGAATTGTCGTTAGATAATATGACCGTCCATACATATCATAGTCTGGCAGTAGGATTTTATGATAGCTCGGCATATACGGATACAGGTATGCGACATATATTGGCACAAAATACAGAAGTATCAAAACATATTGATATAGATATTTTGGTGATTGATGAATCTCAGGATATGACACTATTATATTACCGGCTCATTGTGAAGTTTATTTGCGATTTGTATGCGAAAAACAATAAGAAAATACAATTATTGATATTAGGAGATTACAAACAAGGTCTGTATGAATTCAAAGGTGCTGATATACGATTCCTTACAAGTGCTCCTGAGATTTGGAAACACTATGATTTTATGTATAGTGATGTTTTCATAAAATGTTCTCTCAAAATGTCATATCGAATTACGAATCAAATCCGCACATTTGTCAATAGTGTTATGCTGAATGAAGAACGTATGGAATCGTGTCGTGATGGACCCAAAGTATCATATATGAGGTGTAATCATTATACAGCCGAACGTGTGATTGTTAATAAAATAAAGGAATTGATGGATGCTGGATCGAAACAAGATGATTTCTTTATCTTGGCAGGTTCTATCAAGGGACACAATATTAAACGTCTTGAAAACACATTGGTTATGAATGGTATTGACTGTTTTGTGCCGTTGTTTGAGACAGATAAACTGGACGAACGCGTGATTATGGGTAAGATTGGATTATCAACATTTCACTCTGTTAAGGGGCGACAGCGAAAATATGTATTTGTTATTGGATTCGACCAAAATTATTTCTCTTATTATGGACGAAACTTAAATACATATGAATGTCCCAATACACTCTATGTTGCTGCTACGCGTGCAAGTGAAGAATTATTTCTATGTGAAAGCAGTAACACGCGGTTTGACCGTCCTCTTGACTTTCTAACCAAGAGTCATAATGATATCAAGAAAATGGATTGTGTTCGGTTCATCGGTAACCCAGGTAATATATTTTACGAAAGAACAACGGCCGATCAAGAAGTTGAAATCAAAAAGTGTAATGTAACACCAACTGAATTAATCAAATTCCTTCACGAAGATGTATTGGATGTGATTACACCGATATTGAATGATTTGTTTGTATGTCACGAAAAGGGTGAGACATTAGATATACCTAGTGTCATCCAAACGCAAAATGGTTTATATGAAGAGGTAAGCGATTTGAATGGTATTGCTATTCCGTGTATGTATTACGATGAAATCAATCGCAAACGAGACATTTCAAGTGTGCCCGTGCTCTATGAGATGATTGAACTTAGTCACGAACAATTGGATGAAAAAAATGAATATATATCATCTGCGATTGACAGTGTAGATAGAAATATGTTATCTATAGAAGATTATTTGTATGCGGCAAATGTATTTAAGGCAATAGATGAACGTCTGCATTCAAAATTACGACAAATTACATATGACGATTGTTGCTGGTTGAGTGAAGACGATATTGATATATGTAAAGATCGTATTAATACATATATTGATACTGAATGTGTCGATTACGAGCCAGAAGCAGAATTTACAATTATACACCATTCTGACGAAGACGCACATACAAATGTAGACAGGGCACTAGAAGAGTGTAATTTAGATCATTTATTGTTTCGTTTTACAGCCCGCGCGGATCTTGTTACGAAAGATAGCGTTTGGGAAATGAAATGCACGAGTGAAATATCGCTCGATCATAAGATTCAAGTCGTCATTTATGCATGGCTATGGAATATTGTATATCCAGAGGATAAAAAAACGTTCAAAATATTCAATATCAAAACGTGTGAACTAATGATACTGAATGATGATTTTGAAAATATTGATGCCGTCGTTAAAGAAGTAATACGGGGTAAATTTATTGAGCCTACATACAAGGATGACGATACATTCATTCACGATTGTATATTATAAGCTTATTCTAGTCAAATATGTTATGTTAAATTATAACATATTTTTTACTATACTTTTTCATTATACATTACAAATAAACGATACTGAAATCACATTTAATCGGTGGATTCCATCGTGTTTTCTGCGGGAGCAGCATCATCACCACTCGCAGGTTCAGGTGTAACGAACATCTTTACCGCTTCCCACACTTTCGCAGATTCGTCCATGCTGAACGCACCGCGGCGTTGAGCGCTGTTGAGGAAGAATACCATCACATTGAGAGCAATGTTTTGGTTTGAAACAGGAACATCCATGATGTTTACTTCTCTTACCTGTTCTTTTGATGCGAGTTCGCTAGTTGAAACGGGGGTTTGTGTATCGACGTTTTCCATTATAAAAAATCTTAATGTATAGTTTTTATATTGATATATTACTAATCATTTAACTTATTTCTCTCTCCATTATTCTTAACCGTTCCACATTTTCCTTTATATATCTATCAATTATTTTACACAGAAGGATGTAATCCAAGTTTGAATGCTTTTCGTCGTCTTTAAGTGTCATCGAGCAACCACCGTGTTCCAGTAATGATACATCAAACCGATGGACTCCTTTATTCAACGAATAACGAATAATATTTTCTATTGTCAAATGGTTATTTTTATTTACGTGGAGATGAAGTGAAATCATATTGGGATTGATATATTTCAAACATTCGTCCAATATACTCCTATATGAATTGAATGTTAGTGAACCACACGTATCGGATAGACATACTTCATTGTAATATTCCGTACAAGCGTGATTTACAATATGCGTGACAACATCTTTTGTTTTAATTTTTCCTTCATACGGACAATGGTCGATACACGATATATACAACTTTGTATTGATTGGACTGATATTGTTTTCGCGTTTATATTTCAAATATTCTTGCATTTTGTATAGTTCCGCATTACTTTCTTGTAATGAACGATTAATATTTCGTTTTTGAAAGCTATTGGATACTGATGTGACAAACGCATAATTCGTCATCGCGTGTTTTTCAGCCACTTTCAACTTATTCATATTTGGAATCAACATAAATATATTCGGATAATAGTCTTCTATTTCTTTGTCCGCTGCTATTATCATTTCTTCAACAGAATCTTTACTTTCAATATATTGGATACACGACTGATACAGATTAGGAACATCTTTCATTACTGGCATATGCTTGTGGGACACAATTGAGCCGATTTCAATATTATTTACAAACTTCATGTCGTGTATATGTTGGAAAATTATTTGTTTTTTTTCTGTTGTCATCAGTTCGGGTGTCAGACCTTGGATTCCATCTCTCAGAGAAACATCAGTAATCACGGGATTTATATAGTTATATACATCCTTATACAAATAGCAACTCTTGATTTGTTTTTTGATGTGGTTTACAGCACGAGAATTCATGATATTATAATAATTCATAGATATTCTATTATTTGAATTACCGTGTGTATTCAATTTTATAATGGATATATACATTATATTATCAAATATTATGAATGATGACTATCTGACAAAACAAATAATTACCTATATGGGAAATAAACGAAAATTACTGAAACATATCAAAGAAATACTAATCAATTTAGAAGAAAAACACGGGAGGAAATTATCTATTGGTGATGGATTTTCGGGTTCCGGAATTGTTTCACGTTTATTCAAGCAACATTCACAAGATTTATATAGTAATGATTTGGCCGGGTATGCAAAAACATTAAATCAATGTTTTTTGACGAATTTGAGCGATAAGGATAGTATTCAACTCCAAAAATATATTGATACCGCCAACAAACACGCAAACAATAAAACATCAAAGTTCCTTAAGCACTATATTACAGGCAATTGGAGTCCAAACCATCCTACACAAATTACCAAAGACGATCGCGTATATTTCACTCACGAAAATGGTAATCGTATTGATATTATACGCAACTATATTGAAACAATTCCTAAAAAATATCAACCCTTTTTGTTAGGTTCTCTTCTTGTTGAATCTTCTATTCATAACAATACAAACGGGCAATTTTCTGCTTACTACAAAAACGAAGATGGTATCGGGCAATATGGTGGCAAAAAAAACATTGATGTCAAGCGTATTACTGGACCTATTACATTGAAAATGCCTACATCATACAACAGTAATGCTAATGTTAATATTAGTAATATGGATACGAATGAATGGATTAAACAAATACCGGAACTAGACCTTGTGTATTACGACCCTCCTTATAACAAACACCCATATTCCATTTTCTACTTTATGTTGGATATTATTAATAACTGGAATACTGATACTGAAATACCATCCACATATCGCGGGCAACCTAAAAATTGGATAAAATCCAAATATAACAGTTCTATTGAAGCTGAAAAAGCATTTTCAGATTTAATTTCTAATACCCGTTCAAAATACATCCTCATTTCATACAATAGTGGTGGTATTATACCTATTGATAAGATGGATAGTTTATTAAAAAAATACGGGTCTGTTACCAAAATACCGGTTACACATAACACATATAATCGTTTGAAGGGTATAAGCGAATATAAAAGTAAAAAACCAACTACAAAGGTCAACGAATTCTTCTGGTTAATTGAAAAGTAAATCAGGTTCTTCGTTGTCATTATACATATCATCTAAACACTGTATAAGTTCTCTGATATAATCATCTTTTTTACATTGGGATTTCATTGTGATACCAAATTCAAATAACATTTTTTTCAATTCACTTCTACTGTTGTGTTTCAAACTATAATACAAACTGATGTATTCATAATCAGACATCAATGTGTATGAATTCTTCGTTATTTGTGTTTTCATCTGTCTCTGTCTCATCTGTTATACTTGATACTCTTGAGCGCCTATCTTGACACTTTATATAATAAACCACACCAGCAACTATAACTATTGTTCCGATGTATAAAACTAACAATACTACTGTATTGAATATTCCTTCCATCATTTGTTACTACTTATAATAATTGATTTCATTATTCAATTTTACCTCTGTTTTGGAACATCATCTAAATTTTTAGATTATTGATTTCGTTATATTTTGTGTCTATCAAATCTTTTAACTTATCCGAGCTTATAATATTATCATTTTTCAATATTATAGACCCCTCCAATATCAAGTCTCTACAATTTCTTACTATAAACTCAGCGCTGTCATATGCATGATGAATTAATGTGCTTATTTCATTATCTATTTTCTCTTTGTATGTTTCGCTCATACTTGGATACAAAACTTCCTTACCCATTCCGTAATAAATTATCATCTTTTCTGCTAATTTGAGAGCTTCATCGAAATCATTTATTGCTCCCGTTGTTACCGAGACGCCATAAAACACTTCTTCAGCAATCCGACCTGATAGTAATATCATCAAATGCTCGAAAAGTGCTTCGCGTGTATTAATTCCACTCACCGATGGTTCAAATACGGTGTATCCTGGACTATTAGGAGCAAACAGATTTATTACTACTTTTTTCATTTTCGGGTGATGTTTTGAAAGCATTCCTACCACTGCATGTCCCAATTCATGAATCGCGATTTTATCAATAATGTCTTCTGTGAATTTGTGCTCGTTCGGTTGCCAACCCACCATTATACGATTCAATATAATATCTATATCGTCTTTATTGAACTCTGTTCTATCGTCGCGTATTGCAAGCAACATCGCTTCATTCAATAAATTTTCACACTGAGAACACGATAGTCCGGATGTTAACTCTGCCAAGTCATCTATATTGATATTTTCTTCGTGTGGTTTACCGTCAATATGGATTTGTAAAACTTCTTTACGCGTTTTGATGTCCGGATTGTTGATATATATACGTTTATCTATACGTCCGGGACGCAACAAAGCAGGATCAAGTAAATCCGCACGGTTTGTAGCACCTAATAGGAAAATTCCATTTGCTTCTTTAAATCCATCCAATCCTATCAACAATTCGTTCAACGTGCTGTCTCGTTCACTTGAACTACTTTCGCCGTCTCCTGAACGCTTACGTCCAAGAGCATCAATTTCATCAATGAAAATAATACACGGTTTGTTCTCTCGTGCCAATTTAAACAATTCGCGTATTCTTGATGAACCTACACCTACATATTTTTCTTGAAACTGAGAACCAGACACCGGAATAAAGGATACATTCGCTTCGCCAGCAAGAGCCTTTGCAATGAGCGTTTTACCATTACCCGGTGGGCCTTCCAATATGAGACCTTTCGGAACGCGCACATTATATAATGAATATTTTGTAAAATTGGTAAGAATATCAATACACTGATTAAGTTCACGTTTAATATTATCATATCCACCAACGTCATCAAATGAATATGGAACTTCGCGCAATACTTCAAAATTTTTAGAACTTTTTTTCCCTTCATTTTCTGAGGGTATATATGGATTTTGTCTTGAATGTGGTTGTGGTATTTGTTTATTAAATAGGTCAAGTATATCTTCTGGAATTTCTGGACTATCATTATTATTACCAAAAAAATCTTCAGGTCGTCCTTTAAGAATAATGCGCAATCCGGGTGTCGGAGGTTGTGTCGGTAGCGTTTTGTTTTCTCGGTCATCACTAATCTTCTTGAATAGTTCATCCGTCTTATTTTCATCATAACGAAACCGAGATTTGGTTGTATTTTCTATTTGTGGGAAAGATGGATAGAATCCGGGCGTTTGTTCTTGTTCTGTTGTATCACTATTATTACTATTTACCATATGATTCAAATATTTTTCATAATAATATCGTGAATATGGATAATATTTACCATTCCTGCGAAAGTTTAGACCATATTGTTGCTGTTTTATATAATATCTCTTATGTTGAAAGCTCGCAATGAAAAATGAATCTGTTGGAAACAGTAATAAGCACAGTAAAAATATAAACTTCATTATACCATATATATGAATTATTGTTTATATCCCAAAAATATAATATGAATAAATTATATATGAATATGTCAAAAGATAATTGCGAATGCAAAGAATGTGACTGCTGTGCTGGACCTTCCAATATGGATAAATGGAGATACACACTTTATACCACTATATTATTCTTAATCATCGTTAATCCTATGACCTATAAACTCGTAAATGGTTTATTGGGTAGCATTTTCGGCTCTATTGCTGACACTAAGGGTTGTCCTTCAATGATGGGTATATTAGTTCACGCAACTGTATTCACACTATTGTTGCGTTATATGATGGACCTTGATATTTAAAAATTTGTCATAAAATTGAATGTATTCATATGATATAATGCAATATAACATGAATAATTCTGAAATAACACTTGAAGATAAATACAAAGAACCATATAAACACGCAATGTTTACCAGCGAACGAAGAAACGGTGTATTAAGAACAAGCAATACAAACAAAGTATCAACTACGTGTGCTGTTTGTTATATGAGTCAGGGTATGTATAGCTGTCGTATATGTAATAAATTATTGTGTATACGTGATGTATGTAAGAAGAAGGACAACAATTACTGTCTTGAATGTTATGAAACTCCTAAAAATTCTAGTTTCATTAAAGCATTTAACAATAGAAATCCACATACCGGTTGCTTTGGATTCTTTTATAATATTTGGTTTTGTATGTTTAAAAAAAAAAGAAAGAGTATTACACCTGTTGATAATAATATTGTGCCTTCAACACCATATTAATTCATATACCACACAATATTATAGTAGAATATGATATTATGATTTATTTCCTGTTTTTTATACGAATACCGTGTTTAGTTGTTGAGTTACTCGCATAAATGTCGTGCATTTCGGCATTTGTTTTATATTCTTCGCGTTAATATACGTGCACGTGCTGCGAATACCGCCCAAAAAATCTAATACCGTGTTATTCAGATCACCTTTGTATGGTATCTTCAATACACGTCCTTCTGATGAACGGTATTTCTCCATCTTACCATAATGCGTTTGTTGCGCGACATCCGAACTCATTCCATAAAATTGCTTGTATCTTTTTCCGTCAATATCTATAATATCTCCTGGGTTTTGGTCGTGTCCTGCAAACTGTCCGCCCATCATCACAAAATCCGCACCTGCTCCAAATGCTTTTGCCATATCTCCCGGACACGTAATACCACCATCCGAAATAATATGTCCGTTTACACCATGTGCAGCATCCGAACATTCCATTACCGCCGATAATTGCGGCATTCCTACTCCCGTTTTAAGACGAGTGGTACACGCACTTCCGGGCCCAATCCCAACTTTTACAATATCCACCCCACCATCCAATATCAATTGTTCTACCAATTCGCGGGTCACTACGTTCCCCGCTACAATTATCTTATCTGGGAATTCCGCTCTTACACACTGACAGAAATGTAGAAAAGTATCAATATATCCATTCGCAATATCTATACAAATCCAATTACAATCTACTACTTTCATTATTTCACACAACTTCGTAAAATCATTCGATGATATACCGGTGGATACCATAAACATTTCCGGATTGAGTTGATGGGTTTCTTGATATGTGACAAAATCATCTTTGGTATAAAATTTGTGTAATGCAGTTATAATATGATGCTCTTTTAAACATTCATAGACTTCAAACGTCCCTGTTGTATCCATATTTGCCGATATAATGGGAACACCCTTCCAGCTCTTACTTTTACAGTTTCGGAATTTGAACTCTCGCTTCAAATCTACTTCACTACGACTACATATGGTCGACCGCTTCGGACGAATCAATACATTGTTGAAATCCAACTTTTCGCCACTCTCAATCTTTGTCATGATACAATAACTATATTATTGTATTATTCATTATATTGTTTTCATATATAAAATATATATAGCTCCACATCTTTTTGCCAACTCGTATTGATGGAGAAAGTTGCTATTAAATAGCGCTTCAAGATATCATTATAGTTGTATAATAATACATATCCACTACATTCGTTTAATATTTTCGAATACAATAACTTATTATCTTCTTTTGAAAATACCGTATTACAGCAATATATAATATCATAGTTCCCAAAATAGATTTTTCCGAAGCATATATTCTCAAAATCAATATTACATACTTCTGTGTCGTATGTTTCATCATTATTCAGCTTATATACACTGGTTTCATACCTATCTTTGTGTATTTCTATTCCGTGACACAGCAATTGAGGGAATGATCTTGACATTTCACATACCAATTTACCTACACCACTTCCAATATCTATAAATGACTCACAATCGTGTATATCCGGAATTGTCTTTGTTATACATTTGATTATGTCTGGTGGATATGTTTCTCCGTAGATATACGACGGGTTTGTTATATCCAGGTCATTCGGTATAATATAGTGTTCGGGTTCTATATGTATTCGTGGCATTATGATATTATTACATCGTCATCTCCTCTTGTCTTTGTATCATTTTTATTATATTTTTTTATACATGATACCTTATGACGACTCAACGACCGAGTATTTGATGCTTCAAATTTATTACATACATCGCATACTAAGATATTCTCGTTTAATGTAATGATATTTGAAAAGTGGGGTTTGAGAACCAAATCTAATTTTGGAAATGCCACGTTCTCTAACTTTGATAATATTTCTTTATTGAATGTTTTACACAAATCGATCATTGATACTTTTTCTTTGATAAATGCTTGATATTCTTTGTTTATATTGTTGAGAACTTCCTTATCTATTTGTATATCTTCATTTTCTTCTATTTTATTACTTGTAATTAATTCCAATTTTGGATGTAGATTATCAATAATATCTATTGCTAGTTTTATTAACTGCGGTGAATAGTCTACGTTGTGAATATAGATGGCGATTTGAGAACCGATAAAGTCAATCTGGAAATTCTGTTTCGTGGTAATACCACTATTCTGCGACAAAAATATACCATGTTGTTTTTGGTTCTCTATATCTCGTATAAATTTCTGGACTTCTCCAAGAGTTACATTCTTTTCATAACTTTTCGTTTCAATCAATATCAAAGGTTTCTTATTTCGCTTCAAATGAAAATCACACGCCGCTGTCATACCTGTTGTATTATTCACTTCCGCACTCGGATACAATTTACATAATGTAATTTCTAATTGATTCTCGCCAAATTGACCCTTATACGTTGAATTATTATATTTGCCTAAGAAACTTTGGAGTTGGTCTTGTAATTGCTCCCGACGACTATCATTCTGCAATGCTATCAAATTGTCTTGAATACGAGATTCCGATGAACTTATCAATTGCTGTATATTTTGAATAAACGACGATGATTTTTCATTATATAGGGAACCTAGTTTATGGAAATTTTCTTGTGTATTTGAAGACGCCTGACTGGTGCTTTGGAATATTTCATATTTAAAATCTCCAAAACATTTTTGCAAGTCGTTATAAAATTGTTGATTCGCCTTCGGTATAATGTTCTCAATTGTAGTGTTACTATTATTGATTAACAATAAACATTGTTCTTGGAAATACTCCTTGATATTCGTATTGTTTTCCAAATGCATTGTAGACATTTGACTTTTCATATCATCTATTAACAACTTTTGCGTATATGATAATTTTTCATTCAATAGATTA
>Ga0209251_1002283_pt1 | contig 13601 bp, 10 predicted proteins | sample SaaInlV_100m_DNA_6_FD_184665 | JGI IMG/M metagenome (GOLD analysis project Ga0209251, IMG submission 184665) | Marine microbial communities from expanding oxygen minimum zones in the Saanich Inlet - Saanich Inlet SI073_LV_10m_DNA (SPAdes) (version 2) | ecosystem: Environmental > Aquatic > Marine... | reverse complement strand
AAACATAGGGTGGAATGCATCACTTATTAGTAAATCAATTGACGCTGTTATTCTTGGCATGCACGCGAGAGCGGATAATCCAGAATTGGAAAAAGCCAAGGAGCTTGGTTTACCTATTTACTCTTATCCAGAATATTTATTCGAGCAGAGCAAATCAAAAAAAAGAATTGTCATTGGAGGCAGTCATGGAAAAACAACCATAACAGCAATGCTCCTGCATGCTTGTATGAAATTGAATGTCAATGTGGATTACATGGTAGGAGCTCAATTGGATGGTTACGATTGTATGGTGAAGCTTACTGATGATGCATCGTATATGATTTTGGAAGGCGACGAGTATCTCAGCTCACCCATTGATAGACGTCCTAAGTTTCATTTGTATAAACCGGATGTTGCCATTATAAGTGGGATTGCTTGGGACCATATTAATGTCTTTCCAACTTTCAAAAATTATATAGACCAGTTCGATATCTTTTGTTCCTTAATTGAAGGAGATGGAATGCTCATCTATAATGATGAAGATTTAGAGGTAAAACAATTAGGAGAGAAATATAGTAGCACTTTGAAAACGCAGGCATATTCAACTCCGAAATTTGAGCCAATAAAAAATGGCAGTAAATTGAAGTTTAATGACAAATCATACGACTTACAGATCTTTGGCAGTCACAATCTTCAAAATTTGATTGGAGCAATGCATTTGGCTGCTGAGGTTCATATTTCAAATCATGATTTTTTAAATGCGATGTCAGATTTTACAGGTGCAGGTAAACGATTACAAAAAGTAGTAGAAACAGATACTTTTGTTATGTATAAAGATTTTGCGCATTCCCCCTCAAAGCTTAAAGCAACTACGAATGCAATCAAAGAACAATACCCAAATCGTAAAGTTGTAGCCTGTATGGAATTACATACCTTTTCATCACTTCAAAAAGAGTTTTTACCACTTTATGATGGAGCAATGGATAGTGCGGATGAGTCTATTGTATATTTTAGTCCGGATGTTGTCAGTCATAAAAAGTTAGAACCGATTTCAAAAGAATTGGTAGCCAGATGTTTTGGAGGGGAAGTAGTCGTAATGAATAATACCGAAGAGGTTTTAAACCAATTGCAATCTAAGTCTTGGAATGAGACCGTCTTAATTATGATGTCTTCCGGGAATTTTGATGGAATCGACTATGATTCTTTAGGGCTTACACTTTCAAAATAATCTTTAAAAATCACTCTTCTGAAAATAAGTCCAAGGACCAATCCATTTAAAATGGCCCAAATTGACATAATCAATAATGATATAGACATATTAAATGAAGGTGATAATAGGGTTTTTGCCGTATTTAATTGTTGACTCTTAATTTCATCATTGGATAAGTTATCGTAAGCAATTGGATTCTTTAGTTTAATTGCTTTGATATTATCAACATTATCCCATCTGATCTCCTCTTCTTTCAATTTATTTGCAATGTACTCCGTATTAATATTATTGTAGTAGACGTAAGAAAAGCCACTTGCTAAGACGGTGAAAATCATCGCAGGTGCCATAGCAGTTTTTAAATCATCAATTAATGTATTGTATTGTCTTTGTGCCCGTTTTGAGATGTACAAGCCTATAGATGATGATGCTGTTATAAAAAACATGCTTAACAACATTATAGGTTTTTCACTTATTTCAATTTTTACGAAATAAAAAACCAAACGTATGGTAATCAGTATAAATGTGAAAAATAAACCGATTTTAATAGAAGATCTCATTTTAGCTATTCATCGAAACGAGAAATTCCTCATTTGATTTGGTATTTTCCATATGAGTTTTCATAAACTCCATGGCTTCAACTGGATTCATGTCAGCAATAAACTTACGCATCAACCAAATCCGTTGCAAAACATCTTTGCTCATTAATAAATCTTCTCTCCGGGTTCCAGAAGCAGTGATATCTATGGCAGGATAGATTCTACGATTCGATATTTTTCTATCTAACTGTAATTCCATATTACCCGTACCTTTAAATTCTTCAAAAATAACCTCATCCATTTTAGATCCTGTTTCGGTAAGAGCAGTTGCCAAGATGGATAGTGAACCACCATTTTCAATTTTTCTTGCTGATCCAAAGAATCTTTTCGGTTTATGTAATGCGTTCGCATCAACACCTCCTGATAAAACTTTACCTGAAGCAGGTGAAACGGTATTGTATGCTCTAGCAAGTCTTGTAATAGAATCAAGAAGAATACAAACGTCATGACCACATTCTACCATTCGTTTTGCTTTTTCAAGAACGATATTGGCTACCTTGACATGTCTGTCAGCGGGTTCATCAAAAGTTGAAGCAACCACTTCTGCTTTTACACTTCTCGCCATATCGGTTACCTCTTCGGGTCTTTCATCTATAAGTAGAACAATAAGATAGGTTTCAGGATGATTCGCCGCAATTGCATTTGCTACATCTTTAAGAAGCATTGTTTTCCCTGTTTTTGGCTGAGCGACAATCATTCCACGTTGCCCTTTACCGATTGGACAAAACAAGTCCATAACTCGTGTTGAAAGTGTTTCTTGTCTATGACCAGTAAGATTGAATTTTTCAGAAGGAAAAAGTGGGGTCAAATATTGAAAAGGAACTCTATCCCTTATGTATGAGGGGTCCCGGCCATTAATTGATTCTACTTTTACTAATGGGAAAAACTTCTCACCTTCTTTAGGAGGTCGTATTGATCCTTTTACAGTATCTCCTGTTTTCAAACCAAAAAGTTTAATTTGGTTTTGAGAAACATAAATATCATCAGGTGAGGATAGATAGTTATAATCTGAAGACCTCAGAAAACCATATCCGTCTTGAATTACTTCTAAAACACCTTCCGCTGAAACAATTCCAACTAAGTCGTAATTATTGTTCGGCTTATTTTGTTCTGGCCGATTATTTTGTTCTTTAGGTTTATTCTTTTTTATATTCGAGTCAGTGCTTTGTTTGACACTGGTCTCTTTTGTTTTCTCTGTTTTTGGAGTGTCCTCAGGCATTTCTTCTTTTACTTTGGCTACTTCAACGTTATCTTTTTTAGCTTCAACAGTAGTTTTTTCGACTTTATCAGATTCTTCGGATAGGGGACTTTTTTCTACGATCATTCTTTTTCTAGTTCTTTTTCTAGGCGGTTCAGTTTTATCTTCTTTTTCACTTGAAGATTCAATTTCTTTGCTAAAAAGATCTGCACTTTTTTCTTCGGGTTTGTCTCCGATGATTTTTCCAATTAATTCAGCTTTCTTAAGAGATTCGATATCTGAGAGTCCAATGGAGGAAGCGATAACCTTTAATTCGGAAATGCTTTTACTCTCTAAAGTTTTTTTGTCCATTAATTATAATAATAAAATATAGGGATTTTAAGTTGATGAAAAGACTCGTTTCATACTAACAACACACAAGTTTAAGAAAAACCTTTTAATAATCACTAAAAACAAATGAAAATTTACGTTTTTCTCTTTTTCTTTTTTGCTGCCGGGAATAATATATTATTTAATATCAGTCTATATCCTGGAGAGTTTGGATGTAAGTTTAGATCTGTTGGTGGATCTCCGACAAAATGTTGATAATCTTCGGGATCATGACCACCATAAAAGGTCCATGTTCCTTGGCCGAATTCACCGTGAATATATCTTGCTGTTCCCGCGGCTTTGGTCTCCCCAAGGATCAATACATCCGATTTAATAAGACTTTTTTTAAAATCTGTAGTCTGACCCATAAAACCTTTAACAACATCTACATGACATTGCGTAAGCATGGTAGGAACAACGTCCCATTTTGCAGAAAAATCAAAAAGTGTAAATTCATCTAAACTTTTTGGAATCGTTCCATTCGTTCTCAGGTAAGTACCATCAATGTTTGAATACTCATAGATCATGGGATTTTTATCCAATTTAAAATCTTTAAAGGCGAATGTTTTATTGTATTCTAATTGCGAATCACTATTAGGGCTAGAAGGATCGCCATCAAATACACTTTCACAAATATCTGTATTTTCAGCTGCCAAAGCAATGTCAAAGCTATCTGTTCCACTACACATGGTAAAAACAAAACCTCCACCAATCACGAAGTTTTTAATATTAACCGCAACTGCTAATTTGAGTTTTGAAACCTTAGAATAGCCTAACATTTTTGCGTTTCCTTCGGCAACATCTACTTGTTCTTGATACCATTTCTGATAGCGAGCTGAACGATAGAATTTGCCATATTGACCTGTGAAATCTTCGTGATGTAAATGAAGCCAATCATATTCAGGGAGCTTACCCATGACAATAGCAGAATCATATATTTTGTCGTAAGGAATTTCAGCGTATTCTAAAACCATGGTAACCGCGTCATCCCATGGTTGTTTATTGGGAGGAGTATATACTGCAATTTTTGGTGCTTTTTCGAGTTGAACGACCTCTTTATTTATTTCTGGATTGCCAATTTCCCGTTTCATTTGACTGATTTGTCCATCCGTTTTAATCTCGTATGAAATTCCTCTAATAATTATTTCTTCTTCAATAGTTTTTAGATGTGGTAGAAGAAAAGAACCACCTCTATAATTTAGTAACCATTCAATAGTAATCTCATTATCAATAGCCCAATAAGCGATGCCATATGCCTTGAGGTGATTTTTTTGACTGTCATCCATTTGAATTAAAATCTGCGTAGATCTTCCTTCAAACAGTAGGAATGTAAATAATATTAAGAAAAATAGTCGTGTCATATTAAAATGGATTGTCATCAATACCACTGGTATCAAAATCACCCTTATCATTGCCTTTTTCTGAATCATTCATCTTACTCGGAATAGTGAATGTACCGGCATCTGGTTTTAAAGAGCTTGTTCTATGATCACTATTTCCTGTTTCGTATTCTGGTAACTCATTTAAATTGTCAAAACGTGCGTACTCATTCACAAAACGAAGTCTAACCTTTCCCTGTGCGCCGTTCCTGTGTTTTGCAATAATGATTTCTCCAATTCCAAAATTAGACTCACCAGATTCGTCTTCAACGAACCCGTAATAATCGGGACGATATATGAATGAAACGATATCCGCATCCTGCTCAATAGCACCTGATTCTCTCAGGTCAGATAAAATAGGTCTTTTATCTCCACCTCTTTGTTCGACAGAACGACTTAATTGGGCTAAAGCAATAATGGGAACATCAAGTTCTTTTGCTATTTCTTTTATTGACCTGGAAATTGTTGAAATTTCTTGCTCTCGATTTCCATTGTTTTTCCCGTCTTTTGCGGACATTAATTGTAGATAATCAATAATGATTAGTTCGATATTGTATTGAGACTTGAGCCTCCGGCATTTCGCCCGAAAATCAAAGATGCTCAAACCAGGAGTGTCATCTATGTATATTGGGGCAGTAGATAATTTTTTGATTCTAGAGTGTAATTGTTGAAATTCATCGTCTCTTAGATTTCCTTTTCTCAATTTCTCACCTGGCAGACGGGCTTCACTGGCCATTAACCTTTTTACCAATTGAACACAAGACATCTCAAGAGAAAATATAGCAACCCCCCTGTTGTGATCCACGGCTACGTTTCGAGCCATTGATAAAACAAAAGCAGTTTTACCCATACCTGGTCTTGCAGCCAAAACAATCATATCGGATCTTTGCCAACCTGCAGTAATTTTATCTAACTCGTGAAATCCTGTTGGAACACCTGAAATTCCATCTGAATTTTGAGCTGCCTTTTCTATCTCTTCAATCGCCTCTCTAACCACATTTTGCATGCTTGCGGCTTGCTTGCTCATGTTGTTTTCAGCTATTTTGAACAAATTAGATTCAGCGGTATTTAATAAATCAAATACATCCTTAGTCTCATTGAAAGAATCCTTGATAATTTCACCACTAACCCGAATTAATTCGCGTTTTATATATTTTTCAGCGATGATTCTCGCATGATATTGAATATGGGCAGAAGAAGCAACTCGATTGGTTAGAGACGATATGTAGCCGGCCCCACCAGCCGCTTCAAGCTCACCATTTTTTTGAAGTTTGGAGGTAACCGTAACCAAATCGATTGGTTTAGTGGTGGCGAATAATTCTTTTATGGCTTTAAAAATATATTGATGCTTCGGATCGTAGAAACTTTCCTCTCTTAGAATATCAATGGTATCATTCACTGCTTCTTTTTCCAACATCATGGCACCAAGAACAACCTGTTCAACATCAATGGCTTGAGGTGGCAATTTCCCGCCTTGAGCCGCAATATTTGGGGTGTTTTTTATTCTTGAAATAGGTTTTCTTTTATCTGATGCGTCCATAAAACAAATATAGGGATTAGTCATTCCCAAATCCAATCATTTAAAATTATATTTATCAAATGATATTAATATGGGTTATTAACAATTGTTAATTCATTTCAATTCTTTAAGAGCCGCCTTTGTTCCAATTTCTCGGGTAATAAAATCAACTTCAAATTTGGGGCTTCGTGCTGGTGAATATTCTCTACCGTAGAATATGATTTGCAAATGCAATTTATTCCATAAACTTTTTGGGAATATTCTTTTCGCGTCTTTCTCGGTTTGAACCACATTTTTACCTGAGCTAATTCCCCACCTGGTAATTAGACGATGAATGTGTGTGTCAACTGGAAAAGCAGGTATGCCAAATGCTTGAGAGACTACAACGGATGCTGTTTTATGTCCAACCCCTGGTAATTCTTCTAACAAATCAAGTTCTTTAGGAACCACACCATTGTATTTATCTACAAGAATTGCTGAAAGTTCATGTATGGCCTTTGATTTTCTTGGAGATAAGCCACAGGGTTTTATAATTAACCTGATTTCATCAACATCCTGTTTGCTCATATCAAATGGATTGTCAGCTAGTTGAAATAATGCAGGAGTGATTTTGTTGACACGTATATCCGTGCATTGTGCAGATAAAAGCACTGCTATCAATAGCGTGTATGGATCCTTGTGATCCAAAGGTACAGGAGTTGTCGGGTAAAGTTTTTCCAATTCTGAAATAATGTAAGAACCTTTTTCTTTTTTTGTCATCATCACGAAAATAGAAAATAGAAAATGGAAAGAACACCGTTTCTAATAAAAATAAAGTAGAGAAGTATTCCACTTGAAACGAAAAGGGTTATATAATGAAAGAATACAAACCAAGCGTTATTCTTTCTAAAGAGTAGTATAATTATTGGCGAAAGAAAAACAACAACAACGAGTGTTAATGCCCATATAAAAGTAAAATGAACAGGGATAGTCACCCGTTTATAGGGTAGGGTATGAACAACATTAACAGGGTAATGAAATATTCTTGTTTCATTTACTACGATTTCAGGATAGGTATTCAGTGAGCTGATATTATGGTAATCGGCTAGGTAAAGAAATTGCTCGCTTTGAGTTTCGATACCCTGCACAACATGACCGTTGTAGCTTTGATAAACCTGGTTATCAATGAAGTTTACATTTGCTGCCTTGTTTTCAAGATCTAAATGGTTATCGAGCATAAGAAAAAATGAAAAGATGACCCCAAGAGTAACATTTACATACACCCAGTTTCTTCTCCAACCTTTTCTGAGACTCATGTAAAAGGCTTCAATTTCTTCTTGCTTTTTCTTTTGTCTTTTCTTGTAGGCCTTATGTGCTTGTTCTCTATATTTATCGTATTTAGACTTGGATTTCGGCCTTCTTTTTATAGTGGTTTCTGACTTTTCAGGATCGACTATTTTTTCGTAAGCTTCTTTTATTTTTAAAAACTTAGAGTGTGCATTTTTTTCTTTATTGACATCAGGATGGTATTTCTTAGCAAGCTGCTTATATCGTTTTTTGACTTCTTTTAAAGAAGCATTTTCTGTAAGGTTTAATATTTTATAATATTTCTTCCCAGCCACGTTGAATTGCTTTTTTTAGGGTTTGAATTCTATCAATTTTATTGTTTTTATTCCAAACTAATTGATTAATAACACTGTAGGCTTTTGGTGTTTCAAATTTATCAACATATTCGGTAAAGAATTCTTTACTCATTGAAACTTTAATTTCTGATTTTTCTTGTAGTACAATAACTAATTTTTCACCGAACTTACTGTCTGGAATACCTCCTAAAATAAAAGGGGTATCAATTCCTTTTGAGATTTTATCTTCAACTAATTCTGGAGATATCTTGATTCCTCCTGAATTAATAACATGATCTAGTCGACCTAGCCAACGAAATGACGTTTGGTCTAATAATTCCACCCTGTCATTGGTTTCAATAGACAAATCACTTATCTCAGGATAATTGATACTTAAAGCTCCTTTTTTACTTTCTACTGAAATTCCATTAAGTGTTTTATAAAAACTTGATCCAGATAACCCTATTTTTTTTAATGCGATATGAGTGATGGTTTCAGTCATTCCATAACTATGAAAAGCATTAATTTTTTTTTCAATGAGTTGGTCGTTTAACGAGGCAGTAATTGGAGCACCTCCAACGAGTATATTTCGACATGAACGAATATTGTTCAGCCCTTTATTCGATGATAAACATGACTCCAATTGCAAAGGAACAATTGCAATGAAATCAATTGGCAATGTTATGTAATCAATGGTTTTTGTCGATGAGGGAAAAACATGAAGGGTTAAACCTCCAACCATTGACCTAATAAGCATCATTGCACCCGCAATATGTTCAACCGATAAACACAGTGCAGCACAACTTTTTTCTTTTAATTGAAAATAGTTAATGGTTTTTGTTGCAGATGTTACTAGAGCCGTTTTTTTAAGTTCAATTGGTTTTGGATTCCCTGTTGATCCAGATGTTTTAAAGGTGATGAAGGAATCCTTGTTTTTGATTTTTTGAATAAGCTGTTCAATATTCTTGCGTTGATCATTTGAATGATACAAAATAGAAAAATGTGGATGAATAGTAATCATTAAAATTCAATGTCTAAATTGAATAAATTTTTCAGGGTGAGTAGTTTGGGGTTTTTCGCTACCAACGCATCAAATTTATCTTTTCCATTTAAAAATTTAACTTCTTCATCTGGAGTTTCAGAAAGCTCTATTTGTATTTCAATAAAATGATTATTTAGCTTTTCTCTTAAAAAGTGAATCAGTTCATTTAATAAAGGGTGAATGACATCTACCTGTATTTGATTATCTACAACGATTTTTATTTTTTCATTTGATTCAAATATCGGATCTCGTTTTACTAGAGCATTGTAGTAGGTTTCCATGCCTTTATCTTTAGTGATATATGCATATTGGCGCCATAAAATCAGCACCTTTTGAGTATCAACTTCATCCCGGGGAAGGATAACATCTTTTTTGTGTTTTACTTCTCGTTCGTTTTCAAGGATTTGTTTAATCGAAAGATGATCCTTTTTGACGTTCGTTTTTAATGTCGGTTTGTCTATTGTTTTTCCCTCGGAGGGAGAATGGGTTTCCAATTTTATCTCTGTTTTCGAGATTGGTTTTTCCTCAGATTCAGACTTTACATCCCCTTTGATTCTAGATGGCACCTTGTTTTCTCTAAGCGATGACACCGGTATTGGCAGTAATACAATATGATCAGTTAAGGTTTTTTTTTTTCTTGCTCTTGTTTTAGTGAACAGAGCTCCATAAGACAAACTTCGACCAGGAGTCGTTGGTTTTTTGCTGATTTGTAGGACACATCTGCCTTGCTTAAGGCATTTAGGGCTCTCATTATGATGTTGACGTCTATCTCATTAGCCTGTTTAAGATACTTGTCTTTGATTCCATCAGGAACTTCTAGCAAATCGGCAGATTTCGGGTTTTTACAAACCAATAAGTTTCTGTAATGACTAGAAAGTCCATTAATGAAATTATGAGAGTCAAAACCATTTTCAACAATTTCATTAAATAACAATAAACATGATGGTATGTCTTCTTTGTCTGCAAATTCGGTGAACTTGAAGAAGTAATCGTAGTCTAAAATATGTAGATTATTAATTACATCTTGATATGTGATGTTATTTTCAGAAAACGTAACGATTTGATCGAATACGGATAATGCATCCCTCAATGCACCATCTGCTTTCATAGCAATCATGTGCAGCGCTTCAGGTTCTGCTTTTACATTTTCTTTTTTTGCGATATCGACTAAGTGATCAGCGATATCTTTTACTTTAATTCTTGAGAAATCAAAAATTTGACACCTTGATAGTATGGTAGGTATTATTCTATGTTTTTCTGTCGTAGCTAAAATAAATATTGCATGCTTAGGTGGTTCTTCTAAAGTCTTTAAAAAAGCATTAAATGCTGATGGTGTTAACATATGTACCTCATCAATAATGTAGACTTTAAAGTCTCCTAACTGCGGTGCAATTCGAACCTGATCAATGAGATTACGAATATCTTCTACACCATTGTTAGAAGCCCCATCAAGCTCATAAATATTTAGAGATGCTCCTGAATTAAAGCTTTCACAAGAGTCACAAGAGTCACAGGCCTCAATTGCCTCTGTACGGTTAAAACAATTGATGGTTTTAGCTAATATTCTTGCGGTTGTTGTTTTCCCTACACCTCTAGTGCCACAGAACAAAAAAGCTTGTGCCAAATGTTCATTCTTGATTGCATTTTTTAGGGTGTTCGTAATTGATTTTTGTCCCACAACTGTGTCAAAAGTCTGTGGTCTGTATTTCCGTGCAGAAACAATAAAATCACCCATAAAACAAAGATATTGATTTATATCAATCAAATGATAAAATCACTTTATCTTCTTGGATAAATCTCGACAAGGGTTCCGTTATTTGGTCCCCAAAGCTTTAAGTTACTTGGAATTATAAATCGAGAGTCTTCTGTGTTTTCTTCGATTAAGTCTACATTTTCGTAGAGAACTGTTCTTAATTCAATTTTTTCTTTAGAAATAAAAATGAGATTGAATTGATTCACGGCTTCAGCGTCTCTAGTCCATGATTTTTGATCATCTGCAGCTCTTAATGGTGCTCCCCAGCATCCCTCTCCGGCATAAACGATGCCAATATTGTCATTCCTTATAAACCCTTCGTCTGCCTGATCTGTATCATCACTAATGATGGGCCAAGTGATTTTACAAGTATGAGAATCATTTTCAAGACATAATCTTACATTATTGAATTTTTCAAATTCTGGAACGAAATTTTTGTATTGGGTGTTCATTTCCTTTTTCGCTTTTACATGAGCACGAATAGGACGATGGTATTGGGGTATTTGCCAGTAATAGTCTTTATGTTCCTTTAGTGTTTTTCTTAAAAATAATCGTTGAGAACCAAATTTCCATATTTCAGAGTTTAGCGAGATTAAATTCAATAAATCTCCGCCAAATGTAGTTGAGTAAAATATTTTCGAATGAGGAACATCGAACAAACGAAGCATGACTCGATTTCCCAATTCGTGATTCCCTCTCGTTACCACCAAGGGGGTTATTCTTCCATCTGAAGAGATACTGTTTTCCCAATCAATAAACCATTCCTTCCATTGTCTCTCTGTATCTATACCTGTAAAGTCTCCGTTAAAAAGAACGGCATGGGCTTTGAGCTTGCTTACCATAAGATTGGCCTTTACTCTAACGATTCTTGTGTCTCTCGAGTCACCGCCTGCAATAAATGATATTTTATCATTGGAATCATCACTTACTGTAGTGAAATAATAGACTTGGTTTTTACCTTCAGAATCTTCAATGTAAAAGTAATATCGAGTATTGGGCTCTAAGTTTTTTAGACGTACTATATGATTATCCATTCCCTTGTAATGATTTTCATCACTCAATGAATAGACTGAACCATTTTGATCGGGATAAGACTTATCCATGACGAGCTGAGTGAATTCACCACTTAATTGATTCCATATAATAGTGGCTTCATAGGAAGCATTTTTATTAAAGACTACGCGAACAAAATTCGTTTTACTACTAGAACCAAAGGATTCTATACAGAAAATGATGATGAGTAATACTCTCAATACAGGATTCACAGACTTAATTATTTTTCTTTGAATTCACTAAAATCAATATCAGAATTCATCTGGTTGGATTTAACAGCGCCTGAAAAAGTAACGTTTCCAAATGACATGATTTGAGTTTGTGGAAAAAGGATTCCATCGACTTCCTTATAGTCGGAGTATTCAACAGAGTTTTCTGTAGGTTCTCCACCTTCCGGAGCAGTAACAATACTTAAAGTATTGGTTAGAAGAAAATCATTTTTGTTGAAGTATTGAAATTCTTCATTCTCCCCGTCAATGATCTTAATTACGTAATATTCCTCGGACCCTTTTGGTTCGATGCCAATGGCTTCAACAGTAATCTTGTTTTTGGCATAATTAAGCTGAGGAAATAAACCGAAAGATTTCTTTTTTTCTTCTACTTCCTCTTTTGTTAAGTCTTTTTTTCCAGTTTGCATGTTTTGATTAAATCCTTTTTTACCAGTGAAATATCCTGATTGGAGTACCATACCATTCATTTCCATTTTCATTGAGGATGTTTTAGGCGACTTGAACATTTTGGTTAACGTCAATGCACCCGGCATCTGTGCCATACTTAATTCAGTCACCTCTTTATATGTTTTGATACTTTTATTTTTCTTGATCACCTCTGTCATGTTTTTAGAACCAGTAACCTTCATTAAATAATTGTTTATTATTTCGTTACCTGTTAAATCGCTTGGGCGCATTCTTTCTTTTGGATTGCCAAAAGGGTCTAACATTTCGATATTGTTGTCACTATCAAAGGGCAATAGTTTATCAATAATCTCTGAATTACCTACAACAACGATATTACAGTTTTCAAAAGGAATATACTTTTCAGCGACACCTAAAACCATTTCTTTACTTACGTTATTTAGATTTTGAAGATACTTTTGATAGTAGTCTTTATCTAAATTGTACTTGATGCTGTTTAGCGCAAACCTAGCAACCGTTGAAGGTTGTTCAAGTGATCTGGCAAATCTACCTGAAGATGACGCTTTGGTCATACTTAACTCTTTATCACTTACTAAATGGGTAGCAATATTTTTAAGTTCATACATGATCTCGACAATTGCAGAGTCTGTGACTTCATTTCTAAAATTGCCACCTGCCGAAATCCATGAGCCATTATCGGTTAATGATAACCTTGAATAACATCCATAGGTGTAGGCCTTATCTTCTCGAAGATTTTGCATAAGTCGATTACCAAATCCACCACCTCCAAGGATATTGAACAGTAGTTTCGCCTCAATTTGGTCTGGGCTGCTAATATCCATATCAACAGGAAATGTGATGTATATCACAGATTGAACTGCACCGGGTTTATCTACAAAAAACACTCTGTTTCCACCGCTATTCCTACTTGTAGATTGATACTTTTTCTTGTATGGGCTTTCTCCTTCCCAAGATCCAAAATGCTTATTCACAAGGCGCTCAGCATCCTCTCGATTGATGTCACCAACAATTACAATATAACTTTCACGGGGAGTGAAAGTACTCTCGTAATAGGACACGAGATCTTTGCGTGAAATATTTTCTAATGTTGACTCAGTCATTACATTGGAGTAGGGGTGTCCAGAAAAATTAACCTTTACAACCGCATTATTTGCCATTTCGTCTGCACTCGATTTTGTCGCTGATAAGTTGGATTCTGCTTGCTTTTTAATTCGATCAACTTCATCTTGGGGAAAGCTTGCGTTTT
>Ga0209251_1002273_pt1 | contig 13632 bp, 10 predicted proteins | sample SaaInlV_100m_DNA_6_FD_184665 | JGI IMG/M metagenome (GOLD analysis project Ga0209251, IMG submission 184665) | Marine microbial communities from expanding oxygen minimum zones in the Saanich Inlet - Saanich Inlet SI073_LV_10m_DNA (SPAdes) (version 2) | ecosystem: Environmental > Aquatic > Marine... | reverse complement strand
GTCATTTATTGACCTCCTTATAGTTTGTATTACTCTGTTCAGTACCCCCTTGAGGGGTATAAGGCTATCTTTGTGTCCAAGTTTGTCAGACCACTACAGTTTGTCAGACCACTACATGGTGATACCGCTTAGAGACAAAGAACTTGAATCAGGAGTGTGGATATACTTCTTAACAACTCTTTTGATTCTTATGGAAGACCAATAGCCCTCTAATTCCATAGATAAGTGAGAAGAGCTCAGAAGCGCAGTTCGCTTTGATTTGGTTCTTAAGCTGACTACAATTTTCTTTGTAGAATATTTCTCTTGAAGATCTTGTGGAACTCTTCTTGAGTAATAATAAGTACTACCTCTTATGTGGAGATAGGATGTATTTATGTGCAACACTTTGGCATACCCCTCTATTGTTATCAAACGGTTAAACGTTGATACCACAAGGGTTTCCGAGGTGTTACACAGTTAATATGGTGCCGATGGCCAGAGTCGAACTGGCACGAGCGTAGCTCACTACCCCCTCAAGGTAGCGCGTCTACCAATTCCGCCACATCGGCAATAAAATTTAGTCAGGTATGTCGCTGAGCGGTACGTCGATCATAGGAACATCAGACGGTATAGCTGGAGTAGCGATTACCTGATCCATAACACTTTGAGTGTTGTTGCTAGCACTTGGCTCGTTAGTAGCTAGATAAGCCAACGTTAAAGAAGTTAAAAAGAAACCAGTAGCAACGCCTGCCGTTAATTTATAAATAAAAGAACTGGCACCTCGCGCGCCAAATACTGAGCCCGCAGAACCCGCACCAAATGCAGCGCCAGCATCAGCACCTTTGCCATGTTGCATTAAAATTAGCGCAACTAGACCCAACGCCAGCAACACATGAACAATTAAAATTACTTGAAACGACATAATTAACCCGCTTTACAAATTCTTAAAAAATCTTCAGCCTTTAATGAGGCGCCGCCAATCAGCCCACCGTCAATATCTTCACAGCCAATCAGCTCTTCTGCATTGGTAGGGTTCATGCTACCGCCGTATAGAATGGGAGTAGATTGAGCAATATCGGTGTTATTCTCAGCTAGCATCGAACGAATAAAGGCGTGTGCATCTTGTGCCTGCTGTGGTGTTGCAGTAACGCCAGTACCAATTGCCCAAACTGGCTCATAAGCAATGATAATATTTTTAAAGGCATCAATACCAACGCGATCAACCACTGCTTGAATTTGACGAGAAACCACGATTTCCATATTACCCGCCTCTCTCTCTTCTAAGGTTTCGCCGATACAGAAAAGTGGAGTTAGTCCGTTATCCAGTGCAGCTTGTACTTTCTCGGCAACAATTTCATCAGTCTCTCCGTATAAGCTTCTGCGCTCGGAGTGGCCAACAATCACGTGCTCGGCGCCAAATTCTTTAATCATGTCTGCGCTCACTTCGCCAGTAAAGGCACCTGAGGCGTTGACGTTAAAATTTTGCGCACCCAGATGAACTTGAGAGTGGGTGATTAAAGCTTCCACTTGCGATAAATAAGGGTAAGGAGCACAAACAATAACCTTTGACTCAACGTCGGCCATTCCTGAAAGAATGCCCATTATCAATGTATTAACCGCTTCTTTTGAAGCGTTCATTTTCCAATTGCCTGCAACGATTACTTGACGCATAATGATTGTTCACTGTAAAAAAGGAGCAATGTTACGCTATTTGGCTATAAAAATCAATCAGTGCTTTGCCTTTGAGCCAAAATAAAGCGCCAAAGAAACCATTAAAATACCCAATGAAAAATACAACAAATCAAGTGCGCCGGTAAAACTCATGGATAACGATACTTCGAAGAAGGTTACCACCAAAATCATAAGAATTACTTTGGCTAATTTTGCCTTTAAATCATCTAACGAATTGATCACCAGAACTTTTGAAGATTGACCGCTTTCTTTGGCCTCATCAATATCACTAATAAACAGCTCATACAAGCCCAAGGAAAATATCAATAAAATGGTTGCCAACAAAAACCCATCAATAGCACCAACCGTATGGGCCACCATTTCTATTTTTAAAAGCCTTCTGTCTTCTCCTGATGCTGAAAAATAATCGGGCGCATGGGCCAGCAAACCAGCAACATCCACGGCAGTAATGACAAATAAAAGCAAGGACAGTAGCATTGAAGAAATCACAGCAGCCAAAACCATAAGGCGAGACCCCCACAACAATTTTTCAAAATATTTTTCGACAATTCCCATTTTTTTAACTCCCCGTGCACAACACAAAGCTTTAGTATATCATTATTAATTTTAAATAAAACCCCAATCCTAATACAGAAAATACAATGGTAAAAATAAACACTAATTTTGTATTTTTATCGTCAGGATTAAACACATAAAAACTTATGTCAAAAACTTGGGAAAAATGTCTAACCACTCTCAGAGACACTGTTGATTTACACACATTCAGCTTGTGGATTCGACCCCTAAAAGCACTTGAAGACCCTATCACTCTATCCTTGTTGGCACCTAACACTTCTGTACTTGACTATGTTAACGGTAATTTAAAAAAAGAAATTAAAGCCGCCATAGCACAGCACAGCAAAAACCTTGAGGTTTATATTGGTGTATCTCCACAAAAAAAAGGCACTGTTCAAAGCATTAAACAACACAAAACGCCATTATTTGCAGATTATACATTTGACAACTTAGTACTGGGCGGCGCTAATCAGATTGCTTATGGCGCCGCCCAACAGATTGCTGAAAACATTAAAAACCCTCTTTACAACCCTTTTATTATTTATGGCAACTCCGGTCTTGGCAAAACACACCTCATGCAAGCTGCAGGACACCTTGCAAAAGAAAAAGACCCGAGCATCAAAGTGCTTTACGTACCATTAATGGATTTTGTTAAAAACATTACCAGCAGCTTACGTCACAACACCATTGAGGACATTAAACTTTATTATCAATCGGCAGATTTATTGTTAGTGGATGACATTCATTTCATTGCTAAAAAAGACAAATCCCAAGAAGAATTCTTCCATATTTTCAATTTCCTATTCAGCACAAAAAAACAAATTATTTTTACTTGTGATCAACCCCCTAAAAACATTAAAAACGTTGAAGAGAGATTAAAAACAAGATTCTCCCAAGGGCTAACCTTGGAAATCTCCCCCCCTGAATTAGAAATGCGTGCGGCTATTTTACTAAAAAAGGCTAATAATAAAAAAATCAACATTAATTTAACTGAAGACATTGCTTTGTTTATTGCTGGACACATCACCTCCAACGTTAGGGACCTTGAAGGGGCGCTGCTTAAATTGAAAGCTTACGTTGATTTTTCAAAAATTGATCATTCTTTTATTTCTAAAGATCTTGTTGAAAGCGCATTAGGTGATCTTATTAAACCGCCCATTAAAAACATTGATATTAACGACATTCAAAAAGAAACTGCTAAACATTACGCCTTTACCGTATCGGACCTTAGTTCAAAAAGCCGCAAACAGCACACCGTATTAGCCAGACAAATGGCCATTGCTATTGCTCATGAACTTACTGGTTTATCCCTAACTAACATTGGAAAACACTTTGGAAATAGAGATCATTCCACAGTTTTACACTCGGTTGATAAAATCAAAAAAAGAGTAGAAGAAGAGGCAGAAATAAAGAGTGATTATGAATTAATAAAACTAAAATTAGCCAACTTATAAAGGTTATACACAAGCACTTTTCCAATCGACTGTTGATAAGTTTAACAACTGAATAAAGATACAAAATTTATAAACATAACCACATTTTTTACATAAAATACTAACAAGATATAAACAACTTAACAAACTGTTTTTTAAAGAAAAAAATTACTTATCAACACAAAACAACCTCACTAATAATAACAATAATTATTTAATAAAAGGAATTTTGAATGAACACACAACTCACCGTTAAAGAACTATTAGAACCTTTACAAACTGTGATTGGTGTTGTTGAAAAAAAACAAACACTTCCTATACTCTCACATGTATTAGTTCAAATAAAAGACAATCAGTTAACACTTACTACAACTGATATGGAAATTGAACTTAAAGCAACTCAAAAAATTAATACAAAAGAAAAGGTTAATTTTACAATTTATGCTAAAGATCTAATTGATATTATAAGAAAATTACCAGAAACAACTGTTATTGAATTTATTATCGAAGAATCTAAAATTTACATAAAAACCAATAAAAACTCATTTGAACTCAACACTTTTAATCATCAAGACTTTCCATCATTACCAAAAATTGAAAATAGTGATGTTATTAGGGTTAATCGTACTGAATTAAAAGAATTAATTGAAAACACTAGTTTTTCGATGGGTAATCAAGACATTAGAGCTTATTTAAATGGATTGTATTTTGAAGTAGACGAAGATAATATTGTTATTGTGGCTACTGATGGGCATCGATTATCCATTGGTGAAATTAAACAAAGTAATAAACTATCAACCAAAAAAACAGTTATTTTGCCTAGAAAGGCAGTGCTTGAATTAACCAAACTTCTAAATAAAAATGAACATGAAGAAGTGGATATTCATTTATCTAAAAATTATTTTTATTTAAACAGTGATAACACTACAATCATTAGTCGATTAATTGATGGTAACTTTCCAAACTACACACAAGTTATTCCAAAAGATTTTGAAAACACTATTATTATCAATAAACAAGAATTTTATGATTCTCTTCAACAGGCATCAATTTTTGTTGAAGAGCGTAAAAAAAGTGTTAGATTAATGTTTAAAGATTCTCAACTTAATATATTTACACATTCAGAAAGAGGACAAGCAAAAACACAAATTACAATTAAAAATTTTGATAAAGAAATAGAAATAAATTTTAACATTCATTATTTAATTTCTATTTTAGAAAAAATAACCACCAGTGAAGTTAAAATGATTATATCTAACAGTGAAAATCAAGCGTGCTTATTAAGTAGTACTGATGATAATGAAACTTATCAATACGTTGTAATGCCAATTCGAATTTAAGTTTAATAATATGGCTGTTATTAATAAGCTATCCATTAATCAATTTCGTAATTTAGAAAATCAATACATAGAGCCCTCTAAAAACATTAACTTGTTTATTGCTGGTAATGCACAAGGTAAAACCAACTTAATAGAAGCAATTTATTATCTAGGCCATAATCGATCTTTTAAAACAAAAACAATTGCAGAGGTTGTTCATTACAATTTTAACGATTTCCAAATCAATGCTAAAATTGATAATCACAGAGTTAAATTAGAAAAATCAAGAAAAAAAAATACTATTTCTATTGATCAACAACGAATCAAAAATACCAGTCAATTAACACAATTATTACCCATTCAAATCATTACTCCTGATAAGGGGTTTATTGTTAATGGCACACCAAAAAACAAAAGATCTTATTTGGATTGGGGAGTGTTTCACGTGGAACTAAAGTTTTTAGAGGTGTTTAAATCTTACAATAAAACACTAAAAAACATTAATGTTTTGCTATTAAATAATAAAGTTTCTGAATTAGATTTTTGGTTTTTAGAATTGTCAAAAACCGCTAAAGAGATTAATAAAAATAGGATTCAATACATTGACCAACTTAAAAAGACAGCTGATTCTAAAGATTTAAAACAATTGTTAGTATTATTCGATTCGATTGATAGTTTTGATTATCAATTTTATTCTGGTTGGCCAAAAGAAGTTGATGCATTAGACGAACAAAGTATTTACCGCTACTTATCTAAAAACACCCAGTCTCTTTTAAAAAAGAATTATTTAAATTATGGTCCTCACAAAGCTAGCCTTAATTTTTCATTAAACAATAAGAATGAATGTTTTTTATCAAGAGGGGAACAGAAAACATTGTCCATTATTTTTTGGCTAACCCAAGTATTAATACTGGTTAAACAAGGTGTCAACCCAGTTGTTTTAATTGACGACATTTCATCCGAATTGGATCGTAAAAAAATAACCACTGTTTTAAAGTACCTTAATCAATTAAAAGTACAGGTTTTTATGACGGATATTGGAGACAATCCATCGTTAATTAATTCTATTGATGGTGCAATTTTTGAGATTAATAAAGGTGTTATTAAATCGATAAATTAGTTGTAGTAAAAGTACAACAAGATCTTTTATATCCCTTTAAATACAACAGAATCAACCAGGATAAATAATCATAAAAAACCTCGATGAAAAGATGTTAAATCACGTTTGCGTGGTATAATAAATTTATTTTTTTTATCCGCCTATGTCACCAGATAAATCCCAAGAATATCAAGCCTCTAATATTAAAGTTTTAAAAGGTTTAGACGCTGTTAGAAAACGTCCAGGAATGTACATTGGCGATACCGACGATGGCACAGGATTACACCACATGGTGTTTGAAGTGGTTGATAATGCCATTGATGAGGCGCTAGCTGGCCACTGTTCTAAAATTAAAATCACCATTCATGAGGATGATTCTGTTTCAGTAACGGATGATGGCCGTGGTATTCCAGTTGATATTCATCCAGAAGAAGGGGTGTCTGCCGCTGAAGTGATTATGACTATTCTGCATGCCGGTGGTAAATTTGACGATAACTCTTATAAAGTGTCCGGTGGATTACACGGTGTGGGCGTATCAGTGGTGAACGCATTGAGTGAATACGTACATTTGACGGTATATCGTCATGGTGAAATCCATCAGCAAAGTTATAAAATGGGTGTACCGGTTGAACCGATGAAGCCTACAGGTAAAATTGACACCACCGGTACAACGATTCATTTCAAACCCAGTGCCGATGTATTCACCATTACTGAATTTAAATACGATACATTAGCCAATCGTGTGCGTGAATTATCGTTCTTAAATTCAGGTGTGCACATTGAAATTGAAGAGCTTTCTTCTGGCCGTAAAGACATATTTCAATACGAAGGCGGTATTATCGCTTTTGTTGAACATTTAAACAAATCTAAAAATTCAATTCATAATGACATCATTAGTATCTCCTCTGAAAAAGACGGCATCGTGATTGATGCCGCGTTGCAATGGAGTGATGCTTATCAAGAGAGTATTTATTGTTTTACCAATAATATTCCACAACGAGATGGTGGCGCACATTTGGCAGGATTTAGAGGAGCACTAACCAGAACACTGAATAATTATATTGATAATTCAGGTATGGCGAAAAAAGAAAAGGCATCCATTACCGGAGAAGATACTCGTGAAGGCTTAACGGCAATTATTTCAATCAAGGTACCAGATCCAAAATTTTCATCACAAACTAAAGACAAGTTGGTGTCGAGTGAAGTACGTGCACCGGTTGAATCTGCCATCAATGAAAAACTAGGTGAATATCTACTAGAGAACCCAACTGAAGCTAAAATTATTGTTGGTAAAATTTTAGAGGCTTCGCGTGCTCGCGATGCAGCACGAAAAGCCAGAGAGATGACCCGTCGTAAGGGTGCGTTAGACATCGCCGGCTTACCGGGAAAATTGAGCGATTGTCAAACCAAAGATCCGGCTGAATCAGAAATTTTCCTTGTGGAGGGTGATTCTGCAGGAGGCTCTGCCAAACAAGGGCGTGACCGACGTACTCAAGCTATTTTGCCGCTCAAAGGTAAAATTTTAAACGTTGAAAAAGCACGCTTTGAAAAAATGCTTTCCTCTCAAGAAGTGGGCACACTAATTACTGCTCTTGGTTGTGGCATTGGTAAAGAAGAATACAACATTGAAAAACTTCGTTACCATAAGATTGTTATCATGACCGATGCTGATGTTGATGGCGCACATATTCGTACACTGTTATTAACTTTCTTTTATCGTTACCTTCCAGAGTTAATTGAAAAAGGTTATCTTTACATTGCACAACCACCTTTGTATAAGATTAAAAAAGGCAAACAAGAGCGTTATTTAAAAGATGATCAGGAGTTAAATAACTACTTATTGCAAGAGGCAATTAATGATGCACACCTATTTACCAACACTGCTGCACCGGCAATTTCTGGAGTGGCGTTAGAAACAGCTGTAAAGGATTACTATCAAATTAATGTTGTTGTTGAGCGTTTGTCGAAAAAGTTCAACCTGGCGTTATTACGTGCAATTGCAAGTTCAACACCACTTAAAGACTTAAAAGATGCTAAAAAAGTAAAGGCTTGGTGCAAACAATTAGAACAATTATTAGCCGAGGATTTAACTCCAGCGCAAAAACACACAATAATGTTTAACGATAAAACTAAAGAAATTGAACACACCTTGTCCGTGTATGGTGTGGATACCGATATTGATCATTTGGGTGAGGCATTTTTTGATTCAGCCGATTATAAAATTATAAAAAAATTCTCAGAATCGATCGAAAGTTTAATTAATAAAGAATCTTACGTTGAGAAAAAAGGCAAAGAAGTCAAAGTGAAAAACTTTTCACAGGTGGTTAATTTCTTAATTGAAGATGCGAAAAAAGGCCAGAGCTTTCAGCGCTATAAAGGTTTAGGCGAGATGAACCCAGATCAGCTTTGGGAAACCACCATGGATCCAGAAAATAGAATTATGCTAAAGGTTAAAATCGAAGATGCAATTACAGCCGATGAGGTTTTCTCAACACTGATGGGCGATGAAGTAGAGCCGAGAAGGAATTTTATTGAAGAAAACGCTTTGTCAGTCGATAATCTAGATTTTTAATACATTTATTTAACAAGGAGTTATATTATGTCAACCAAACATCCAGTTGTATCCGTTACCGGATCATCAGGTGCCGGCACTACGTTTGTCAAAAAAGCATTTGAGAAAATTTTTGCTGAGAAAAACTTAAACGTTTGTGTGGTAGAGGGCGACAGTTTTCATAAATTTGAACGTGCCGATATGAAAGTTGAGGTAGAAAAATCACGTGCAGCAGGCAAAGTATTGACGCATTTTTCAGAAAATGCCAATCATTTTGATAAATTAGAAGCTTTATTTAAGCAATATGGCCAAGATGGTACGGGTAAAAAGCGTTATTACATTCATTCCGATGAGGAGGCTGTTGAGCACAATGCGCGCTTAGGAACAAACCTTAATCCGGGCCAGTTTACACCTTGGGAAGACGTTGAGTCAGGCACTGATTTAATGTTTTATGAGGGGTTACATGGCGGCGTAAAAACTGATAATGCAGACGTTGCAGGCCAGGTTGATTTATTGGTTGGCGTGGTGCCATCGGTAAACATTGAATGGATTCAAAAAATTTACCGAGACACTTCTGAACGCCCTTACACGCCAGAACAAGTAACTGAAATTATTCTTGATCGTATGCCTGATTATGCTGAATTTATCACACCACAATTTGACAATACACACATTAATTTTCACCGTATTCCTTTGGTAGACACCTCGAATCCGTTTAGTGGCCAGTCAGTTCCTTCTCCTGAAGACTCATTAGTGGTTACCAGTATACGTATTGATGGCGTTGATCTGCAGTCCGTTGCGGATAAGCTACCTGCAGAAGCAATGGCATTTTTACAAAATGACAAAACTCTGGTTTACAAAGGAAATTTTATGGTTGATGTGATGAATTATTTACTAACCCCAATTATTGATAAGCTAATGACCAGTAAATAAACGCATCATAAGCATAAAGCCTTGGTAAGATTCCAAGGCTTTTTTATGCACAAAAGACAAGAATAATACATGCAAACCAATCGACCAGAAAAACCTAACTTCGCTCAATTTTTTATTTACTGGTTAAAACTTGGTTTTATCAGTTTTGGCGGGCCTGCAGGACAGATCTCAATGATGCACCAAGAATTGGTTGAAAACAGACGGTGGATTTCGGAGCATCGATTTCTTCATGCCTTAAATTACACCATGGTATTACCGGGGCCTGAAGCACAGCAATTAGCTACTTACATTGGTTGGCTGATGTTTGGTGTACGAGGCGGCATTGTTGCGGGAGTATTATTTGTACTGCCTTCTTTATTCATTCTAAGTGGACTAACTTGGGTTTATTTAAGCTATGGCGATGTTCCAGCTGTTGAGGGTATTTTGTATGGCATTAAGCCAGCAGTAACAGCCATTGTTTTATTTGCTGCTTATCGAATTGGCTCTAAGGCGTTGTCAAATAATGTGTTGAGAATATTAGCAGTATTAGCATTTATTGCAATAGCGCCAATTTTCACTCTTGAAATACCTTTTCCCTATATTGTATTGAGTGCAGCTTTAATTGGCTTTTTAGGGTCTCGATTTTCGCCCGACACGTTTAAGACGGGCGCACACCATGGGGATGGAAAAAACAGTTATGGCCCTGCCTTGATTGATGATGATACGCCGGCTCCTGATCATGCTAAATTCAAATGGTCTCGGTTGGTTGGATTTGGCGTGGTTGGTGTGGGGATAGGTCTAATGGTCATGGCACTGTTAACTGACCCAGTCTTACACGACATGGGTGAGTTTTTTACCAAAGCAGCCCTAGTTACTTTTGGTGGTGCGTATGCTGTGTTGCCTTATATTTATCAAGGTGGCGTGGAACAGTACCAATGGTTAAGCAGTGTACAAATGATGGATGGTTTGGCGTTAGGTGAAACCACCCCTGGCCCACTGATTATGGTGGTGGCTTTTGTTGGTTTTGTGGGTGCGTGGACTAAAGAGATATTTGGCCCAGATGCTTTGTTGTTGGCGGGCTTTGCTGGCGCTTCAGTGGCCACACTATTTACTTTTTTACCTTCATTTTTATTTATTTTTTTGGGTGGTCCGGGTGTTGAAGCCACTAGGGGAGATCTTAAATTTAGTGCGCCACTCTCGGCAGTAACGGCCGCTGTGGTAGGGGTTATTATTAACCTAGCGGTATTTTTTGCTCAAAATGTTTTGTGGACAAAAAATGGCAATCTAGACTACATAGCAGCCCTAATAGGTATTGCTGCTTTTGTGGCTTTGTTTCGATTTAAGATTAGCATCATGAGTGTGATTGCAGGATGCGCTATTGTAGGCTTAGTGCTCACTTTATAGTTTACGAAGGGTGTTGTAACAATGCCCTCCAAGGCAAGAAAGGGAGTAGGCGCTACTTAACGACAATATTAACCAGCTTGTTTGGCACCACAATTACTTTAACAACGGTTTTACCATCGGTAAATTTAGCAACATTTTCATCATTCAGGGCTTGAGTCTCTACTTCTAATTTATCCATGCCGGCATCTAGCACAAGCTTTGCACGCAACTTGCCGTTGATTTGAACAATAATTTGAACCTCGTCTTGTTCCAGTGCTTTTTTATCAACCATTGGCCACGGTTCGTTAATAATAGCCTCTTTATTGCCTAATTCGTGCCACAGGTAATGACAAATGTGCGGAGTGATTGGGCTAAGTGTTTTCAGAATAATATCGACTGATTCAGCGCGGACTGCCATGGACTGTTCGTCAGTAGCGCTAAACTTAATCAATGCATTGCTAAGCTCCATTAAGCTGGCAATGGCTGTGTTAAAAGAATGTCGGCGTGACATATCATCACCAATTTTTGCTAAGGCTTGATGGGTTTTTTGGCGAATGGATTTTTGCTCTTTGTTAAGAGCATCAAGGGCTAATTTAGCTACCGTGTGTGTTTTTGAATCCTCAATAAAGGCTGATATTAGGCGATAAATTTTATTGACAAAACGATAGGAGCCTTCCAGTCCAGAATCGCTCCATTCAAGGTCTTGCGTTGGCGGCGCAGCAAATAAAATAAATAAACGCACGGTGTCCGCGCCGTATTTGTCAATCATTTTTTGTGGATCAACGGTATTGCCTTTAGATTTACTCATTTTGGCGCCGTCCTTAAGTACCATGCCTTGAGTAAGTAAATTTTTAAAGGGTTCGTTGTATTTAATCAAGCCTTCATCACGCAACAGTTTGTTAAAAAAACGCGCATACAGTAAGTGTAGAATTGCGTGTTCAATGCCGCCGATGTACTGATCAACACCACCATTTGCTAGCCAATAATCGGCTCGATCATCTAACATAGCGGTGTCGTTGTCTTTACAAGTGTAACGCGCAAAATACCAAGAAGACTCGAAAAAAGTATCAAAGGTATCGGTTTCACGTTCAGCCTCACCGCCGCAATTTGGACAAGTGGTTTGGTAAAATTCTGGCATTTTTTTAATCGGCGAGCCCACGCCATCAAACGCCACCTCTTCAGGTAGGATGACTGGCAAGTCTTGCTCTGGTACGGCTACCGAACCACATTTTGAACAGTTGACGATCGGAATGGGGCAGCCCCAATAACGCTGCCTAGAAACACCCCAATCACGCAAACGATAATTGGTTTGTTTTTCACCCAATTGTTTTTCACTTAAAGCTTGTGCAATAGCGTCAAAGGCTTGAGAGAAGTCCATCCCATCAAATTCGCCCGAGTTAAATAATACACCTTTATCAGTGTAAGCACCATCATCAAGATCAAGTGCTTGATCTTTAGGCTTGATCACACTTTTGATCGAAATACCGTACTTCTTAGCAAATTCAAAATCTCGTTCGTCATGGGCTGGTACACTCATGACTGCACCTGTGCCGTAGCCCATGAGTACGAAGTTGGCAATCCAAATTGAAACCTTCTCCCCTGTAATTGGGTGTGTGCATTTAAGTCCCGAATCAACGCCTTTTTTCTCCATGGTCTCCATCGCAGCTTCGGTAGTTTCCATGGTTTTGCATTCATCAATAAAAGTTTGAATTTCAGCATTATTTTCACCTGCTTGAAACGCTAAAGGATGTTCTGCAGCAACGGCTAAATAAGTAACACCCATTAACGTATCTGGGCGTGTGGTGTAGACTCTGAGGGCATCTGAGTCTTGCCTAGTAAAGTCAATTTCCAAGCCGACGGACTTACCAATCCAATTTTTTTGCATGGTTTTAACCGCATCCGGCCAGCCATTTAACTCATCTAATGAGTCTAGCAATTCATCGGCATAATCGGTAATTCTCATGAACCATTGAGAGATTTCTTTTTTCTCAATCAAGGCATCTGAGCGCCAACCGCGCCCATCAATAACTTGTTCGTTGGCCAGTACCGTTTGATCAACAGGATCCCAATTAACAATCGCATTTTTCTTATAAACTAAGCCCTTTTCAAACAACTTCACAAATAGCCATTGTTCCCAGCGGTAGTATTTTGGATGGCAGGTGGCAATTTCACGCGACCAGTCATAACCAAAACCCAGTTTGATTAATTGGTTTTTCATGTAATTGATGTTTTCGTATGTCCACTCAGCGGGCGGAACTTTGTTTTTTAAGGCAGCGTTTTCAGCGGGCAATCCAAAGGCATCCCAGCCAATCGGTTGCATAACGTTCTTGCCTCGCATTTTCTGGTAGCGAGAAATAACATCGCCAATGCTGTAGTTACGTACATGACCCATGTGCAGGCGGCCTGAAGGGTATGGAAACATTGAAAGACAATAAAATTTTTCTTTGGTATTATCTTCCACAACTTGAAAAGACTGATTGTCTAGCCAATATTGCTGGGCCTGCTCCTCAATGGACTGAGCATTGTAGTCTGGATTCATAAGTTTTTATTTGTTTGTACCGATATCGCATTGCGATATGGCTGAATTAAGGTTTAGAGAACCTACTAAATCACTAATACTGTCTAGGTTATTGTCAATTAAATATTGACTGATGCCATTGTTGATTTGATTACAAATAAGCGGGTCATAAAACAAGGCGGTTCCAATGC
>Ga0209251_1002267_pt1 | contig 13647 bp, 17 predicted proteins | sample SaaInlV_100m_DNA_6_FD_184665 | JGI IMG/M metagenome (GOLD analysis project Ga0209251, IMG submission 184665) | Marine microbial communities from expanding oxygen minimum zones in the Saanich Inlet - Saanich Inlet SI073_LV_10m_DNA (SPAdes) (version 2) | ecosystem: Environmental > Aquatic > Marine... | reverse complement strand
GAAGGTTTTGACAGCCATGATTGGGGCGGCGCGAAGGACATGACCGCGGACGAACAGCGTGAAATACAACGCGAAGTGGACGAGGCTATACGTCAAGGTGCGTTGGTTGCAGGTAAGATGGGCAGTGGTGGAGCGCGTAGTCTCGACGAGTTGTTACAGCCCAAGGTGGATTGGCGCGAAGTATTGCGTGAGTTCATACAGACCACCTGTGCAGGTAAGGACTTCTCTACATGGAAGCGTCCAAACAGACGTTACATGGGTACTGGTATCTACATGCCCTCTGGTGTGTCCGAAAAAGTTCAATGTATCGCGGAGCACAATGACATGTCTGGCTCAATCGGTAAGCGTGAACAGCAGATAATGATTAGTGAGTTGGTCGGTATCTGTGAAGCAGTCAAGCCTGACGAGTTACACGTAAGCTATTGGGACACAGAAGTCTGTGGCTACGAGAAGTACACGCATGAGGAATTGGATACTGTGGCATCTAGGACTGAACCCGTAGGTGGGGGCGGTACAGATGTACGTTGTGTCCCTGCATACTTGCGTGAGCATAACATAAAACCACAAGCGTCTGTCGTGTTTACAGATGGCTTTCTCTACGGCGGTTGGGGCGAGTGGGATCACCCTGTGCTGTGGGTAATTGTGGATAACAAAAGTGCCAAGCCAGAACACGGCGTAACAGTGCACGTAAGTTCGGAGGATTTGTGATGGGCAAAGTAAAAGGGTTGTTCATGGACGCAAAAGAGAACCCGTTCATTGATTGTCCTGAGTGCAAGGACACAGATCGACAGGGCAAAGTTACGAGCGAGGAGTTCAAGTGGACGGGGGATATGTACGAACCGTTCGAGACATGGATTGATTGCGAGAACTGCGGTGGGCTTGGCGAGATAGAACGGGACTGGGACGACGACGATGAGTGATCTACCTAACACGTTAGAGGTAGAGTTAAACCTGCTCGGGGTCCGTACCAATACCAACATTGCCACCGCTGTCGATGCGAATAAAAATAAGACCGAGGTGGAGCGTGACTACACGTTCAAGATGCCAACACTGGACGAGAACGGTGATCCACCTTGGTAAACTAATTAGGGAAATCCCTAAATGAAAGGGGTAACGCGGTGTTACCTCACAACAAATGGAGAAATACAATGGCCTTATATTGGCAAAACAATTACTTAACTACATTCGACAGGGTGGTGGCAACGTACGAGAGTATCAAACCGCTTGTGTCTAAACATCATACACTAGCTGACGATCTAAGACCTATCGGTGATCGTAACCGCAAGTGGGAACGCATACAAAAAGTCAACGCCAACTGCTACATACTGCAAGACGGTTGGAACGGTAGCGATGATATATTCACTGGGTGGCACTACTACCGCCATTCAAGCGGGGAAAGACCAAGACCTACCGAAGCGGAGATGATTAAGCTCGCGCCTATCGTGTGGCGCAGACATAGAGATGGTACAGAGACCATCAAGGTGCGCAATGGTACAGGTCAAGGTGCACATAACAGTAGGTATAGTTTCCTAGACAGACACCTGCCATCAGGTCTGAGCTTCTTAATCCGTAACGGTAAACACTTTGTGACCTTGTATGGTAGAGAATACTTTCTCGCTAAGAGCAACACAGTGCCTAGTTATGACCTGCCAACAAAGGATCAACGGCATGGATGGAACAAGCATTTCACCACACGCGACGATGGTGTGGCGCTGACGTTCCGTAGGTGTGACGGTGTAGGAGGTTTTGAGTTCGTTGATGGTGGCAAGCCGCTTCCTGTCCCGCCCAAGGTTCGTGTCGATAAGGTAGCCAAGGCTAAGATGAAGGACGCTATCGTTGAGTTCCGTGATTGGGCGTTTGCCATGTATCCGCTGTTACCAACACAAGACCATGAGTATCACGGGCGTATGGCCAAAGAAGTGCGCGAGGCTATGGGCAGTGGGTATTCGTATGGTTGGGGTCTGTTGGGTATGTTCGCGGCCAATCCAGATGTAGCGAAAAAGATAATCCGTGACCCTGACCACGAGTTACGTCTGCACCTGATGTACGGGTTGATGGGTGAAACAGATTATCACTTAGCCCACACGTTCGACACGCCAGAAGAACACGACAAGAGGGTCAAGGCACAGTTCAATCGTCACATAAACAACATATGTGACTTCAACAAAAAGACGAAAGGCTAATACAATGAGTATAACCCATATAACAATGAGGCAAGCCGAGGAACACTACGAACTTCATAAAGAAAGGTTCGATAAGTTGGATAGTAGGCTCGGTGATGATTACTACAAAGAGGCAAACAGCAGGTACACCGCGTTACTAGACTTTGCCAGTGTGGTGAGAAAGGAGATGCGCGTCCATACAATACCGCGCACCGACAACACCATGCACATATACCGCAAAGGTGAGCTTATGATGATGGGGTACATTGGATACGGCGACTTTGCCACCAGTGTGCACGGTGAAGATAAGTACGTTGTCTGTGCACGGGGCATACAAAACATGAAGTATTGCGCAAGCGGTGACCAACACAACATGCGTATGTCTGTCAACATGGATACCGCGGTCAAACACGCTAAGAGATCGTTTCAAAATTACTCCATATACGAGTGCGCAAAAGCGTTGGTCGGTGGTGTGAAGAACAGTGTGCAACATGTGATAAACGCGAAGGAACAAAAGTGTCATGAAGCAATCGCGGCTGTGGGTATGAACACAACAAGTTATGGTGATGCCAAGAAAGCTACGCAGAGGTTGATGGCTGAGATACGAAGCATGGTACAGGCAGGGCATACGTTCAACGACAAGGAGCTAGACGCTGACATACGTGCCATGTTTGCTTTGACTGAGGATCGTAAACTGTTCAGTGAGGTTGTGCCTATGAATTTTGTACACGTCAATGAACGCTACGGACAACAGGTGGTCAACTGTGCGCGTATCAAAGATGTAACCGACTACAGGTGTGAGCTAGATACTGCGCAGACATTCGCAATGGACGAAGTGCCAGAAGATATGGAGCACAAGTGTGCGGCCTTGAGTATATGTGAAGATGGTCACTTTGTCGAAGGTGTCGGTCAACGTATAAATGACCACACGTTCTACCTCTATGTGTAAGGTGTTATAACATGGACACAACGTCTGGTATTACTTACCGCGTGAACGTAGCTTATGATACTAAACAAGTTACGATAACAAGCATTGGCATGAACCGTGTTGACAAAGAGATAGACGGTGACTATGCTTCTGTGGACGAACTTCCAATGTGGATGCAAGACAGGTTAGCTGTACTGTCCCTGTTGGAAGTACCACCGCCACCTAATGACGTAGATGGTGTTGGGTGTAGGATCGGCCCATATTTGTTTTGGGTATACAATTAGGGAAATCCCTAAATGGCGAGGGGTCACGGCTCCTCGCTTCTGGGGTACTGGTATCATGGAGGGGTCACGTTGGCCAAATGGAGTTTAGATAAATTGGACGAAGGTAAATACGCAAAGCTACAAAGCAAGGTTTCCGTACAACGTAACGAGATTGCTAGGCTTACTATGCTTGTAGAAAAGCTGATGGCTCAACGCGATCAGTTAACCAAAGATTTACAATGGATGCGTGGAGAGAAAAATGACACCCGAAGCAAAAGTTAAAAAGAAAGTAGTCGCACAGTTAAAAGAACTTGGCGCGTATTACTTCTACCCTGTTACAGGCGGCTACGGACAAAGTGGAGTGCCTGACATCGTGGGTTGCTATAAGGGTTTCTTCTTTGGAATAGAGTGCAAGGCAGGGAAGAACAAACCCACGCCGTTGCAAGATAAAAACCTAAAACAAATTCGAGCCGCAGGTGGTCTGGACTTGGTTGTAAACGAAGACAACATGCTCGGCGTTACCGATGATCTGAAGGCATGGTCTGTTATAGTTAACTCTTAACCCAAGCTATGAGTGGGTTGCGGTTTTATATTTGTCCCGCGAAAACCATAGCAGTGTAGGCAATGCTCTCCATGATACTTTTTATGGCGTTGTGACTGCACCGAAGAAACCGCGATATGGTTAGTCCCTGTGTTAGCTCTCAGGGCATCACTTTAACAATGGAGGCAGACATGGATGATAATAAATTAACCCCGTTCCAAGAGAACGAACTAAAATGGTTGCGGCGACAAGTCGATAACTTGCAGGACGAAGACAATCGAAAAGATGCACGTCCTAATTCAAAGCGCGATCTGTGGGAAGCCCGAGAACATCTTGATTTGTTTGTTCGTGGTCTAAGACGTGCAGGTAAGAACATATGAATGAGCTTGAACGTATAAAACGTGAAGATTGGTATCGGCAAGCATGGGAAGCACAAAACAAAAAAGATATAGCCGCGAACCCACGCCTGTCTTTGCGTAACAAAGCTATACGCAATGGTAACAATAACAAAGTAAACGGGCATCTGGGCGGTAGACCTAAAAAGGAGGCTAACAAGTTACCCCTAACTAAAGAAGCGGAAATGGTTAACAGAATGTTGCAACGTGGCATGACCTTAAAAGCCGCCGCAGAAATAATCGGAATGAGTCCACGTTGGGCTTCCGACATAAAAAGAAAATACGATTTGCCAAGATAGGAGAACGGCATGGTTAAGAAGAGTAAAGCGGATAAAGTGTGGGCGTATAAAATTAAGCATCCACAGTCTACTACGAGCGAGATCGCCAAGGCCACCAAAACATCTTATGGATATGTGTATAAACTTATGCAGAAGATCGGCACACCCAAGGAAGTGTTTGAGAAGGAAGCGCGTAGGACTACACGCGGTGACGTGTTAGACACAGCCAAGAGTTACGTGACCAAAGATCGTGCGGCTGACCACGGCAACATGGAAGACAACTTCACCACCATTGGAGACTACTGGTCTGTGCACCTTGGCATAAACGTAAGTGCTACTGACGTAGCCGTGATGATGAACCTATTGAAGGTCGCACGTATCAAGTCTAACGCAACACACCCTGACAACTGGATCGACGCCTGTGGATACATGGCATGTGGTGGCGAGATAGCGAGTAAGGGCTGATGGAGCTTATAACGCTAGACTTTGAGACGTACTACAGCAGGGAGTATTCTCTTAGCAAGATAACAACAGAAGCCTACGTCCGTGACCCTCGTTTTGAGGTGATCGGCGTGGGCGTAAAACTTAACAATCAACAGACGGAGTGGGCGAGTGGAACGCATGAACAGATTAAACAATACCTCAAGGGCTTCCCTTGGGAAAAAGCTATGTTACTTTGCCATAATACTATGTTTGATGGTGCCATTCTTAATTGGCGTTTTGATATTCGTCCTCGGATGTATACCGATACTTTGTGTATCGCCCGTGCTCTACATGGGACTGAAGCTCGCGCAAGTCTCTCTGCGGTTTCTGAGAGATACGGTGTCGGCGCTAAAGGGCACGAGGTACTCAACGCAATCGGTAAACGGCGTGGAGATTTTGAACCCGAAGACTTAGGTAAGTACGGGGACTACTGTGTCAATGACGTAGAACTCACCTACAAACTGTTTAGCATAATGGTCAAACGTTTCCCGCGGGAGGAGCTACGTCTCATAGACGCTACGTTGCGTATGTTCACTGAGCCTACCCTGACCTTGGATCGTGATATGTTGCAATCCCACCTACAAGATGTGAAGTCTCGTAAGGAAAAGCTGTTAGCTGATGCAGGGATAGAAGATAAGAAAGACCTGATGTCCAACCCCAAGTTCGCGGAGTTGTTGAAAGGGTTTGGGGTGAAGCCACCCATGAAAACAAGCCTGACTACAGGCAAAGAAACATTCGCGTTTGCAAAGAGCGATGAAGACTTCAAAGCGTTAGCTGACCATACAGACGACAGGGTGCAATCTTTAGTAGCCGCACGGCTTGGCACTAAGTCTACGTTGGAAGAAACGCGGACGCAAAGGTTTATCGACATTTCGGATCGTGGCCTTCTGCCCGTCCCTGTAAGATATTATGCGGCGCACACTGGGCGTTGGGGCGGTGACGATAAGATCAATCTGCAGAACCTACCTAGTCGTGGGCCAAATGGTAAGAAGCTAAAGGGTAGCATAACAGCACCCGAAGGATATTCACTCATAGACTGTGACAGTTCGCAGATTGAGGCGCGTGTACTGGCGTGGCTTGCAGGGCAAGATGATTTGACCAAGCAGTTCGCGGATGGCGAGGACGTATATAAGTATATGGCGTCCAGTATATATAACGTGCCAGTAGACGGGGTAAGCAAAGACCAGAGGTTTGTGGGTAAGACTACAATTCTTGGTGCAGGGTACGGCATGGGCGCACCGAAGTTCCAAGCGCAGTTGCAGGGTATGGGTGTGTATATAGAGTTGGACGAGGCTCGACGTATCATACAAGTGTACCGCGATGCTAACGGAGCTATCAGTCAACTATGGCGCGATGCGAACAACACCGTTCAATACATGCAACGCGGCGACAGCCTACAGTTTGGTAAGGAGGGTGTGTTAAAAGTGGACGCACCTACCAGCTCAATAATCTTACCTTCTGGCCTACCTATGTTCTATCATGGCTTGGCGGCTGAACGTGGGGAGCGTGGGTACGAGTACACATACAAAACCCGAAAAGGCCCGAACCGTATATACGGCGGCAAGGTGGTGGAGAATGTGTGTCAAGCTATTGCACGTTGTATCATAGGTCACCAAATGTTACTTATTGCCAAGAGATACAAAGTTGTGCTAACAGTACATGATAGCGTTGTGGCCTGTGTTACTGACGAAGAGTTGGATGAAGCACGAGCATATGTTGAAGAATGTATGAGCCAGATACCCGATTGGGCAGAGGGATTACCCATCACATGCGAAAGCGGTACGGGTAAATCATATGGAGAATGTGAATGACAAAAGTATGGCCGTGGTCTTTCAGTAAGATAAAAGACTTTGAACAATGTCCGAAACAATACTACCATAAACACATCCTAAAGGAGGTGCCATTTGTTCAGACAGAAGCCATACTTTACGGCAATGCGTTTCATAAAATGGCAGAAGACTTTATTGGTAAGGACACACCGATCCCCGCAAAGTTTAGCTTTGCGACCAAAGCCCTAACATCTTTGAAGAACAGGCAGGGTGACAAACTCTGTGAACTAAAGATGGGTCTAACAGAAAACCTAGAAGCCTGTGACTTCTATTCCTCGGACGTTTGGTTTCGCGGGATAGCTGATCTGGTAATAATGGATGACGATGTAGCGACAGTGATCGACTACAAGACAGGCAAGTCGTCTAAGTACGCCGACAAAGGGCAGTTGGAGCTAATGGCTCTCTCGCTCATGGCACGTTACCCACAAGTAAAGAAGGTACGTGCAGGGTTGTTGTTTGTCATATGTAATGACTTGGTAAAAGACACATACATGGAGTACGATAAGAGTAAGCTGTGGGAGAAATGGCTCGGCAAGTATGGGCAGATGGAGACCGCGGCTAAAGAGGACATGTGGAACGCACGACCTAACGGGTTATGCAGACGCTACTGCCCTATAATCGAATGTGTTCATAACGGAGCTAACTAATGCCATACAAAAACCCCAAAGACCGCCCTAAACAAAAGAACGCGCCAGTTGGTAGCAAGACATTTGAAGCTCGTATGGAACGGCAACGTGCAAGACGCGCTATGGATAAGAAGGGCGTGGACAAGAACAAGAACGGCAAAGCCGACAAGCGCGAAGGTAAAGATGTTAGTCACAAGAAAGCCTTGTCAAAAGGTGGGACAAACAAAGACGGCGTACGTGTAGAAAGCCGCAGTAAGAACCGCGCACGTAATTATAAAAAGAAGAAATGATTTAGGGAAATCCCTAAATAGGAGAACACAATGCAGATTATAGACGGTAAGGCGTTGCTGTTGAAGTTACGCAATCCAAAACGTGTCACTGAAGTTATACCAAAAAGTAAAGCTGTGGAAGACCACGAGGTATTGGTGAAGTGGGGCATCGACGAAGCTCACAGTTTGCGGAAGCTAAACATTGATGTGCCATCGCCTATAAATGGTAGGTACGAATGGACAGGTAAGTATACGCCGTTCGACCACCAGAAGAAGACCGCCGCGTTCTTTACCATGAACCAGAAGTCTTTTTGTTTCAACGAGCAGGGCACGGGCAAGACAGCCTCGGCTATATGGGCGGCAGACTTTCTGATTAAACAGGGCAAGATAAACCGTGTGCTAGTTATATGCCCGTTGTCGATTATGGACAGCGCGTGGCGCGAGGACTTGTTTACCTTTGCACCGCACCGAAGTGTGTCAATAGCATATGGCGCGGCGAAGAAACGTAGAGAGATCATCGAACAAGGTTCTGACTTTGTGGTGATAAACTATGACGGAGTTGAGATTGTAGCTGATGCTATAATCAACGGGGGCTTTGACCTAATCATTGTTGACGAGGCTACACACTACAAGAATGCACAGTCTAAAAGATGGAAGGTGTTGAAGCGAATAGTGACGGACAATACGTGGTTGTGGATGATGACAGGTACACCTGCCGCACAGTCACCGCTTGATGCTTACGGCCTAGCCAAGATGGTAAACCCTAACTCAGTGCCAAGGTTCTTTGGTTCGTTCCGTGACATGGTTATGACTAAGGTAACGCAGTTTAGGTGGATAATAAAACCTCATGCCTCGGACACTGTGTTTAACGTCTTACAACCTGCCATACGTTTCACGAAAGAAGAGTGTCTTGATCTACCTGACATGACATACACAAAGCGAGTTGTAGAGCTTACGCGTCAACAGAAGAAATACTACAACTTGCTCAAGAAGAGCATGACCATGAAGGTTGGTGACGACGAGATCACAGGCATCAACGCCGCTGTCATAATGAACAAGCTACTGCAAATATCTGCAGGTGCAGTGTATACAGACGAAGGTGATACATTAGAGTTTGACATCAAGCACAGATACAAAGTTCTTAAAGAAGTCATAGACGAGAGCAGTCAAAAGGTGTTGGTATTCGTACCATTCAAACACACCATTGACATATTGACGGATAAATTGCGTAATGACGGGGTGACTACAGAGGTAATCAGGGGGGATGTGCCTGTAGCACGACGAACTGATATCTTCAAACGGTTCCAAACAACCCCCGATCCAAGGGTGCTAGTCATCCAACCGCAGTCCGCGGCACACGGTGTTACGTTAACAGCCGCTAACACTGTAGTCTGGTGGGGGCCGACCTCTTCCTTGGAAACATATGCCCAAGCTAACGCTAGGGTTCACAGGTCTGGACAGAAGCATCCGTGCACCGTTGTGCAGTTGCAAGGTTCTGCTGTGGAAAAGCGTGTTTACTCACTTCTTGATAACAGAATAGACGTACACACAAAAATGATAGATTTATACAAAGAAATACTTGACTAGGGTATTTTATACCACTAGAGTATAATTCTCGTTACTAGAGGAGAACGTAAATGACGGATCAATCCGACATCCCTGCGGACAAACTGACAAAAGCCTACATTAAGTTAAGGGCAAAAAGAGCAGAGATATCCGCAAAATACAAAGAAGAAGATGGAGCGTTGGTGCGCCAACAGGAAATCTTAAAGAATGCGCTACTGGACTATTGTGAAAACCATAATGTCGAGAGTGTTAGAACCTCCGAGGGTTTGTTTTTTAGGTCTACTAAAACAAAGTATTGGACTAGCGATTGGGAGCAAATGTACAGCTTCATAAAAGAGCATGATGTACCTGAGTTCCTAGACAAACGTCTGAACCAGACCAATGTAAAACAATTCTTAGAGGAAAACCCAGACGTTCTACCCAAGGGTATGAACGTAGACACAGAGTATGTCATATCAGTAAGGAAAAAATAATGGCAGAACCATTTGTACCAATAGAGGATTTGGCGAAGCATTTCGCAGTATCCATTTCTACTATCCGTGCGTGGGTGCGGCAGGGGCATATCCCTAAATCCACATACATTAAGATCGGTAACACTTACCGTTTTAATAAAACTTCCGTAACCGAAGCCCTAACAGGTAAGGCCAAAGAAGCCGAACAGGCCGAAATTCGTAACGAGCCTGTAGAAGAACAGTTGGAATTTAACTTCCACGCAGATGCAGACATCTAAGCCAAAAAGGAGAACGACATTGGCAGAAACATATATCATCGAGGGCATTGAAGCCCTATGGCCGAGAGTAGATCAGACCTACGCGTTTGATAAAAAGGCCAATCGCAGTATGCCCTGTGGCCCACGCGATACCAACGCAGAGTTTTCTATACAATTCCGTATGGATAACCCAACAGCCAAAGCATTGTTTGCGGCTATGAGCACTTGCTACTTATCTAGCCGTGAAGACAAGTGGGCAGAGAAGTTGGCTAACCCGTTTGTCAAAGACGATAACGGTTCTATTACGCACAAAGCCACATTGAAGGGCGCGTATAATGGACAAGTCACTGACAAACCAGCCCAGTACGATTCACAGGGTAACACGTTAGCAGAAGACTTTCAGTTGACTACTGGCAGTACAGTGAACGTAGCTGTGCAACTTATCCCGTACGATTTCGGTGGTAAGCAAAGTGTATCTCTACGGCTCAAAGCTGTGCAGGTTATCAAGTATGTACCGATGGAACGCTCTAATCCGTTTGGTGCAGTAGAAGGTGGGTTTGTCGCAGAAGACCCTAACCCTTTTGCAACTAAGCCTACAACCAATAATGTGTTGGAGATGAAACCTGCTGTCGAAGAAGCAGGTGACGACATGTTTGAGGAGCCAGTTAAAAAGACCGCTACAAAAGCGGCGGCGGCATCCGTATCTAAAGGTGAATTGGGCGATATCGTGGACAGTATGTTCGACGATGATTGAGTTAAAATCCACGGCTATTTCGGTAGCCGTGGTAACTCTTATGGTATGAGTGGTAACAATGAAAAATAAAAGGTTTTTAGATTTGGTGTTGGCGCACGAGGGGCAGTATTGCCTGTGGGCTTTGAAGGGCACCAGACCAAACGAACAAATAAAACAACAGTTTTATCCTTCTACAGATGACTTGCTACAGGCGGCGCGTGATCTGGACAACAACGGGTGGAACGCCTTCTTTGCACTAGGGACATTCTTTGACGACAGTTCCCGTACCGCAAACAACATGCAGTGGATGAAATCGTTTTTCCTAGACTTGGACTGTGGGCCAGATAAAGAGTTCCCGTCTCAAGCGGTGGCGATTGACGAGCTACGCAACTTCTGTGAAAACAACGAGCTTCCTACACCTACACTTATAAACTCTGGACGTGGTGTTCATGTATACTGGATATTGTCTGAACCAGTTTGCCGTGAAGATTGGTGGCCTGTAGCAGAACGGTTAAAGAAGTTATGTGAAGACCAAGGGTTTGAAGCTGATCCGTCTTGTACGTCAGACGCGGCACGTATTCTACGCGTACCAAGTACCCGCAACCACAAATACGGTGAGCCTCTACCTGTAGACTTTTATGGGGTAGAAGATTTTGACACCGTAGATTTTGATAAGTTTTCCGTTTTGCTTGGGGACGTACCGATACCAGTACCCCAGAGACGTGAGGCGTCCGCGGTCAACGCGTTTAAAGACGCTATGTATCAAAACTATAGAGGTAGCTTTAAACGTCTGCTGTTAAAAACAAAGAACGGCACGGGCTGTAACCAGATAAAACATATAATAGTCAACCAAGGTAGCATATCGCATGACTTATGGAGGGCAGGGTTATCTATAGCTAACGTATGTGAGGATGGCGCAGAAGCCGCCCACATTATGTCTGCAAAGCACGAAGACTATAATGTACAAAGTACCTTACGCAAGATGGAGGACACAGGCGGTCCACACTTCTGCAGTACGATAGAACGTCTTAACCCCGAAGGGTGTGAGGGTTGCCCCAACAAAGGTAAGCTGACTACACCTGCACAACTGACTAAAGAAGTTAAAGAGGCAACGCCAGAAGATAATATCATAGAGGAGATAGATGGGGATGATACCAAGAGTATAACTATTCCCACGTTACCAACTCCATATTTTAGAGGGCAAAACGGTGGTGTCTACCTACGGGGCACTAACGCAGACGGAGACCCAGAAGAGGTTTGTATATACCACCACGACTTTTACATCACGCGAAGACTACATGATGTGGAGCTTGGGGAAGTTATAGCGTTTGCACTTCACTTGCCAAGAGACGGGGTGCGTGACTTTGTAGTGCCGCTATCCGCAGTTACTTCAAGAGAAGAGTTTCGCAAACATATGTCGATGCAAGGCATAGTAACTTTCGGAAAGGACGTAGATAAACTCATGGCATACACAGCCGCATGGATAAGAGAACTCCAACAGACTACTACTGCTAGTGAAGCACACCAACAGTTCGGGTGGGTTGATGATAAAAAGATGGACGAGTTTGTTTTGGGCGATCAGCTTATCACAGCCAATGGTACAGATTATAATCCACCGTCTAGTAAAACTGCAGGACATATACGAAAGTTTAAGCCTACAGGTACAAGAGAACGTAACAAAGAAATATTGGACTTCTACGACCAAGACGGGATGGAACTACAACAGCTTACAGTATGCGCAGGGTTCGGCACTATACTGATGCCGTTTACAGGTTTGTACAGTTTGGGCATACATTTGTTTGGTGAAACAGGTGGTGGTAAAACAACCGCTATGTTTACAGGTACTTCTATATGGGGCGACCCAAGCGGGTTGACAGGCACTAAAGCCGATACGCCGAACTCGCGTATGAATTTGGCAGAAGTTATGCACAACATGCTGTTAAACACCGACGAGATGACAAACATCCTCGGGAGACACGCATCCGACTACGCATATCAATTATCTGAAGGAAAGCAGAAAAACCGTATGGCAGGTGGGGGCAACTCCGAACGTGTTAGGGGCAGACCTTGGAGGCTTATAGCTGTATCTTCGGGTAACGTCAGCATGTATGCACAGATGGCTATGGCCAAGAGCGACACTAAAGCTGAGATGCAACGACTACTGGAGCTACGTGTAGACGAGATGCCAAAGGTGGACGTAGACCCACTTGTGGGTGCTAAGTTGTTTGCAGACATACAAGACAACTACGGACATTTTGGCCCAGAGTTTGTGCAGTACGTCATTGCAAACAAAGAAGCATTGATGGCAGATTACGAGCGGATAAAGGTTAAGTTAGACAAAGCCGCAGGGTTAGACCAGAAGAACCGTTTCTGGTCTGGTGGGTGTTCTGCTATATTAGTCGGAGCCTTGGCCGCAAAACGAGCAGGCATAATAGATTATGATATGAAGAAGCTGTTCAAGTGGGTGGTGGGGCAACTTATACGGGTAAAAGCGTTTGTAGATGATAGCACCGCGTCTGTCCAAACACTGGTCACAGAATTTACTACCGAGCATTGGGGTAGCATACTGAAGATCAAAAGCACCGACACTGCACAAGAAGCGGAAGGTATTACGCCCATGGTTATACCCGACCAGAACCCAAGAGGCTCTTTGGTTGCACGATACGAGACAGATACAAACATGCTATATATTGTACCCAAACCGTTCAAGAAGTGGCTTGGCGAACAGAAGCTAGACTACACTAGCACGGTAGAGGGGATGCAGCGCGAGATGGGGGCTAAACGCAAACAGATGCGGTTGTCCAAAGGCACTAACTTTAACCTACCACCGATACGCGCCATTGCAGTAGAATTAAAGGGTTTTAG
>Ga0209251_1002266_pt1 | contig 13649 bp, 25 predicted proteins | sample SaaInlV_100m_DNA_6_FD_184665 | JGI IMG/M metagenome (GOLD analysis project Ga0209251, IMG submission 184665) | Marine microbial communities from expanding oxygen minimum zones in the Saanich Inlet - Saanich Inlet SI073_LV_10m_DNA (SPAdes) (version 2) | ecosystem: Environmental > Aquatic > Marine... | reverse complement strand
GCTCTATGACAAGAGCAGGTTAATAGGGAAGCTAAGAGATGCAGGGGTGCCGTTATATAAGTAGGGAAGGTGCAGCGATTTCGTCCACCGGGACGCTGCCAACCGGCCAACGGGCTGGATGCCCTGGACTAAAGCTTAGTTTATTCTTTTGTAGAGGTAAGCGCGACCGATTGACTCGTTGCAATAAGCCTTAGCACCCGAAGGAGTTCGCTTCATTTTATATTCCGTGGTCCTCCAACGCAGGTCGTGACCTTCCCTGATCGTCGCCTGATAAAAAGATTTGTACTCCCTTTTAGTCATCTCTACTGAATCACCGTCATTCATTTGATCCATAAGCGCTTGCCACTTGGCGTCACGATTAGCATTCGTGTTAGCCGGGGGGATCTCATCGCTACTTAGAGTAGCCAGGTACTTATCAAGTTCATGCATGTGCTATCTCCTTTAACGCAGGAGCCTCGGGTTTATTCCGAAGCTCTACCGTGTGGATAATCTTGTGGACAACTCCAATAGACGTACCTACTAACGGAGCAATGTCGGATTGCTTCATCACTTCACGGTAGAAGTAATGCAGTATCATCTGCTCAAGGTGGTATCGGTTGTCATAGATGCCAGTAGTCTGGCCGTAGTTACCGTGTCGCTTATCTCTTGGTGGCATCAGTCACCCTCCATTTCGTTTATTAGTTGGCTCACCTTTTGTAGCTGCTTACGATCCAAAGTCATTAGCTTGTCAGCGATAATGCCTACTGTTGTAGACCTCCTTATCTGCTGCTCAGTGAATTGCTTGCGGCATAACATAAAGGCATCGAGATCCATTGCTCTTGATACCTTGTGCGCTACATCGAGTGAGGAGTTGACCTTGCCATTAGCACAAACCCAAATAGTTTTTTGTGAAACGTCCTTCTTAGATGCAACGCTGTTGGTGCTGATAAGGTTAGAGTCCAGGTATCTCTTGAGATTACCTGCAAGATGTTCATGCGCCTTCATCATTCCTCCTCCGCTTTGAACTTCTGTTCTGCATCAACCCAGTTATCTACTATGTCTTCAACAAACGATATGGCTCCACGCTCACCGCTATCTCGGGCTGTCAGATACAGCCAATCTAAATCCTTCTGCATTCGCTGTATTTTCTCGAGCCTTCTGTGGTCAGTATGAAGAGTTGGCTTTTTACCAAACAAAAACGCTGGTGCTTCATGCATAGTCATTCTCCTCTTGTATTTCGTAAGACACCCAGCGCCAATCATCAAGGTCAGACTCGGCATGGCTCTTGGCATCAGCGTAACAATCGTATGGCCCCTCGGGATCCTTCTCCCCACCATCACGATCAAACATCACAACCCAGTAGTTAGCAGTCGGCATCGTAGTCACCCCACTCAGTCATCTCGGATACGTGATCGTCGCCATCGTCGTACTCACTACGCTTGGCATTGATCTCATCAATAGCTGTGTCTTTACACTCAGCACAAAGCTTTGTGACTTCACCGATCTCTGGATACCGCTCATAAAAAGAAGGGGTCAGACGTACGACCCCGGTTCGTGAGTTACACCATGAACAAATCACAAGCTATACCTCTCGCGGAAATTGATTTCATGCTCCTGCACAAACTCAGCGGCATGTTTGTATGCCTCATATTTGGCGTAGTAAGCATCGGCATAAGAGGGAGTGGTGGTGTTATAGGTTCTACACCTTCGCCTAGATTCACGGAAATACTGGAGATAAGAAGCAGCCATGAAGCGTAAACTTCTGACGGTGATGTGCGTGGTATCCATTACACGTACTCCTTCATAATGTATTCAGTAGCAATCCAGTCCAGGTCAAATGAATCCATGACGCACTTGCCCTCGATCTCAATTGAGTCGAAGTGAACAGTGTTGTTGTCAAAATCCATATCACCCTTAACAACAAAGATCCCCTCTAACGGATGGGGTAGGTCATAGTGATACTCAAAGCGTTCAGCTATTACCTTGAAGGTCTGTCCGGTAGCCATATTCATTTCGCTACCTCTGTTGCAAAGACTTGCTCAAGGGTTAAGAAGGTAGGAATGCCATTGATATGGCTGTCTCCCTGCACTTCCTTAGCAAAAGAATCAAGACCGTTAGCACTGGGTGTCAGCGCACTAGCCTTGCAGTAGTTGAAGTAGGCTTTCACCAAGCCTTGCGGGTAATAGCGTTCAGCCACTTGATTAACTCCCATCATTGCTCTCCTAGTAATTTATTCCTACGCTCGATCAAAGCTTCAATGCACTGGCCGAGGTAATTCAAATTGGTTTTTACTTCCAAGACGACACGCGCAACGTCATCGTCGGGTAGTGAGATAGATTCTAAGCTGTGCCTGGCACGTTCTAAATGCTCAGACGCATCCTTTAGATTGTCGAAGCCACACAAATCTAAGATGTTGTCGGCATTAACAGGTGGCAACCCGCGTAGTATGTAAGGAAACATACGCTCCGCTACATCACGTACCTGCTTGGGGTAAACATCATGGGGGCTGCTATCAACTAGCACCTCCTCATAGACAACCTCAACCTCAGCCTCTAATAACTCAGGACAGATCTTGCTGACATACTTTTTACTAAACATTATTGACATGATAAAACTCCGTTTGTTGTATAAAAAAAGCGGGGGGATTGAGCCACCCCGCGCAAGCGGATGGGGGTGGGCAATCACGCCGCATCCTGTTGCTCCATGAGATCCACTTGAGACAGCACATAATCAGCAGCCTTCTGAGCTTGACGAACAGCAGTCACCAAGTAGTTACTGTCATCCTTGATAGCCTTGGTCCAAGACTTGAGGTAGCTAGCATGTTGCTCTAACTCATAGGGGATATTGAGTGAGGCACACAAGAAGATGGCACCAAGCTCGGCAACTAACTCCTCTTTGGCATAGTCCTCACTACCAAACATGCCATTCATATCGCGATCAAGCCGCTTCTTAGCACCAGTAGAATGAATGCACTCGTGATACAGCGTAGCTTTGAAAGCATCATCAGATTCAAAGTAACCTGGCGCAGGCATTTTGATTTTGTCAGTGAGTAAATTGTAAGAAGGGGAGCCGTCAATGACATCGACAACCAGTGCACGAGGCACATCATAAGGATCCATAAGCAATGTCTCACGTAGCTCTGGCTCGGGGATCTCAATACCTGTCTGCTCTAGGTTGAACACCGTGTAAGCCTTGCCAAACTTGTACTCCTTGCCTGTCTCTTTGTCTTTGTTACCACCAAAGAACATGACAGGCGTACCCTTCTGGCCCTTGAGGTTGCCACCTAACTCCTTACACTGGTTGAATGTCATCCAGTAGGGCGAGGTATAGCTATTAACATGAGCAGTAATCATAGTGCTCAGTTGATTAGCCCCAGAGTAGGGGCGTTTAGATAGGAAGTTACGCTGCAACCCAGCATGTTCAGTCCAGGTCTTGCGCCACTTCGCTTCGGTATCCATTGCAGCCAGTACAACATCAGCAATCTTTTGATAGTTAGCCATGATATATCTCCGTTTGTTGTTGAAGTAAACTTTAGCAAATATAGGAAAAGTTTTCTATAAGTTTTGCAAAGTTTTTTATAAAGGGGAAGGCTTGCCCCCTCGCTTGCGATTGGGGGGCGGGACTTGCCCGTCCATTCACTGTCACCATATGATAAACCAGCGCTTGGCCAGCACAGTCACCGCGCTGGCCGATATTTGAGGGGGTCTGGTATACCCCAGCAAACCTAGCAAGGTCAGCAAACCCAGTCATAGCCTCAGTCTCTCCTCTTATTATCGTTGCGCTCATCCAATTCTGGCCGGGGTTTGCGGGTCTTTCGTATATGCAGGACAAATATCTTGTTGGGATAGTCGTCGCAGATAGCATGTGTCTCTTGTTTACACCTGTTAAACCCAAGCGATCTATACAAGGTGTAGTTATGTTGAAAGGAAAAGCCAGACGATGACGCCTTGCCATACTGGCGGGGTGATACACCCATGCTCACCATCTTGACCGGGTTAAACTCAAAGCCTATTTGCGCCTCCATTATTCAGCCTCCTTTAAAAACTTTGAGGGTATCCACCCAAAGTAATCGTCAGTTGCTAACTTGTTATCATCTCCAAGCTCGTAGATTCTGCTGCACTTAGGGCCGCCAACGCAGTGGTCGTATTCAAACTGTCCCTGGTCGCCAACCATTGCAACAATCAATTGCTTGACACCACTAGAAGCAACTGCTTGCTTGGCTGCAAGGCTGGCCAATTCTTTTTTATGGACATCAACGTCAACATAAATACCTACAACAACATCCAATCGGACAAGATATTTCATATAAACTCCTCGTTAAGTAACAGTTCTTCGTAATGCTCGTTGGGTTTAGCGTGTTCGTTTGTGGCGATATAGCCCAGCACATTCACATAGTGATGGGCATTGTCGTAACAAAACCAAGTGCCTTCCTCGGTATCGCCGCTAGTGATGCACCATATCTGCCTATATGAATATCCAGCAGCCTCCACCTCATCCCATGAGTCAAAGAAATTGCCGTCGTCCCGGCGTATCTCTTCATAAGGAAACTCTTTTGAGCTAGGCTCAACCATGTTTGCCTCAGCCTCACATCGAGCACACCAGATTGGTGTATCGGGGTCGACGTGTACTCTGCCGCTACCATGGAAAGCAACCAGGTTGTAATGCACCTTGTCATTTTGCTGACAGGTAGAGCACACCAATTGATCGTCAATTAAGTAAGTAAAAATTGTCATTAAAGTGTCCCTGTTAAGCGGATAGATAGGTCATCTGTCTTAGCTTTAAATCCTAAGCCCAGCTTTGTGAGCTCGTATATCGCGTCATAAAACTCAAGGCGGTTTGCACATTCAATCGTCATTCTTATCTCCTTTTATTTGATCCATCATCTTGTCAAATGAAACCTGTTGAACCAGGATCTCCTCCTTCTCAAAGCACAACTTGCATTGATAGAAACCTGTTCGGTATCCGATGATGAGCTCGCGATCCCACGTATCGAGGGTAGGCCATACGTTCTGCACCAAATCACCCTTGCTTATATATCGTTGAAAGTCCTCCATCTTGACAGTGATGGTGTGAACGTGATTACATTCATTGCACTCAACAGTAAGTACACCGTTGTGGTCATCTATTCTTCGCATTTGCATCTCCTTATATAAATTTATCGAGGGAGCTACGTGGTAGCTCGCTTACATCGACTCGCTTCTCATCTTTATAATCAAAGACAAGCATTCCGATACCCATCAGCAATAGAATCAACAGCACTGCTATTTCTACCAACATCACGCTGCCCTCCATGCTTCTGTGTTATCCACACCTACTAACATCGCGGCTCTGTCCCAGCACTTGGTGTGCCACAACTGATAATGATCGATGTCATATTCCATGTGCATCGCCCAGGGAATACCCGCGTCGGTAAACACCACATCTCCATTCTCCGAACAAACATCCCTGCAAACTGGACAAACCTTTGACTCATTCATACTCTGACTCCTAAGGACAGACATAAAAAAAGCCCCGTTAGGGGCTTTGTGTGTTGTTACTTGGCGAGTTCGTTCTCGCCGTGGATGCCTCGCTCTGGCTCTTTGTCTCCGTCAGCCCGAAGCTTTTCCATCGCCTGTTCGTGGCGGGACAGCTCTACCTCTACGGCATCCTCAAAGATGAAGGTGATGAACGGCTTGCCGTTTTTGTCGGTGCGTTCCCAGAAAGCGCCTTTGTAGGCGCGGCCCCCAATGGTGACCGACTGGACAACAAAGCTCGGCTGCTTGTCAGTGGTCTTGAATTTGTTGGTGAAGGCTATGCCGCTGTTGGGCTTTGGGGTATAAGAAGTTGTCATGTGATTCTCCGTTTGTTGTGCCGAAATGGCGCGGAAAGATCACACGGCCCCGTCTTTTGAGGCGAGTCAAGGGTCTGCCGGCTTTAGCCGGATGGACTGAATCATGGAGGATCCGCCGGCGGGTCTTTGCCGGTGGAGGTGCCATTATTCTGGCCACCCTTGACTCGCCGGGGGCCGTGTTATTCTTGGAGCTCCATTTCGGGGTTGCCAACAAACGGTGAATCACGTTTATGACAACTTCTTATGCCCCGCTTAAAGCCCGACTGCTAGCGGCATAGCCTTCGCCAACGCTTAAATTCAAGACCACTGGCAAGCTTGCACAGAGCGACTTGACCAGTCGGTTATCATTGGGGGACACCATCCCGCAGGGATGGCTGGGAACGTACCGGCGGAAACGGCAAGCCGTTCGCTTATCACCGACCCCAAGCCGTAGAGGTAGGGCTGTCACGAACAGGTGATGGATCGGGGTGACGGATACAATTAGCCAGAGGGATCCACGGCGAAACTCGGCAAGTGACAGCACACATTCCCGGAGGGAATGGTCTGTCCCCCAACCCAAACAAAGCCGAGCTCAACAGTCCAAGCAGTCGTTCATTAACTAACAGCCAAAGCAACTGACGGGTAAACCAGACTGGTATAGAGGAAAGGGTAGACCGCTGCCGAAGATTGCTCCGAACCTATTAACAACCTATGGGGGTTAGATAACACTAAGGACTCCTAAAGGCAGAGGCGGTCACCACGGACTCTGGGCCTAGATAGGCTTCCTTAATACTACGAATAGCCACCCGTCTACATATGCTTACTGCCCCATTCCATTACTCTCCGGTGCAACTATCTCGCTCACGTTGAGCCACAAACAAAGTCAACACCTGTCCCGTATAGCACTGAGGGCGCGACCATCCCGGGGGGAGGGGAGCGTCCGTTCCTCTAAGTGGAGTACCCGCCTCAACTTACTAGAAGTCCAAAATCCAATTAATCGCCTTTCCCATCAAACATTTAGATTTCCACCAAAAAAAACGATTAACCAACTTACTTCTGCAAAACATGTCGTCAAAAGCTACATGTGCCTATAACGTCCTGTATCGCCTTGTACGCCCTATCTAACCAAAGGGGTTGTGTAGGTAGCAAAAGATTGCTATAAAGCCCCCATCAAGCTTTTAGAGCGAGCTCACGAGGTATCTGGTAAGCGAGCTCGCATACTTAGAGGGCTCTATGCCGAACGCTAACAGAAGGCATTTGATTCCATTAACCGGCGCACAGGAAAAGGAGCGTATGCAGCAATGGCGCGCTTCTTTCCTAACTAACAAACATGCTGGGAATGTGATCGAGAAGGTCATGGAGGCTGCGCTTGATGACGACCACAGGCATCAGGCTACGGCTTGGAAGTTAGTCGTTGATCGGATTTTACCCTTACAGAACTTTGCTGACGGTAAAGACAAGGCATCGGCTCCACAGATCTCTATTAACATCTCTGGCCTAAGCCCCGCTCCCGAAAAGGAGATAGGGGAGATTATCGAAAATAATGATGGAAACATCATAAATGAATAAAGTCGTTTCACAGATAGGCACAGCCCTATCGGATGGGGTAAGGGCGCTGGTAAAGCAGGGTTACCCGTTGGCCGTGGCCAAACGAATCGACAGTGGCGAACTACCCATGGACGCCTCAAGCCGGATGGCAAGGGCTGAGTCTCAGGATTTTGATGTTGAATCCTCGCTCTATCACTCCAGCCTTGAAGACCTTACAGAGCTCGATGCTTCCTATTCCCTAGAAAATAACGACATGGGTAAGGGCTTGTATCTAAGCGATAGCCTTGACGATATTAATCGCAACTACAACCTAGACAGTGAGGACATGCTGGCCAAGGTAAAATTTGGGATGAATGAAGGAACCACAGGCGGCGCTGTTTATGAGCTGTTAAAAAAGAAAAGCATCCCCCACATCAACGATCCTGTCATCGACGAAGATCAAGCCAACGAGTTTATTGAGTTAGCAAAGGCGCAGTTAAATGAGTCCGACTACTTGGAGCGTGACGATTACCTAGATGCCGTTGATTACCTAACCGAAAAGATGGCGATGGCGACTCCTCAAGGCCAGAGGATAGCGAAAGCAGCGGGAGATATGGGTTACAAGGTCAACCTGTATGCAGGTGAAACAACCTGGGGTGACATTAAGAAGCAGATCGGCATTCAAATGGAGGAAGGGAATACCCTACCTACCAGCGAAGGCTTTTTAAGACCCGCAGGAAGCATACTCCAAGAGATTATGGTAGCCGATGGCAAGAAAGGCTTGGTTGATTCAACAACTAAAGACCGATTTAGAAACGCTGGCGAACACACCGTTATATTCCCCGGCAATGAAAACATGGTTCGCTCACCTCAAGCTGCCTTTGATCCCGAGTACAGGGGCGGGAACATGCTGGGTAACGCTGACCCCCGCTTGTTGACGGGCGTGGCGGCCACCGGAATAGGCGGCTCTGCCCTAATAAACAACAGAGCTCCAGAGAATAAGCCCCAGCCCTCCCCACATCAACCCGGACAAACTAACGACCGTGGCATGATGGAAAGACTCGCCGCAGCACGGGCTGTACATCAGCGAGGAACTATCACTAACACCCCCATGACACACCGAGAGCAAGCCAAACAAGCATGGGTTGAGCAGGCTCTCAAGAACGGAACCATCAGCAGCAATTACTCAGGCCAGAAACTTGCCAACTCTATAGACTTCGCGGCTGACTTCGTTCCTTACTTAGGTGGTGCAGCAGGCGCAACAGATACCTATGACTCAACTGTCCGAGGTAACTTAGGACAAGCGGCCATTGACGCAGGAACCACCCTTGTTGGAGCCATACCCGGAGTACGAAGGGTAGGCAAAGCCAGCCGAGGTATGTTTGATGTTGTAAGACGAAAAGCAGAAACGGTAAAGCAGAACAGATCAGCCAAGATTATGGCCGATATTGTCAATCAAGCCACTAACGGTGGTGGCTGATGCGATGACCGAGCTTAATTTCCACATGCTGCCCTGGCAGGAGGAGGTACTGGCCGACCCCGCACGATTCAAAGTGATCGCGGCAGGTCGTCGTACTGGCAAATCCCACCTAGCGGCTGTCTCTCTTATCTACAAAGCCCTAAATTCTAAAAGGGGCAAGACCTTTTACGTGGCCCCCACCCAGGGACAGGCCCGAGATGTGATGTGGAACACAATCTTTGAGCTCGCGAACCCTATTATCCAACGCTCTCACATCAATAACCTTGAGATAACCCTGCAAGGTGGCAAGACGATCTACCTAAAAGGCGCAGACAGGCCCGATACCTTGCGTGGTGTCAGCCTAAACCACTGCGTCCTTGATGAGTTTGCGTTTATGAAGGAGGACGTATTCTCCAACATCCTACGTCCTGCACTGTCCGACCTAAAAGGTACGTGTTTGTTTATAGGAACTCCCGAAGGTCGCAATCATTTCTACGATATTTACCTGGGCGCAAGGGAATGGAAGGACTGGCAGGAGTTTCACTACACTAGTTTTGACAATCCGTTTCTTGACAAGGAAGAAATTGAACACGCAAGAGCTACTCTACCTAATTACGCTTTTCAGCAGGAATATATGGCGTCATTTGATGCTAAGACACAAGGCCATTTCAAGGTAGAGGACTTTGACTACTACGACAAAAGGCCAAATGGAAACTACGACGTTTACCTAGGTATTGACCTGGCGGGATTTAAACAGCAGGGCCAGCGTAAATCCAAGAAGCGTGATGACTCCGCAATTGCCGTGGTTTATGTCAATGGCGAAGGTCACTGGTACGTAGAAGACATCATTCACGGCCAATGGTCACTAGATGAAACGACCGAACATATCTTTGCCGCCGTCGAAAAGCACCGTCCCATCATTACTGGGATAGAGAAGGGTATCGCTCAACAGGCAGTGTTCTCGCCCCTAAATGACATGATGCGCCGCACCAGCAGAATCTTTCGATTAGAGCCCCTATCTCACGGCAATCATAAGAAGTCTGATCGCGTGTTATGGGCATTAGCAGGGCGTTTCGAGAACGGCATGATCCATTTAAAGAAAGCAGACTGGAACACAAGGTTTGAGGACGAGGCAGGCAACTTCCCTTCGGCCTTGGTTCACGACGATTTAATTGACGCACTGAGCTATGTCGATCAATTAGCACAGGTTCCCTATTTCTCCGGTATTGATGCTCCTGATGAGTTTGAATGCCTTGACGCCGTGGCAGGATACTAATGTCTGACGATGATATTTTAGGTGTAGAACAAGATCTGTACGGGTGGATTGATTCTACTACAGACAAATGGCGTGACCATTATGAGTCGAATTATGCCGACCAGCATGATGAGTATTTTCGTCTATGGAGAGGTATTTGGTCAGAGCAGGACAAGACTAGAGCTAGTGAGCGATCGAAGTTAATCGCTCCAGCCCTACAGCAAGCCGTTGAATCTAACGTAGCTGAGATTGAGACCGCTACCTTTAGCCAATCTACGCTGTTTATGCTGGAAGATGACGACGAAGATCCCAAAGATGTCGCAGGATTGCAGCAATTACTGCATAGGGACATAGAAAGAGCCCACATTAGACCTGCTATTGGCGAAGTTTTAATCAATGCCGCCGTCTATGGGACGGGAATTGCCGAGCTCATCATTGATGAGACCATTGAGTACCGGCCAGCCACCCGCGAGATGCCAGAAATGGAAGCCTCGGGCATGGCAGAGTACGGGGTAGAGGAAACAGTTCGCCCGATCGTCAAGATGAAGCCCATCTTGCCCAAGAATTTCCTGATTGAGCCCAGTGCCACCTGTATTTCTAGCGCAATGGGTGTCTGTATTGACGAAATGGTCAGCAAGCATTCCATTGAGCTCTTGATTGAGTCCGGTGTGTACCGAAATGTGGACATTGGTGGCGGTCAATCCAACTTAGGACTGGCTAAAGACGCCGAGTTACTGATGCAGCCCGACGATACGGTGCGAATCAAGCGTTACTACGGCCATGTCCCCCGTGATCTCTTGGTCGAGGCGGGTGTAGACGGTGAAGATCTCGAAAATAGCAAGTTTATTGAGGCTATCGTGGTTATTGCTGACGGTGAAATCCTCAAGGCGCTAGCCAATCCTTACATGATGAAAGATCGCCCGATTATGGCGTTCTCATGGGATTGCGTCCCCTCACGATTTTGGGGTCGCGGGGTGTGCGAGAAAGGTTACATGAGCCAGAAGGCTCTTGATGCTGAAATGAGGGCGCGGGTAGATGCTCTGGCATTGACGACACATCCCATGATGGCCGTAGACGCTGCGAAGATCCCAAGGGACAGCAAGTTTGAGGTTAGACCCGGCAAGATGATCTTGACCAACGGTAACCCTGCTGAAGCTTTGATGCCCTTTAACTTTGGGCAATTGAATCAGATCAGTTTCAACCAGTCTGCGGGTTTGCAGATGATGGTACAGCAAGCTACTGGAGCTCTTGATGGGGCTCAGATGGCACAGGGGCCAAGCTCTGACACCACAGCAGCGGGTATCTCTATGTCGATGGGCGCGGTAATGAAGCGTCAACGTCGAACACTGGTCAACTTCCAAGACAGCTTCTTTAAGCCCTTGATTAAGAAGTTAGCTTATAGATACATGCAGTACGATCCCGAAGTGTATCCGGTCAAAGACTTTAGCTTTAGCGTAGTGTCTAGTTTAGGCGTCATCGCTAGAGAGTATGAGGTTGCCCAGCTAACTCAAGTCTTACAGGTGACACCACCAGACAGTCCGTTACATGCAACGCTGATGAAGGCGGTCATTGAACACCTTAACGTCAGCAGTAAGGACGATCTACTTGCAGCCTTAGACGCGGCCAGCCAGCCTAATCCCGAAATGCAGCAGATGCAGCAGCAAAATCAGCAGTTGCAGATGGCGCTACAAGAGGCGCAGATCGCAGCGATACAAGGCCAACATGCTGAGTCAATGGCAAGGGCTGAGAAGTACAAAGCTGAAGCTGATCTTTATCCACAGGAATTGATCTTGAAGTACGCCGATCAAGACAAGGATGGGCAGATAGATGTCTCTATTGCAGAGAAGCTACAGATCGCTGCCAGTCTAAGAGAGGAAGAGACCCATCAGCTTGCAGCCGAGGAGAAGCGTCAACAGATGGAAATGGCGCAACAACAGATGCAAATGAGGCAGCAAGAGCAGTCGGTACTACAGCAGATGCTCGCACCACAGCAACCTATGTCGCCAACTGAGCCACCAATGCAATGAATACATCAGTCGAAGGACTTAGCTTGGTTACGGTCATTGCGTTAATTCGCAAGGAGATCGCTGAGTCTCGTGCTGTAGGCAAGGCTGGCAATGATGGTAAGCAGGGCGCTAAGGGTGATCGTGGCCCCAAGGGTGACTCTGGCCCCGCTGGAAGGCAAGGGCCTAAAGGTAACGATGGCAAGCAGGGTAAGCCCGGAAAGGATGGAACTGTCGGAAAGGACGGCACTGACGGCGTAGGCATACAGGACATCGAGCAGGACATTGACGGCGCTATTGTCGTTACGATGACTGACGGTGAGATCTATACCCTAGAGCTTCCTTCTGGTGGGGATACAACACAAGTCCACTACAAGGTAGGTGGCGGTGGTGGTGGTGAGTCGGGATCGTTTGAAGTTACAACGGATAAAGTAAAAACAAGAAGTGACATTATATTCCGCGATGCCAAAGGCAGATACAAGAGCACCAAAAATATCCCGGAGTTAAAGAATCAGCTTGAGGTAAACCGTTGGTTTGTTGAGCAGCTAGAGTCGATTGAGTCTGGTGAGATTGATCTCCCTGAGATGACTAGCGAGGCCGTGGGGAACACAATTGTTTCTCGCAATGGCAATGCTGATAGCGACTTTAATCAAGTCAACGCCGTTAAAGGCAATTTTGGTGGCGCTCAACAACTCCGTCCCTTTAGTGTCTACGGCGCAGGATTAAACGGTCGTTTAAGCTTACAGGGTGGCAGCGATAACGATAATCCCGGTCTTGAGATGACTACGGATAGCAACGTCACAAGGGTACTCCAGCGGATTAATAGGGCTGGCACTAAAGGAACAGAGCTACAGGTTTGGACACAGCAAGACGGCGCTGGGATACACATGCCCTTTGTCTTTGGTGAAGGTGGTGAGTTCTTCCTAAGACCCAAAGGCGCAGACACCGGAGTTCGAAATGACGCTGGCTTTAGGAATCAAAAAGGGACACTTGAGTTCAGAAACGATCAGGGCGAGTGGACACCTTTTGATGAGGCTGGTGAGATTGACCTCCCAGAGATGACTACTGAAGCAGAGCCAAACACGTTGGTTCTGAGGGGTGACAGTGGTGGAGCAAGGCTCGACTCGCTGAACACTAAGAACCTTACGCTGACCCATGGCCCACAATCCCATACAGAGGACACATGGTTCTGCTCTGGAGGACAAACCAGCACTCACGGTATTAAGAAGAACACCGCTGAAGGAATGCGCGCATCCTTGAATGTCTACAGTAAAGACGAAGTAAATGCGCTGTCAGGTGGTGACTCATTCTTTAGGGACATTGGCGACAACAACATCGAATACTTTGGTGACCAGCTATGGGTCACCAGTCTAAGAGACCCTTTCTTTATTGGCGCCAAGATCGGCTCCGACTCCGAGTTTACCGGCACAGTGACGGCCAACAAGTTTGTCGGTGACGGGTCTGGTCTAACCGGCACGGTATCGGCCAAGGCACTGGCAGAGGCGTTTGGGGATATTCAGGCGGCGCTGGCTGATGAGAAAACTGTTGCAGGTCTGAAGAAGGCGCTGACGAATAGCTTAGGCGGTCTTATCGAAAGGCTGGGAGAAGCACAATGAT
>Ga0209251_1002258_pt1 | contig 13680 bp, 10 predicted proteins | sample SaaInlV_100m_DNA_6_FD_184665 | JGI IMG/M metagenome (GOLD analysis project Ga0209251, IMG submission 184665) | Marine microbial communities from expanding oxygen minimum zones in the Saanich Inlet - Saanich Inlet SI073_LV_10m_DNA (SPAdes) (version 2) | ecosystem: Environmental > Aquatic > Marine... | reverse complement strand
ATCATCAACCTTTAATTTAGAACGAATTTAAATTATAATTTCCCTTGAATTACAACCTTTTTGTGGCCTCTGCACATTATTTTTGCGCGACACTGAATAGCTATATATAGGCCTCATATGTACACTACCTCAAAATTCAGAAAATTAAGTACCCTTTTGGCGGTGTTTATTTTCTTATTCTCTGCCTCAACCCTGCAAGCCTTCGAGGGCGATGCCAAGAACGGGAAGAAGCTCTTCAAATCAAATTGTGCAAGCTGTCACAAGTTAGACAAGAAACTTGTAGGTCCTGCTTTGACGGGAGTTACAGACAAGTATTCTGAAGAGTGGTTGAAAAAATGGATTCGTAACAACGCAGAACTACGTGCTTCAGGAGATGAAGATGCTATTGCAATCTTCGAAGAGTACAATGGCTCTGTAATGAGTGCATTCCCAACCTTAAGCGATCAAGACATTTTTGACATTTTACAGTATACCATCGAAGGCGATGTGAAGCCTGTGATAACCGGCGGCGATCTTACCGGCGGAACAACTGTGGTGGTTGAATCGAAGGATTACAGCAAGCAAATCACCTTAGGTTTAGGATTGCTTTTGTTTGTCATGGTGATGCTTCTAGCTCGCATGAAAAATACACTTCGCCTTGTTCAAGGCGAGGATCCCGTATCCATTCTCGATGAGGCGGGTTGGTTCTGGGGCCGTTTGATCAACAACAAGGGTTTTGTTACTGTCGCTACGATTGTAGTAACCGTGTTGTTCCTTAACCAAGCCTATTGGTGGATGAGTGGTATCGGCGTAGAGCAGAACTACCAGCCTGAACAACCCATTGCCTTCTCTCACGCGCTTCATGCTGGCGAGAATCAAGTTGATTGTAACTACTGCCACAGTTCAGCGCGTCATTCAAAGCATTCGGGCATTCCTTCTGCGAACGTATGTATGAACTGTCACATGTACGTTGATGGTTCGGAAATTACCGATGCGTCAGGCAACTTAAAATACGATGGTGAAAGTTCACCAGAAATCGCGAAAATCTATGCGGCTATTGGCTGGGATGGTGAAAATCGCGAATACATTGAAGATTATGAAGAGCGACCCATCAAATGGGTGCGTATTCACAACCTGCCGGATCTTGTCTACTTTAATCACAGCCAGCACGTAAATGTTGGGAAACTAGAGTGCCAAGAATGTCACGGCCCGGTGGAGACGATGGAAGAAATGTACCAGTACTCGGAATTGACGATGGGTTGGTGTATCAATTGTCACCGCGAGACGGAGGTTCAGTTTGAGAAGAACGGTTACTACCAAGACTTCCACGAAGAATTAACAGAAAAGTACCACGGCGAAAAAATCACTGCAGCAAAAATCGGTGGTTTAGAGTGTGGTAAGTGTCACTACTAATAGAAGCACAGCAATGACTGAGAACAACAAATATTGGAGAGGAATTGAGGATCAATCCAATCCTGAACTATCAGAAAAGCTCGCGCAAAACGAATTCTCTAATGAGATTTCGCAGGCGGACTTCTTAGGTAATGACGAGCTTGCTGAAAGCAGCACGTCCCGTCGTGACTTTTTGAAATTCATGGGTTTCTCAACAGCAGCAGCAACGCTCGCAGCTTGTGAGGCGCCAATCGTAGAAAGTATTCCTTACGTGGTTAAGCCTGATAGCTTAACGCCAGGTATTGCGAACTACTATGCCTCGTCACTTTACGACGGATACGATTTCGCCTCTGTTTTGGTAAAAACTCGCGAAGGCCGCCCGATCAAAATTGAACCGAACAACGATGCCATCTTTAACGGTGCGACAAACGCGCGCGTTCAGGCATCTGTTTTGAGCTTATATGATGGTGCTCGCATGCACAGTCCTATGATGGATGGGGCAGCCACTTCTTGGAAGGAAGCCATCACTAAAGCACAGTCTTTACTGACAGAAAATAGTGTACTACTAACGAGAACGGTAATTTCTCCAGCATTAAAGAGTGCTATTGCGAAACTGGGATTACGTCATGTTAGTGTTGATGCAGTAAGCCAAAGCAATAGAGCAGATGTCTACGAAGCGCTAACGGGTGTTCGTGGTTTGCCTACAGTTGAATTGGCTAAGGCACGTCTTGTTTTTGCAGTAGGCGCTGATTTCTTAGGAGATTGGGGCGGTGAAAATTTAAACAGCGCTTATGCCGCTGCTCGTAAGCCGGGTAGTGATATGTTGCGCCACATTCAAGCAGAGTCTGGATTGTCTTTATCAGGCGCAAATGCAGATGTACGAATTAAAGCAAAAGTGAGCGAATACGAATCAGTATTGGCTCATGTATATAATAAGGTCGCTAATGCAGTAGGAGTTGCTACAGTATCTGCTCCAGCATTGCGTGAAGACATCAAGCTTTCAGTAGAAGGTGTCGCGAATGAATTAATTGCCGCGGGTTCTGGTTCATTAGTATTGAACGGTTTGAATTCAGCAACAGCTGAGAAATTGGCCGCAAAGACAAATGAATTATTAGCTTCTGAAGCGTTTAACACTTCAAGGTTAGATTTCACTGCATCAGGTTCTGATACCGATTTTGCAGCGTTACTTGAAGATATCAAATCGGGTGACGTAACGAGCGTGGTAACCTTAGATACGAATGTGCTGCACTTCAGTTCAGCAATGGCGTCTTTGGCAGAAAAAGTAAGCTTGGTTAGTATTGCAGATCGATTGGACGAAACAGCTTCTAAAGCTGCAGTTGCATTACCAATGAGCCACTATCTAGAGGCTTGGACAGATGCAGCACCAGCCAGTGGTGTCTATGCAGTTGGTCAGCCGACCATTAGTCCATTGTTTGATAGCAAGAGTGCAGTCGAGATTGTAAATACACTCGCAGGTGGTTCAGAAAGCGCTGTTGAACTCATAAAAGCAAGTGCTACTTCTGCAAACTCATCGAAAGCTTGGAATGCCTTGCTGCACGATGGTTTTGCCGACGTCGCCATAGAAGAAGTTGCTACTGGCACACTGGATATGAGTGATGTTGCTGTAAGTGCGCCATTAAAAGGATTAGAATTCTACACGTATACCAAAGCAGGTATGGGTGCTGGATCAAATGCGAATAACCCATGGACGTACGAATTACCTGATCCGGTAACTCGTTTGTCGTGGGACAACTACGTGGTGATGAGCGCAGCTGATGCAGTCGCCTATGGAGTAGAGGTAAAAGCGCAATCCAACGGTTCAATGAATGGTAATACCATCAACATTACTGTAGATGGCACAACACTTGAAAATGTACCGGTTTGGATTCAGCCCGGTCAGACGCAAGGTAGTATTGGTCTTGCCGTAGGTTTTGGTAGAACGGAAGCGGGTAAAGTTGGTAACAATGTCGGTGTGAATGCAAATTCACTTCTGGCGCCAGCAGTAAGTTACGCGGAGGCTACAGTAGTTGCTACTGAAGTTGAGCACGGTTTCGCTTCGGTCCAATTGGCCCACACCATGATGGGACGTAAGATTGTGAATGAAATCAACTTACCTACGTTCTTATCTGGTAATGCGAAAGAATGGAATGAAAAGCCAACTTTTGAATCTTACAAAGGCCCACTTACTTCTTTTGAGGCGAATTTGTGGGACGATCAAGATCACGAAACTTCGCACATGTGGAACATGTCTATTGACTTGAACTCATGTACAGGTTGTGGTGCTTGTGTCGTTGCCTGTTCACTGGAAAACAACGTTCCTGTGGTGGGTAAGGATGAAGTACGTCGTCACCGTGATATGCACTGGTTGCGTATCGACCGCTACTACTCTTCTGATATGACCAAAGAGGTTGCAGAGGAAGAAGGTGTAGGCGCGATCGAGAAATACGCGAAAATGGAAGTTCCTTCTGAGAGTCCATCAGTAGTATTCCAGCCGGTAATGTGCCAGCATTGTAATCACGCACCTTGTGAGACAGTTTGTCCTGTAGGAGCAACGGTACACTCACGTGAGGGATTGAACCATATGGCTTACAACAGATGTATTGGAACACGTTACTGTGCGAACAACTGTCCTTATAAAGTACGTCGTTTCAACTGGTTTAACTATCAGGTGAACGACAAATTTACAGACGTGAACCCATCACAAGACGACTACGGTAGAATGGTATTGAACCCGGACGTAACGGTTCGTGCTCGTGGTGTCATTGAAAAGTGTTCATTGTGTATTCAGCGTATCCAATTGGGTAAGCTAGAAGCAAAGAAAGACGGAAGACAATTAACCGACGGTGAATTCACTACAGCTTGTGCTCAGGCTTGTGGATCTGGAGCCATTGTTTTCGGAGATGTAAATAACCCTAAGAGTGAAGTAAGTCACCTCAAGCAAGAGGAACGCGCTTACCACCTTCTTGAGGAAGTAGGCACACAGCCTAGCATCTTCTACCAGACTAAAGTTAGAAACAGAGCCTAATAAATTAAGAAAGCGACATGCATTACGAATCGCCTGTTAGAAATCCGCTGATCCTCGGTGACAAGTCTTATTCAGACATCACGAACGATATAGCTAAACCGGTAGAGTCCAAAGCACCACGTTCATGGTGGATTGCCTTCTCTATCGCATTTGTCATGTTCCTTTGGGGTGTAGGATGTATCCTATATACCATCGGCACCGGTATTGGTGTTTGGGGACTGAACAAGACCATTGATTGGGCTTGGGATATTACCAACTTTGTATGGTGGGTAGGTATCGGTCACGCAGGGACATTGATTTCTGCAGTACTCTTACTCTTCCGTCAAAAATGGAGAATGGCCATCAACCGCTCTGCGGAAGCGATGACCATCTTCTCTGTAATCCAGGCGGGTTTATTCCCGTTGATTCACATGGGTCGTATCTGGATGGCGTATTGGGTAATGCCAATTCCAAACCAGTACGGTACGCTATGGGTCAACTTCAACTCGCCTCTTTTATGGGACGTGTTCGCGATTTCTACCTATCTAACAGTAAGTACTGTATTCTGGTATGTAGGTTTGATACCGGATTTTGCAATGATTCGCGACCGTGCAATCAACCCTATCCAAAAGCACATTTATAAACTACTCTCATTTGGTTGGGGTGGTAAAGCAAAGCATTGGCAACGTTTTGAAGAGGTATCTCTTGTGTTGGCTGGTCTTGCAACTCCGCTTGTATTGTCAGTACACACGATCGTATCGATGGACTTTGCTACTTCAGTAATTCCTGGATGGCACACGACCATCTTCCCACCGTATTTCGTAGCAGGTGCGATTTTCTCAGGTTTTGCCATGGTACAGACACTTCTTTTGATCGTGCGTAAAATCTTCAAAATGGAGGATTACATCAACATAGAGCACATCGAGATGATGAATATCGTTATCATGGTTACAGGTTCTATTGTGGGTGTGGCTTACATCACAGAGCTCTTCATCGCTTGGTATTCAGGTGTCGAATATGAGCAATATGCCTTCTTGAATAGGGCTACTGGACCTTACTGGTGGGCGTATTGGGCAATGATGTCGTGTAACGTATTCTCTCCTCAGTTCATGTGGTCGAAGAAATTAAGAACCAATCTCGTATTCACCTTTATCATTTCCATCGTTGTGAATATTGGTATGTGGTTCGAGCGTTTCGTGATTATTGTTACCTCATTACATAGAGATTACTTGCCATCATCTTGGTCAATGTTCTCTCCTACGTTTGTTGACATTGGTATTTTCGTAGGAACCATCGGTTTCTTCTTTGTCTTGTTCCTTTTGTACGCTAGAACGTTCCCTGTAATTGCACAGGCAGAATTAAAGACGATTCTAAAATCTTCTGGCGAAAACTTTAAAAAACACCACGACGAACATGGGGCACACTAAACATAATCCTATCGTACGCGCACTATTTAACGACGACGATGTCGTTTTAGATGCGGTTAAAGATCTCCGTGCAAACGGTTTTAGCGTCAGCGAAGTGTACTCACCATTCCCAATTCACGGTTTGGATGAAGCTTTAGGCCTAAAAAGAACGCGTTTGAGTACAGCGGCATTTTTCTACGGCTTAATCGGTTTGTCTTTTGCTTCTTGGTTGACGTATTACACAATGATTGCCGATTGGCCACAAAATATTGGTGGTAAACCAAACGCATATTGGTTTATAAACATGCCCTCGTTTGTGCCTATTATGTTCGAATTGACGGTATTCTTTGCTGCACACTTGATGTGTTGGTCCTATTTCGCTGTAAACGGATTATATCCGGGCGCCAAAGCACAAAATCCTGATCCTCGTACGACTGACGATCACTTCTTAATGGAAGTTGAGTTGGAAGGCGACGAGGCTGCTTTAACTGCAAAACTTCAGGAATTGGGTGCATTGGAAATTTCAAAATTAGAAGACTAATAATGAAGCGTTTATCTACACTACTACTCTTAGCTTCAGCTGCGTTTTTAGCAAGCTGTAATGCTGATAAGACGACCCCTGGATATACGTACATGGACGATATGTACACCAGTCCTTCATTAGAGACTTACGAGCCTGCGTACCAGTTCGCAAATGGATTGAGTGCTCAGCTCCCAGTGGAAGGAACAGTACCGCGTGGCTACCATCCTTACGAATACAGTAACACAAATGAAGGTTACGATGCTGCTAAAGCTGGGTTATTGATGCCCGAGTCTTTTCTTTCTGAGGATGTATTGAAAGAAGGAAAGGAGTTGTACACCACTTTCTGCGTGAATTGCCACGGCGAAAAGGGCGACGGTAATGGAAATTTGGTGCAGCAGGAAAAAATCCTTGGTGTACCAGCATACAAAGACCGCGACATCACACCTGGTTCTATGTACCATGTGATCATGCACGGTAAAGGAATTATGGGATCGCACGCATCCCAGTTGACGTATGACGAGCGTTGGAAGATTGTTCGTTACGTTGTGAAGCTTAGAGAAGATCAAGAATAAAAACCGCTGAAGAGAATGTTTGAGTTTAGTTCAAAAACAAAACAGTTGGCAATCGCACTTACGGTAGTAGGTGCTATCCTTTGGATCGTTGGATTTGCCTTGAATGGATCTTCTTCTAACGAAGCGGATCATGGGCACAGCAGTCATGCTACTGAGCACCACGCTGATGCAAGTCATGATGACCACGCTGATGCATCGCACGATGATCATGGCCATGCAGGTAACGATGATTACCCAGGTGAAGCACATGCCGCAATGATTGAGTCTGCACTGGAACACGATGATCATGGCCATGCAGGTAACGATGATTACCCAGGTGAAGCACATGCCGCAATGATTGAGTCTGCACTGGAACACGATGCGCATGCAGCACATGAGGCGCATCAAATTGCGAATCGTCCTTGGAGTGCATTGTATGTGGCAGCTATCTTCTTCCTTGGTTTAGGATTGGGTCAGTTGTTCTTCTTGGGTATTCAATATGTGGCGCAGGCTGGATGGTCAGCAGGATTGTTAAGAGTCATGGAAGCACAGGCATTTGCCATTGTGATTCCATTGATTGTAATCTTAATCATTTCGTTTCTTGGATTTGGACATGTTCATCATATGTTCCACTGGATGGTAGAAGGTATCGATGTACAAGGACACCCAAATTATGATGCAATTATAGCCGAAAAGACAGGCTTCTTAAGCCCTTTATTTTTTAGTATACGCGCCATAGTCTACACTGTAGGTTGGATCTGGGCAGCAAAAATGCTTCGTAAAAATTCATTGTTGTCCGATTCTGGTGACGGTGTAGCGATGTGGAAGAAAAACCGCGGAGTCGCTGCAGCCTTTACAGTATTCTATGCAGTTACTTCTTCAACTTCTGCTTGGGATTTCATCATGAGCATTGATACGCACTGGTTCTCAACCCTCTTTGGTTGGTACACATTTGCGGGAATGTTCGTTAGCTCTTTCGCTGCATTAATTCTTATTACGCTCTATCTCAAGGGCAAAGGACACATGGAGTGGATTAATGAGAACCACATGCATGATCTAGGTAAGTTCATGTTCGCATTCTCGGTATTCTGGACCTACTTATGGTTCTCTCAGTTTATGTTGATCTGGTATGCGGATATCCCGGAAGAGGTTACGTACTACATGCAACGTTTTGATCAATATAAAGTGCCTTTCTTCACCATGCTTACGTTGAACTTCTTACTGCCAGTTTTGGCTGTATTAAGCCGTCCTGCTAAGCGGGTTCCAGGAACAGTAGTTATGGCAGCGTTCTTCGTGCTTGTTGGACACTACATGGATCACTATGTAATGATAATGCCAGGAACGGTAGGCGATCATTACGGATTCGGTTTACTAGAGTTGGGTGCTATCTTATTCTTCACAGGATTGTTTATTATCGTTGTTCTGAGCAGTCTAGCGAAGGCACCTTTATTACATAAGAATCACCCAATGATAACGGAGTCAAAGTACTTCCAACAATAATTCGAAAAAGAGACTTAGATAATGAATACAGTTTCCATCATCGTATTAATCGTACTCGCCGTCCTGACTATTGTTCAGGTGATGCGCATCTCTGAGATTTCCTCATCTATTCAAGGTGGTAAGGATAATCAGGTCAGCGAAAAAGATAATGACACACAGGGCAAGCTACTCCTATTAGTAGGGATGGGCTTTGTTATTAGTGTGTTGGTTATGTATTGGGCTTGGGGCTACCATAGTCTGCCTGCACCTTCATCGGAGCACGGTTCAGAAATTGATAGTTTGTGGAACTTGAGCATGCTCATTATTAATGTTGTGTTCTTTATCGTTCAGCCCATACTATTTTACTTCGGATATAAATACAGAGGAAAAAAAGGCACTAAAGCTGTGTATTATGAGCACAACAATAAGCTAGAGCTTTTTTGGACTGTCGTTCCAGCGCTCTTCCTTGCAGTTCTTATCATTTGGGGTCTTAATGTATGGAGTGGATTAATGATGCCCGAAAATGAAGAAGAACCTATAGTTATTGAACTTTACGCTCAACAATTTAATTGGACCGCGCGTTATAGTGGGGGAGATAACCAATTAGGTTATGCAACAGTGCATGAAATAGCCGGCGCTAATATCGTTGGTGTAGATACGAAAGATGCTTACTCTTCGGATGATATCATTACGAAAGAGTTGCACTTGCCAGTTGGAAAGCCAATTAAATTTGAATTCCGATCACAAGATGTCATTCACTCTGCATTTTTCCCGCATTTTAGGGCGCAAATGAACTGTGTACCGGGTTCAAAAACCTATTTCCAGTTCACACCCACCAAAACCACCGCTGAAATCCGCCAAGATAAGGACGTGAAAAATCACGTTGCTGAAGTGAATGAAATTCGCTTGGCAAAAGGTGAAGACGTCTGGGAGTTTAACTACGTATTGTTGTGTAACAAAATCTGTGGTGCAGCTCATTACAACATGCAAATGGAAATCATCGTTGAAACAGAAGATGAATTCAATGCATGGATCAAGGAACAAAAAACGGTCGCTGAGACTTTGTAATTAAGACGTAATTAAAAAAGCTATGTCAACTACTTCGACAAAAAACGAGCACTTTCAGGATCATTTGATGGAGCACCATCATAAGGAGAATTTCTTCACGAAGTACATCTTTACGATGGACCATAAAATGATTGGTAAGCAGTTTTTGATTACCGGTATGATCATGGGAATTGTGGGTGTTATGATGTCCATGCTCTTCCGATTAGAACTCGCTTATCCAGAACAGAGTTTCCCCATCTTAGAATTCTTTTTAGGTAAGTGGGCACCAGATGGTGTTATGGATCCTAACATGTACTTAGCACTGGTTACCATTCATGGTACCATCATGGTATTCTTTGTCCTAACAGCAGGTCTTTCAGGTACATTCTCCAATCTACTTATCCCATTGCAGATTGGTGCACGTGATATGGCTTCAGGTTTCATGAATGCACTCTCGTACTGGTTCTTCTTCTTGAGTTCAGTCGTCATGATCGCTTCATTATTTGTTGAGTCAGGACCTGCTTCAGGAGGTTGGACGGTTTATCCTCCTTTATCTGCGTTGCCTCAGGCCATGCCAGGTTCTGGAACGGGTATGACGCTCTGGTTGATTTCTATGACATTCTTTATCGTTGGTTCTTTGTTGGGATCGCTTAATTACATCGTTACGGTGATAAATATGCGTACTAAAGGGATGAGCATGACAAGATTGCCTTTAACCATATGGGCATTCTTCGTAACGGCGGTATTGGGTGTGCTTTCCTTCCCCGTATTATTGAGTGCAGCATTGTTGCTAATGATGGACCGTTTGATCGGTACCTCTTTTTACTTAAGTGATATTTTCATTGGTGGCGAGGTATTAAGCTACAGCGGCGGTTCACCAGTATTGTACCAGCATTTATTCTGGTTCTTAGGGCACCCAGAGGTGTATATTATCTTATTACCAGCGCTAGGTATTTCATCAGAGGTTATAGCTACCAATTCACGTAAGCCAATCTTTGGCTACCGCGCGATGGTTGGTTCAATTTTAGCCATTGCTTTCTTAAGCTTTATCGTTTGGGGTCACCACATGTTTGTGACAGGGATGAACCCATTCCTTGGTTCTGTATTTACGTTTACCACGTTGTTGATCGCCATTCCTTCTGCGGTAAAGGCGTTTAATTATATCACAACCTTGTGGAAAGGAAATATCCAGTATACACCTGCGATGTTATTTTCAATAGGTCTTGTAAGTACGTTCGTAACGGGCGGTTTAACTGGGGTTATTCTTGGTGATTCAGCGTTAGATATAAACGTTCACGATACCTACTTCGTAGTTGCGCACTTCCACATTGTAATGGGGCTCAGCGCCATCTTTGGTATGTTCGCTGGGGTATACCACTGGTTCCCTAAGATGTACGGCCGCATGATGAACAAATCTATGGGCTACGCGCACTTCTGGTTGACGTTTATTACGGCATACGGAGTATTCTTCCCCATGCACTTCCTAGGTATGGCAGGATTACCACGTCGTTACTACAGCAATACGGCATTCCCAATGTTCGATAATTTGGCGGACATTAATGTTTTGATCACATACTTCGCGATTATTGGAGGTATTGCCCAATTGATCTTTATTTTCAACTTCTTCTACAGCATTTGGAGAGGTCCTAAAGCTTCGCAAAACCCGTGGCGAGCCAACTCATTAGAATGGACAACCCCTGTAGAGCACCTGCACGGCAACTGGCCAGGTGATGTGCCGATAGTTTACCGTTGGGCTTACGATTATTCTAAGCCAGGGTACGATGAAGACTTTGTGCCACAGAACGTGCCACTTGCAGAAGGTGAAGAGAGCGGTCACTAGGCCATTCGAGCTTTTTTAAAATTCAAATCCCCTTGCCTTTAGGTAAGGGGATTTTTTGTGGTATTTTGTAGAACCTATGAACGAGCATCTAGACCCTACGGGTGAAAATTTTTCGAATACGGAGCGCGATATTGAACGCAAGCTCCGCCCGTTATCCTTTGACGATTTTACGGGACAGGCTTCCGTGTTAGAAAACTTAAAGATTTTCGTAGAGGCGGCTAAGATGCGTGATGAAGCCATGGATCATGTATTACTTCATGGTCCTCCAGGACTGGGTAAAACTACATTGAGCCACATTATAGCAAACGAGCTTGGCGTTGGTATAAAAATTACTTCGGGACCGGTGCTTGATAAGCCTTCTGATTTAGCGGGTCTACTTACAAACCTTCAAGAGAACGATGTCCTGTTCATAGATGAAATCCACCGTCTGTCGCCTGTAATTGAGGAATACCTCTACAGTGCTATGGAGGATTTTAAAATAGATATCATGATTGATTCTGGGCCAAGCGCTAGGAGCGTTCAGATTGCCTTGAATCCATTTACATTGGTCGGCGCGACTACGCGTTCGGGCTTACTTACGGCGCCGCTTAGAGCACGTTTTGGCATCAACGCACGGTTAGAATATTATGACGTTGAGCTACTCACAACCATTGTAGATCGAAGTGCAGAAATCTTGGATGTGAAGACAGAATATGAGGCAGCCATTCGTATTGCAAGCCGTTCGCGTGGAACTCCTCGTATTGCGAATGCCTTATTGCGTCGGGTGCGAGATTTTGCCATGGTGAAAGGAAACGGGTCCATCGATGTCGCTATAGCCGAATATGGCTTGAATGCTTTAAACGTTGACAGTCGTGGCCTCGATGAGATGGATAATAAAATCATTTCCGTACTCATCGATAACTTTGCTGGTGGCCCTGTCGGTTTGAGTACGTTGAGCACAGCCATAGGTGAGCAGGCGGAAACCATAGAAGAGGTGTACGAACCGTTTTTGATTAAAGAGGGTTTTATTCTTCGAACGCCACGTGGGCGCATGGTTACAGAAAAGGCCTATCAACATTTAGGCAAAGCCCGTAAAGATTCCGGTGAAACAGGTACCCTTTTTTAATGACTCCAGAAGTAGCTTCAAGGATAATCAAGCGACTTGCGAAGGAACAAGGGTTTTTCGCTTGCGGTATATCAAAGGCTGATTTTCTCGAAGAAGAAGCAACCGGTTTAGAGCGATGGCTCAAAGCGGGTTTTCACGGGGATATGTCTTGGATGGAAAACCATTTCGATGCCCGATTAGACCCACGTAAATTGATGCCTGGGGCTAAATCGGTGGTAAGTGTACTCCTCAACTACTATCCTGCCCAAGAACAAAACGTGGGTGTGCCAAAGATTTCGAAATATGCCTACGGTCGAGACTACCACAAGGTGATTCGCGGTAAACTCAAGCGCATGCTGGAGGGGATTAGAGCCGAAGTAGGGGAGGTCGAAGGCCGGGGATTTGTGGATAGTGCACCCGTGATGGACAGGGCTTGGGCACGCAGAAGCGGCCTGGGATGGATAGGGAAGCACAGTCTGTTGCTTAGCAAGAAGGAGGGGAGTTTCTTTTTTATTGGAGAGTTGATACTCGATTTAGAATTGACCCCTGATGGACAGAGCACGGACCATTGCGGAACATGTACCGCTTGTATTGATGCTTGCCCTACACAAGCCATAGTTGCGCCAACGGTGGTGGATAGCAATAAATGCATCAGTTACCTCACCATAGAGTACAAAAAAGCGCTGCCAACGGACTATCAAGATAAAATGGAGGAATGGGTATACGGCTGTGATGTTTGCCAAGATGTGTGCCCATGGAATAGGTTCTCTAAACCTACTGAAGAACCGGATTTTCAGCTAAGAGAAGCTGTGGCGACCAAAGGTTGGGAAGAATGGGAAGAGGTCACGCACGAACTCTGGGATGAAATAATGAAAGGTTCGGCCATACGCAGAACAGGCTACGAAGGATTCAAACGCAACCTAAAATTTTCTAAAAAGTCCTAGTTGATCGGTACTTCAATCGCCTGAAGGATGCGGTAATTTGTTGGGTTGAAGACGTAAACGACAGCAGCGGTATTTGCTTTGATCCAGCTGGTATTCCAGGTAGCAGTGAAACTTTCAGATAATTCATCGCCAGGAATCATCGGGGAAACACCAAAACTAGTCCCCCAGGTATCTGTAACGAAATCCCGAAGAACATTCATGTGCACGTAATTGCTGTCTCTTGTGTCATCATCCATGAGCTGTGGGCTGACGATATTACTTTCTTTAATTAACACAACAATGGACAGATCATGAAGCAGTGGAGTCTGAGGGAATCCTTCTGCAGTAACTTCTAAAATAGTATCGTTTACAACAGTCGCTGAAGCCTCGAGCGAGATTCGTAGCGTAGAGTCTAAAGCTTCCGAGCTTAATGTTGGCCAGTTCGTATATGG
>Ga0209251_1002254_pt1 | contig 13697 bp, 14 predicted proteins | sample SaaInlV_100m_DNA_6_FD_184665 | JGI IMG/M metagenome (GOLD analysis project Ga0209251, IMG submission 184665) | Marine microbial communities from expanding oxygen minimum zones in the Saanich Inlet - Saanich Inlet SI073_LV_10m_DNA (SPAdes) (version 2) | ecosystem: Environmental > Aquatic > Marine... | reverse complement strand
CTCAGAGGTGAGTATGTTGGAAACAAGCCAAATTCGAGTGTTACCACCAGCAGCTCTCGATATTATGCGCTGGCAGGGTGATGCAACAATAACTGTGAAGCAATTGATTGCTGCGCAAGCCGTCGATAATGTTATCGAGGACGTGTCGAGCGTTATGAGTTAGGAATCTGAATGGACGCAGTCACAATTTTCATCCAAGCCATGAATGGTATTCAATACGGTTTGCTACTTTTTTTGGTTGCAAGCGGACTGACATTAATTTTTGGGATCATGGGTGTAATCAATATTGCTCATGGCAGTTTTTATATGATTGGCGCTTACCTGGCCTGGTCATTCATGGGATGGATTGGAAATTTTTGGTTAGGCTTGTTTGTAGGGGTAGTGGTTGCATTTGTGCTCGGTTTGGTCCTTGAGTTCTTGTTCATAAGGTTTTTGTACGATAAAGACCATTTGCAACAAGTATTGGTTACTTACGGATTGATACTAATTTTTTCTGAGTTGAGAAGTGTCATTTGGGGGGATGATGTGCACAGCGTTGCTATTCCAGCATTATTAGATGGATCAATTCAGTTAACTGAAAACTTAGCCTACCCTGTGTATCGAATTTGGCTGTCCAGTGTCTGTATTGTTATCGCTATTTTGATGTTCTTAGGTATTCAACATACCCGTTTAGGCATGATGATTCGCGCTGGCGAATCTGATCGAGAAATGACTAAAGCCCTGGGTATAAACATTGGATTGGTTTATCGATTTATATTCGCTCTAGGTGTATCGCTCGCCGCGTTCTCAGGAATGATATCGGCCCCGATATCCTCCGTGTTTCCTGGTATGGGTGGTCAAGTATTGATTGTTAGTTTTGTCGTTGTTGTTATCGGGGGTTTAGGCTCGATAAAGGGCGCAATGGTCGCGGCGCTGTTGGTTGGTTTAATTGATACATTTGGAAAAGTAACGACTCTTCATATTTTTGGCGTAAATATTTTTCCAGAAATGGCCGGTATGAGTATCTTTGCTCTAATGGCCTTGATATTAATGTTCCGCCCTCAAGGGATATTCGGTAGGGAGCATTAATTGAACGTGATACTTAGAAAAGTTTTACCAGCGTTAATTCTTTTGGGTTTAGTTTGTCTGCCACTTTGGGGTGACCGGTTTTATATTCAATTTGCCTCAAAAATTCTAGTGATGATCATTTTTGTCAGTAGCTTAAATTTGTTAGTTGGTTTCACTGGTTTAGTCAGCTTAGGTCATGCTGCATTTTTTGGATTTTCCGGTTACGTTCTAGCAATACTAAGTCCCCTAGACTCACCTATGAATTTCTTTGTTGCGTTTCTAGCCAGCATTTTATCTGTTGGGGTGCTTGGCGCAATATTTGGAGCCTTAGTTCTAAGAACTAAAGGTATATTCTTCATCATGTCTACATTGGCGCTTGGTGAGATGTTGTTCTATTTTTTGCACGACACGAATTTGGCCGGTGGATCAGATGGTATGTATATAAACGTTCGTCCCAATCTTAGTCTATTCGATTGGTGGCACCTGGATTTGGCAAATGTGATTCACTTTTATTATTTAACGTTGATTTTATTATTCTTGGTTTTAATTGTTATCAGAAGAATCATCGCCTCTCCATTTGGCCGTGTACTTACGGGTATTCGTGTTAATGAACACAGGACTAAGGCTATCGGTTACAACACGTACAAATTCAAATTAGTATGCTTTGTGATTGCGAGCATGATTGCTGCTGTAGGTGGATTTTTAGCCGCTGTTCAGTATGGAGTCGTTAATCCCGAAATGGTTGGTTGGCACGTATCAGGGCACGCGTTGATGATGGTGATTCTCGGCGGGAAAGGGACAGTACTCGGACCGGTCCTGGGAACCACAACTCTAATGCTTGTTGAGGAAGGCTTTCAGATGTTGACCAAACATTGGCAGCTCTTGACCGGAGTCGTGATTGTTCTTGTCGCACTTTTTCTTCCCAAGGGCTTAGTGGGATTAAAAATATTTAAAAAGGCGCCTTAATATGGGGTCTTTGATTGAAGCTCGAGGCTTAACAAAAAACTTTTCTGGATTAGCTGCGGTTTCAAGCGTATCGCTTTCCTGTGATCGCGGAATGATTCATGCTGTTATAGGCCCCAACGGTGCAGGCAAAAGCACCTTAATTAATTTGTTATCTGGAGAGTTACGACCGACTGATGGACAAATATTGGTTGATGGGGTAAACGTCAAAGGCTATGGGCCGACAAAGATGAGTCTTCTGGGGGTGGGCCGTAGTTATCAGCGCACCAATATCTACCCGAACTTAAGTGTCCTTGAGAACTGTAATATTGCTGTTCAGTCTCGTCTAGAGATTTCCATGCGGTTTTTTGGGGCCGTTACTTCTTATCCTGATGTTGAAGCGAGATCTAAACAAGTTATGCAAAGATTGCAGCTCGATTCGCTAGCCCACAAAAAAGCAAACGAGCTATCTCACGGAGAACAACGACAGGTCGAAATCGCCTTAGCTTTAGCAACTGAGCCAAAGGTGTTGCTTCTGGACGAACCTCTAGCTGGTATGGGTGCAGAGGAGTCATTGAGGATGGTGGAGCTACTCAGAAATATCCGATCAGATTTTGCGATGATATTAGTTGAGCATGATATGGATGCGGTGTTCGCCTTGGCTGATCACCTTACAGTGATGGTAAATGGTGAGGTTATTGAAAGTGGTAAACCGGAGGTCGTTCGATTAAGTCGTCGAGTTCAAGAGGCTTATTTGGGTGGGGATATTGATGAGTAATGCGCTCATGACTGTTAAAGACCTTCACTCGCACTACGGGATGAGTCACGTGCTTCGCGGCGTCAGCTTAGAAATTAATAGTGGTGAAACGATAGCGCTCATGGGGCGAAATGGAATGGGGAAAACGACGCTGATTAAGTGTCTCCTGGGATTAGTCCCCGCCACTTCTGGGGACATTATATTTCGAGAGCAGGACGCTAAATTGCTGTCTACTCATTTGCTTGCGAAGGCTGGTATCGCATATGTCCCTGAAGGACGGGGCATTTTCAAAAACTTATCCGTAAAAGAAAACCTATTTTTGGCTGCGCGATCTGGGTTTGAAGGCCGAATGGACTGGACCTACGATCGGGTGCTTGATAGTTTCCCCCGTCTTAAGGAACGCCTAACCCATGGCGGGCAACAGCTCTCTGGGGGAGAGCAGCAGATGCTGAGTATTGGTAGAGCCTTGCTTACTAATCCGGATTTATTAATCTTGGATGAGGCTACAGAGGGATTGGCGCCGCTTATTGCGCAAGACATCTGGAACATCATTGATGTTATCAAAGCTTCGGGTATCTCTACTTTGATTGTAGATAAAAATTTCAAGTCGCTTTCAAAAATATCAAACCGATGTGTGGTAATGGTTAAAGGTGAGATCGTATTCAATGATATTTCATCGCAATTAATTGCACGTCCAGAAGCCCTTAAAAACTGGTTGGGAGTGTGACGTATTTATTGCATTTTTTTCTGGAAGAGCTTCAAGTATGAAAATTACAGATAATTATTTTGTTTTTGACGAGAAACGGCTGGAGTATCGATGTATTGAATCCGACAGCGCAATTCCTACGAGTGATGCACTCGTTTTACTGCATGAAGGCTTAGGTTCGATAGATTTATGGAAAAACTTTCCGCAGGAACTGGCGATAGCAACAGGTTGTCGCGTATTTGTATTTTCTAGGTATGGCTACGGTAGGTCTACGCCGTTGTCCGAGAAAAGAACTTTTGATTATATGCATCAAGAAGCGTTGAATACTCTTCCGAATTTTTTAAAACATATAGGGGTTGATAGGCCCATACTAATTGGACATAGCGATGGCGCTTCTATCGCTATGATTCACAATGGTGGTGGACATGACGTGGGTGGCTTGGTCCTGATGGCGCCTCATGTTTTCGTCGAAGATTTAACGGTAAAGAGTATTGAGCAGGCTCGTATTGCGTTTGAAACAACAGAGTTATCCAAGAAGCTAGGGCGTTACCATGAAGACGTTGCATCTGCATTTTGGGGTTGGAATGACATTTGGTTATCGCCAGAATTTAAGAATTGGGATATTCAAATGTATGTTGAAAAGCTCAGTTGTGAGTCTTTACTTATTCAAAGTGATAATGACCCATATGGAACTTTGGCTCAAATTGAGGTTATCGAAAAGCTATCGCGCGCGCCGACTCAGCGGGTTATCTTGAAGGATTGTGGGCATTCGCCGCATTTTGACCAAGCCAGCGCTACGATCGATGCCATTGCTCAATTTGTCGAGGACAGCTTGTGTGAGGATCGATATGAGTAAAAGAAAAGTTGTTTTGGTTACAGGTTCTACTTCAGGTATTGGGTTAGGAATTGCAAAGGAATTTGCCTTGAACGGATACGATATTGGTTTAAATGGTTTGGGGGACGCTGCAGTTGTTGAGGCAATCAAACGGGATATCGAAGTAAATTTTGGTGCTCAGGTTTTTTATTCTGATGCGGATATGGCGAAACCTAATGAAATTGAGCGCTTTGTAAAAGGCGCTAACGATGCGTTAGGCGCTATTGACGTCTTAATTAACAATGCTGGAGTTCAGCATGTATCTCCGGTTGAACATTTCCCGACTGATAAATGGGATCTTATCTTGGCTGTTAACTTATCGTCAGCATTCCATATGAGTCGATTACTCATACCGAGCATGCGTAGCCATAGTTTCGGACGGATCCTTAATATTGCTTCGGCGCACGGACTGGTCGCCTCCGTCAACAAGTCTGCCTATGTGGCGGCGAAGCACGGATTAATTGGCTTTACTAAGGCGGTAGCACTCGAGGTTGCCGATTCGGGCGTTACTTGTAACGCTATTTGTCCGGGCTGGGTCGAGACGCCGCTCGTTAGTAGCCAAGTGGATGCTTTATCGGTTGAAAAGTCAATTTCCAAGGAGGACGTAATCCGTGATGTAATCTTGGCGCGACAGCCAACTCAGAAGTTCGTACAGATAGATCAAATTGCTGCTCTAGCTCTTTTTCTTGCCTCTGATAAAGCATCCTCAATAACGGGTTCTTCCTATTCTATTGACGGTGGTTGGACCGCTCACTAGCCACGTTAATGATGTTAGAGATCAAGATAGTCGCAGATGGGCCGTTCTACTTTAAGGGTTCATTTACTTATATTGATGAGCAGATGACGTGCCGCCATATGGCGGGTGAGTCATTAGTATTTTGTCGTTGCGGCAGGACTAATCGTGCTCCGTTTTGCGACCAATCTCACAATTCTTTTTTCTTTAATACTCATGATCAACTTGAGCGAAAATACGCGGTCAGTGGGAAACTTACAAACCAAGAGGGTGGTGAAGTAGTCGTTGCTGCAATTCAAAATGGACCGATGCACATATCTGGAACGGTATCGCTCGTCGATGACAGTGGTGTGACTTGGCGAGGGACGCAAGTTAAATTGTGCCGATGTGGATTGTCACAAATTAAGCCTTTCTGTGACGGTACACATAAAAAAACGAATAGATTGAATCAGTAATGGTTTACGTTTGGCTATTAAAGCATTTTAAATATTTCTCCTAATTTTGATCGGTCGTATCGAGTGCCAATTTTTAAAGGCTTGATGGGGCGCCACTCGCCAGACTTTTTGTCACTAATCGCAAAACGAAAAACGTAATCTGGCTCTAGCCCCATACGCAGGTCGCTAATTATCAATTGATCATCAATAACTTCTGTCTTAAGAAATCCATGGGAGAACCAATTAAGTTTTTTGTATGCATCGTGGGTGGATGCAATAGTTTGCATGACGGGATCAACTTTGATGAAATTAAAGTTGATCGGATTCTTAGGTTTGGTTAGCGAGTAAAACCCCTCGTAATAGCCCTCAGATGTCATTACTACAATGCGCCAAAGTAGTGTGTTGAATGGCGTGGGAACGGTAAAATATTTTTTATAATCCATGTCATTTAATGCCATGTGAGAAGCGAGTTCTTGGGTGACCAGACTTTTGGCCACCCAAGACCATGACAGATAAGACGAGCTCAATATAAGTCCAATCGCCAAGGTTTTCTGTATACCCTGCCAGCGCGGAACAATAATTACGGTCAAGGCAATAATCACGAGTGGTAGCGTGTAGATCGGATCAATTATAAAAATGGTTGACCACATTAAAGGTGGATTATTTAATGGCCAGAAGAGCTGAGTCCCATAGACCGTATGAGCATCAAGAATAGGATGGGTTATCAAGGCCAGCGTGATAGACGCTAGCCAAGGGTATGGCGCGTTTGTGACTCGCTCGCTAATTTTTTTCGCAAGTAACCAAATCAATATCGACAGTGGGATGAGTACGAAGAGTGAGTGGCTGAACCCTCGATGTTCGATGAAATTATCAATGGGGTCCGCGTAGCGAATCAATATATCTAGATCTGGTAGCGTCCCAAGTGCTGCCCCGAGTATCGCTGCGCGGCGTTTATCACCACGCGATACGCACGCCGCACCTACTGACGCTCCGAGCGCCATTTGAGTCAGTGAGTCCAATACGGTAGTTTCAGTTTGACTATACGGTAAAGATCTTTCCGGGATTCATGATGTTTTTTGGGTCAAGCGACTTTTTGATGCTACGCATAACAGAGACACCTTCACCATGTTCCGCTGTTAAAAATTTCATCTTACCCAGTCCAATACCATGTTCACCGGTACATGTGCCGTCCATCGCGATTGCTCGCATAACTAAGCGATCATTTAAGCGCTCAGCCTCTTTCGTTTCATGTTCTTCTTCCCTCTTTATGACGAAGCCAAGGTGGAAGTTGCCGTCCCCAACGTGGCCGACGAGTGGAGCCATGAGGAAGCTGTCAGCTAGATCTTTTTTGGTTTCTAAGATACATTCAGCAAGTCGTGAAATTGGCACGCATACGTCCGTTGCCCATACTTCTGCTCCAGCCCGAAGTGCCTTAGTGGCGTAGGTTACATCATGCCTCGCCGCCCATAATTTATTTCTATCTTCAGGTTTTGTGGCCCATTTGAACTCTCCACCAGAGTTCTCCGCAGCAATGGCTTGAACGGTTTCTGCCTGTTCTTTAACCCCAGCCTCGCTACCATGAAATTCTAAAAAAAGCGTATCTTTCACGGGATAATCAAGCTGTGAAAAAGAATTAACTGCGCCCATTTGAACGTCATCTAGTAACTCGATACGAGCAACCGGTACCCCGAGTTGTATGGTTTGTATTACCGTATCAATTGCTCCTTCGAGCGAATCAAAAGAACACACAGCTGCCGCCATTGCCTCAGGAACACCATAGAGTTTTAATGTAACTTCTGTGATGATTCCAAGTGTTCCTTCAGAGCCAACAAATAATCGGGTTAAATCATATCCAGCAGCAGACTTACGGGCTCTCCTGGATGTGCGGATAATACGCCCGTCAGCGAGAACAACGGTCAGTCCTAAAACATTCTCACGCATCGTCCCATACCGAACCGCATTTGTACCGGAAGCCCTTGTGGCAGCCATCCCGCCTAGCGAGGCATCAGCTCCAGGGTCGATTGGAAAAAATAATCCTTGGTCTTTAATGAATTCGTTGAGTTGTTTTCGAGTCACTCTCGCTTGCACAGTGCAATCTAAATCTTCAGCGTTTACGCGTAATACCTGATCCATGTGCATTAGATCAACAACAATACCGCCGTTGTGAGGGATGACATTGCCCTCGAGGCTAGTACCCGTGCCATAAGCGATGACAGGGACATTGAATTCTGAACATATCTTGACGATTTCCGAGACCTCTTCGGTTGTTTTGGGAAATGCTACAACGTCCGGTCGGTGTGGGTGGTGCCACGATTCGTCTTTACCGTGTGTATCTCTCACCGATACATTGGTTGAGACGCGGTCGTTGAGTAAGCTAGTTAGCTTATCGAGAATGGTTTGCGAATCTTTTTCTGGAAGAGCCATTTTGTAATAAACCTGTGATCGAGTTTTTTTCTAAAGTGCTGACTTAAAATTTTATCCCTTGATATTGAGCTTCAGAAAAGCCCACATAAACTTGTCCCGTGTAGTCAACCAAAACCGGCCTTTTTACTAATGAAGGATACGTCTTCATTAGTTCACACGCTTTTTCTTCGTCTACGTTCGAACGCTCATCATCACTTAGTTTACGCCAAGTTGTACCGCGCGTGTTGAGAAGGGTGTCCCAGGGCACCAGGCCGCACCATCTTTTAAGCCATTCGTCGTCGATACCTTCCTTTTTGTAATCGTGAAATTCATATGCAATATTGTTTGAATCAAGCCATTTCATGGCTTTTTTCATTGTGTCACAATTTTTTATTCCAAAGATTTTGACGTTCATATCAAGATACCAGATATTTTTGGACTGCCTTCTCATCCCATGAAATTCCAATACCGGGCCTATCTGGCGTAATTGCTAAACCATCGACTATTTGAATTGGCTCTTGAACAACGCCTGCGCCCCAATCCATATACTCAAGCCAGTGCCTCGTGGGGGATGCAGAAAGAAGATGGCAACTGATCTCGGGGAATAGGTGGCTTGAGAGGTCCAGCGCATTCGCTTGTGCCAAAGAGGCGGCTCTCAGCCAACCGGTGACGCCCCCAATTCTTTGTACATCTGGCATATAGAAATCCCCCGCCTCCGCGTCGATGGCTTTTTTCATTTCCAATGAGTTAAGTAAATTTTCTCCAATTTGAATCGGGGTATCAATTGTTGCTCGAATCTTAGCGCACCCTTCATAGTCATCGTGTCGAATGGGATCCTCAATCCAATAAAGTCCCTCGTGATCTAGTACTCGACACCTTTTGTGTGCTTCATTTACCGATAGAGATTGATTAAAGTCAGCCATCAGATATACGTTGTCGCCAATTTCTCTTTTAACCGCTCTTACAGCGGCAAGGTCCGAATCAAAATCAGGACGGCCTATTCTCATTTTGACACCTGTGTAATCACCACTGCTAATGAGCTCTTGTGCTAGTTGGGGTAGTGTGTCAGCTGTTTCGTTAGTCCAGAGTCCACAACTGTTGTAGGCCTTGATTGACAGTGGAGTGCCCCCCAGTGCAGTAGCGAGAGGAACCCCTTGGCTTTTTGCTTGAATATCCCAGGCCGCCATATCTATACCCGCAAGTACTTGACCTAAAATGCCATGTGCATCATACAAGGTGAAGTGCTTTCGAAGCTTATTATCAATTTCTAATGGCGATGCTTCGTCACCGATGATCAGGTCGCAAACAGCTTTGAAGCATTCGACCGTTGGCTTAAGCATACTTTGAGAAAAAGTGAATAGGTAAGTGTGCCCCGTGATGCCCTCATTGGTTTGAAGGTCAATCAGAACAAGGGCTGCCGTATCAATAGCGCCACTGGCGGGGCGGGGCGGATATTTGATCGGTGCGGCGACTGGACGTGCCTGAAATCCTGTAATTTTTATCGACATTTTCAAGTCCTTTTTAGTTTACCGTTCATTTTAATCCTTAAATTTGTGCCTCTATCGGCCTGCCGTGCTCGAAGAGTTTTAATGCCGCGTAAACAAAGCCGTTAGCAGGCGTTGGAATATTAAGCTCTTTACCCAGTCTAACTATTGTCCCTGAGAACCAAGGCACTTCGAGTGGATAGCCCCTTCGCAAATCGCCGCACATCGATGCGACCATACTCGGGGGATAGCCATCAATGATATCTAGTTGCTCCTGTAAAACGTTATCGCTGAATTTCAAACCTTTAGCTTTACCAACGTCAATAATTTCGGCCAATATTTGTGAAAGTAAATTTCTCGTATGAACCTCATCTCGTATTGGTCCAATGGGCATTCTGCATAGAGTGGTCATAGCTGACATCGTGACTAAACGAATATACTTTTCCCAAATTGCACGATTAATGTCATCAGGAATCTCGGCTTTTATGTTTGCTCTACTACACGCGGTTAAAAGTAATTGTGCTCGTTCTGATTGAGTGTTATTCAATTCTCCAAAAGCTAGACTTGCCATGTTTCCATTGTGCCGAATGACCCCAGGCTCTTCGATTAGTGCCGCGATGTTAGCGACACCACCCATGGCATGTTGGGACGAACAAGCTGCAATTAAGCTTTCTTCTGCCAGGATTCCATTTTGAAAAGAGATAATTCCTGTGTTTTTGCCAAGCAGGGGTTTTGCAGTCTGAATAGCTTCATCCGTGGCCCATAACTTGACTGCAATCATCACAATGTCTGCGTGACCGATATCGCGGGTATTTTCAGTGCATTGAACATCTCTCAAATGCATGTCCCCTAAAGCGGAGTAAACGGTCAGGCCGCGACTTTTGATGGCCTCTAAATGGGCTCCTCGAGCGACAAAAGTAACATTTTCGCCGGCTTCAGTAAGTCTGGCACCAAAGTACCCGCCTACCCCTCCCGTACCAATAACGACTATGCGCATTTTTTCTCCCAAATTATTGAAAATTTTTAACTAAAAAACTGGGGGATTTGACTTGACCGGTACAATGGTAAGTTCTTTCGGATAAAAAATAAAACTAAAAATGAATACTACAAGTCTGCACAACGATGAGATCCTTATGCATGCAAAACGCTTGGATCATATTGAGCCTTTCCATGTCATGCGTATTATTACCCGAGCCATGGAGCTCCAGTCATCAGGAGTAGATGTTGTCAATTTGGCAGTCGGCGAACCTGATTTCCCTACGCCAAAATTAGTTGTTGAATCAGGCCTCCGAGCGCTTCGCGAAGATCGAATGAAATATCTGCCGGCACTTGGTTCTGACGAGTTACGTAATGCAATATCAAGGTGGTATCGGCAAAGATATAACGTTGGAGTTCCAAAAAACAGAATCGCAATAACGACAGGATCCTCAGGGGCTTTACTGCTCACGATGGGGGTATTAGTATCTCCAGGAGATGAGATTTTGATGGCTGATCCGGGTTATCCTGCTAATCGTCATTTTGTTTCAACGATGGAAGGTCGCCCTATTCTGATACCGGTGGGGCCCGAAACTGATTATCAGTTGACCCCCGAATTAGTGGAAAAACATTGGACGGACCGGACCATTGGGGTAATGGTTGCTAACCCTTCTAACCCTACGGGCACGTCGATCAAGCAAGACATTTTGAAAGATATTCATCGAGTGGTTCAGGCGAACCAAGGGACTCTAATTGTTGACGAGATCTACCACGGAATTACTTTTGGAGTTGATGCTTGCTCGTCCTTGGAGTTTGCCGACGATATTTTTGTGATCAATAGTTTTTCTAAGTATTTTGCGATGACAGGTTGGCGATTGGGCTGGGCTGTAATTCCCGATAAATTTATAGGTTCTTTCGAGAAGCTTGCCCAGAATCTTTTTATCTCCAGTCCAGACATAGCCCAAAGAGCTGCCCTCGCGGCTTTTCATCCAGATAGCGTTGGTGAATGTGAAGTGCATAGGGCGAGTTATCAGGAGCATAGAGATTTTTTATTAGCTGAGTTAAGAGAGATTGGTTTCAAAATTCCGGTTGAGCCTACCGGAGCGATATATATTTATGCTGATTGCAGCGGATTCTCTAATGATAGTTTCAAGTTGTGCGAGGACCTAATAGAGAGTGCTGGTGTGGCAGTCGCACCTGGACTGGATTTTGGTGTTTATCGAGCTAATGAACATATTCGATTCTCCTACCCTAAGCCAATCCCAGTGCTTGCGGAAGGGGTGCGTAGAATACGAGCTTATCTAGGCCGCTAACTTTGAGTCGGTCGGGTCAGCGGGATTATTTTTGTATTTTGATAGGAAGCTAGCTATGGCTGATTTTATGGCGGGAATGAGGCGTTCGACAGTTCGGGCCAATGGGATTCGAATGAATGTATGGACGGGAGGAGAAGGACCTACCTTGGTATTGCTGCATGGATATCCGCAAACCGGGCAGATGTGGCACAAGGTATCCCCAACTTTGATGAAGCGATTTAATCTGATTATTCCCGATTTAAGGGGATACGGAGACTCTGAAAAAGCACGCTCCGGCTTCGATAAAAAAACGATGGCAAAAGATATTGCTTGTCTAGCTTCTGAGTTAGGGCATGAGACGTTTTTTTTGATGGGCCATGATAGAGGTGCACGAGTGGCGCATCGGCTCGCCCTTGATTTTCCCGAAAAAGTCGAAAAGCTGATCGTTCTTGATATTGTGCCGACCCACACAATATTCAGTCGAACGGGCCGCGAATTAGCAGCAGCTTACTGGCACTGGTTTTACTTTCAAGCGCCAGACCTACCAGAAATCATGATTAGAAATAGTGCGGAGCCGTTTCTTCAGACAATGTTTCGCTCACTCAGTTGGAGGCCAGATGCAATTGATGATTTATTATTCGCGGAGTATTTAAGGGCGTTCACCTTGCCCGGAACGATTCGCTGCGGTTTAGAAGACTATCGAGCGGCAGCTACTATTGATTATGAAGATGATGAGAGGGACTTAGGAACTAAACTCTCCTGTCCGGTCTACACAATATGGGGTCAGTTTGGCAAGATGGAGTCACTCTTCGATGTGGTGGATACTTGGAAAGAAAAAGCTGATAACGTAATAGGCAAATCATTACCATGCGGACACTTTATTCCTGAAGAGGCTCCTGATGAGCTGCTCAGCGAGATTGTACCTTTTTTAATAAATCGAAAATGATGAGTCTGAGTTAGATTGCAGTGGGGGTATTATGAACAATAAGTATTTTTTTGTGGGCTTAACAGCTATTTTGTTGCTATCAAGCTCTTTAGGTTTTTCAGAAGAGTCCAAACAACCGCGACCAGATACCTTCACTGACATCGAGTCAAATAAGGATATGCTCGACCCATATAACCTTGGGCTGTTGGTCGAACGAGGAGACGTCAAGGCAATAAATAATGTGGGACTGCTCTGGGCCACAGGGCATGATGGAAAGCAAAGTTTTGAAGAAGCGGTCAAGTGGTGGACTGAGGCGGCAAATCGAGGGTATCCCTTAGCGATGAATAACCTTGGGCTCGCTTATGCTAATGGTCAGGGCGTAGCTCAAGACATTAAGCAAGCTTTTGATTGGTGGTTGAAGTCTGCCATTGGTGGTAATGCTTGGGCTATGAATTCTGTCGGAGATTGCTATGAGACCGGGGATGGTGTCACCCAGGATTTCGTACTGGCCATGACTTGGTACAAAACCGCGGCCGATGCGGGTGACCCGCTTGCTCATTACAATGTCGGTGCGTTGTATCAAACGGGTCGAGGTGTCGAGAGAAGCCTTGATTCGGCACATGACTGGTTTATGGGAGGAGCTGAACTCGGTGATCCGTATTCGATGCTTTCGCTCGGTGATTTCTATCGCGATGGGCTCAGAGGCGAGAGAGATCTCGTCGAGGCGTTTTCTTGGTATCAGATTTCTATGCTTAGGCTCGATCCTCAAGATGTTGGCGGTTTGACGTTTGCTGAGAGTGAGGCGAATTCTATAAACGCGCAATTGAATGAGACACAAAAGCAGGAAGCTGCTACTCGAATTGAGTTTTTAAAGAAGTTCACAGCGCCTCAAACGGTCGAGCAGAATTTAGACGAAGGTGAGTCACGTATTTAGCGATTGGTTTTCGCGAGATTTTATGAAACAGATTGCTTATGTTATTGCTCATCAATGCCTAATCTTGAGCTTGATTCTCATTTGGGGTTGGCTGTCTACCTCGGCGCTTGCTGAAGAGACAACCTCTGAAATCCCAGGTGTGTACAGTAATTACCCTTCTGATGGTGAGCGCGACCTGAGTAATAAACTTG
>Ga0209251_1002253_pt1 | contig 13698 bp, 18 predicted proteins | sample SaaInlV_100m_DNA_6_FD_184665 | JGI IMG/M metagenome (GOLD analysis project Ga0209251, IMG submission 184665) | Marine microbial communities from expanding oxygen minimum zones in the Saanich Inlet - Saanich Inlet SI073_LV_10m_DNA (SPAdes) (version 2) | ecosystem: Environmental > Aquatic > Marine... | reverse complement strand
CAGGTCTGATCTATGACGCCGATGGCAATCCCACATTTTTGCGCGACAACTCAGGGCAAAAAGTATGGAAACAAATGCAGCGCTCAATCAATCAATCACTTGATTCCATCGCTGCAAAATCTTCTAATCCGTCGGAAGCTTTGCAGGTGGAGGTGATGGCGATGGGTGAAAGCTCCGATGCCAACTTCCCTGCCATTTATGCCGATTTGTTTGGCAATCGTACGTTTGACAACAGCAAGGGAGGTTGGAGTTATGAGGTGTTTAACAGCTTTGGATTGCCTGATTTCCTCGGTTGATTGAACTCTTGGTGAGGTGAACATCGTCAGCCTCAGCCCTTTGCTTTCGCGCCGATCCGAGGTTCGGTGCCAGCGATCAAGCGTTCAATGTTGCTGCGATGGCGCCACAGCACCATCACGCTGGCCACAACCGACACGCTGATGCTGGCTCCACTGGCGCCAGTCAGCACCATCAGCACCGGTAGGCCAATAGCGGCCACCACGCTGGAGAGCGACACGATCCGGCTGATGCTGATCACGGCCATAAACAACCCAAAGCAAGCCAAACCCACAGGCCAGGCCAGACCAAGGAACATTCCCAGACCCGTGGCAACGGCTTTGCCGCCTTTCCAACCCAGCCACACAGGCCAGATGTGGCCAGCCAGGGCAGCGAGCCCCGCCAGCACCTGAACCCAGTCGTTCAGGCCAAAGCTTTTAGCCAGCAGCACCGCCAACGCCCCCTTGCCCACATCGAGCAGGAACACCACCAGAGCCGGGGCTTTGCCCACATTGCGCAGCACATTGGTGGCACCGGTGCTGCCTGAGCCGCATTGGCGTAGGTCAATCCCCTTGAGCCAGCGCCCGGCGAGGTAGCCGTTGGGCATCGAGCCCAGCAGGTAGCCGATGGCCAGGAGCAGCAGGGAGCTGAGGATCACAGGAACGAGCGCGGTTGCGAGGTCGCGGCTGAATCGAAGCACGGCGCGGGGCCGTTTGCACGGAGCTTGGGTTTGCTTCGCCGGCTAAGCCAAAACCCATCTTTCGCGCGTTGGTGGATGAGGCGGCGGTCCGTCAGTCGTAGTGGCTCCACAGGCGCAGCACTTTCACCAGTTGTTGATCCGCTTCGACGCTGTAGACGAGTCGATGTTGGAAGTTGATCCGCCGGGAATAGGCCCCTCGCAGGTCACCCACCAGAGCCTCGAAGGGTGGTGGGCTGCGCCATGGATCTTCAGCCAGCAGGTCGATCAGCTCCTGGGCCCGCTGTTTTAGGGCCGGTGAAGCCGAGGCTAGTTTTCGGGCATCTTTCTGGGCTTGTCGGCTGAAAACCACCCGCCAACTCACCAGCCGGGCTCCTCGCTCATCGCATCGGCTGGCGTGGCCATTCCTTTAAGAATGGATTCGCGCATGCCTGGGATCGAGGTGAGATAAAGCGTTTCCTGGATCGCTCGCCAGTCCTGTTCGGAGAGGAGCACTGCACTGCCCCGTTTGCCTTGAATCTCAATTGCTTCATGGGATTCACGCACTTCGTCGATCAAAGAGAACAGGCGTTTGCGCGCTTCCGTTACAGAGATCGATGCCATCACCGCAGACCGATGTACTGAATAGCGTACCGGTGATCGTCTGATCCGTAAGGGATCGATCGTCTCGCGCTTAGAGCAGGTCGTCGTCGTCGAGCCGTTCGTTCGGGCCAGCGGCAAACGCCAGCCAGAGCGGAAACTGAAGCACGGGAATCGCCACCTCGCGCTCGGCGGTGTCGATCAAGATCAGTGGCACTTCGCCCCGCTCTTCCAATCGATCGGCCCGTTCCACCAAGGCTTCCGACCGTTCAAACAACACGATGCCGCTGCTCGGTCCGAAGTCTTCCCGGCCCAAGCCGAGGGCATCCTGCAGGCCGCGTCGCCATTCACCCAGCCGTTCTGGTGCCCCCGCCAACACCAAACATTGGAATTGGTCGCCGTAAAGCTCGCCAATAATCGCAATCAAGGCAGCGCTTACCAGGATGTTGCGGGGACGGCTGCCCCTGCTCGGCTGGGCACCCCGGCCGCCTTGGTTGAAGAACCAGTCTTCGAGCAGGGCTGTGTCCCTGGCGTCGATGCTGCGGCGCAGCGTCCAAGGATCGGCATACACATCGGGCTGTTGGAGGAACCGCTGCAGGGCAGCGCGAATCAGCTCTTCATCGGGACGAAAGGTGTCCGATACGGCCATGGCTGGGGCGGTATCAACCGCGTTCTGCCCCTCCAATCCCTGTTGGCCTGATGCGTGTTGATCGAGTGGTGAGGGCTGCACCACCATCGGCTGCACTACCAGGTCCAGGCTCTCCACCGACTGCACTAGGTCTTGCAGTGCTCCACCCAGGTACTCCTGGAAGCCCTTCACCCGCCTTGCGATCGCATCCGACTGACCGGCAAACGAGGTTTTGAGTTCGGCGTCGAGCTGTTGTTTGCGGTTGGTCAACAGCGTGATCTCTGCCGACAATTCATCGCGGCGGGATTGGAGATCTTTTAAAGCCAGCTCCAACACGGGGTTGTCGGGGGCTGGAGAGGGATCACGTTCAGGAGCTTGATCCTCAGTAGGAGCAATCTCACTCGCAGCCTCAGCTTCTGGTGTCGGCGTTTCCTCTGGCGTCTGATCGTTCTCGTTGTTCATCGCCTCGAGCTCTTGGTTGTCCATCGATCGACGCGAGCTATCCCAACTATTGCAACTAACCCTGCAGCTCCTGCAAGAGCAAAACAGCACCAGATTGTCTGAAGTGCAATATTGTCACAAAATAGCCACGAATTAGTTGCAATATCGTGCAAACTTAGGATTCGTTTGGCGCTTTCTGTTGGGTGGTTTCGAGTGCACCAACCCGTTGTTCCAGCTGTGCGCGTAATTCGCTTGGGCTGAACAGGATTGGCAGAAAGTGAATGCTTTTGGTTTCCCGAAAGAAGAAGAGCCCCGGCAGCCAGGGGGCAAACAGGCGCCAGGCCAACCAGTGCTCATAGGGGAAGCGGCGCAGCTCGCGGCCGTTTTGCCACACGATCAGCGCGCGTTCTTCAAATTCCAGTCGCAAGCTGGCGGTTTGGATGAGCAGGAACAGTCCAAACAGCACCACCACCAGCGTCGGCCAGGGATGCCCAGGCAAAGGGAGCAACGCTGCTCCAAGGCCCACCACCAGCAAGGGCAGGCGGGGGTCGGGACTCAAGATCACGTTGGGCAATGGGTTCGTCATACGCCGAACAGCACTTGGGTTAACACCACATCCATGATGCAAACCAAAATTAGGATCATCACCACTGCACCTGTGGTGCTGGTGCCCACTTCCTTGGGTCCCCCTTTAGTCGTCAGCCCCCATCCACAGGAAATCGTGGCAATGATCAATCCGAATACCAGCGCTTTCACCAGCATGAACAGCAGGTCTTCTGGATGCATCCAGGTGCGCACTGAGGTCCAGAACACTGTTGGTGGGATGTTGTAGAGCGCGGTGCTGGTGATCTGCCCCGACCAGATCGCGACGAAAAAAAAGAAAAAGCACTGCAGTGGTGCCATCACCACCAAGGCGATCAGCCGTGGCACCACCAGGTATTCCACCGGATCGGTGCGCAGCATCGTGATGGCATCAATTTGTTCCGTCACCTTCATCGTGCCCAGCTGCGCGGCATAGGCGGTGGCCACTTTCCCCGCAAGCAAGCAGGCCGTTAATAGGGGTGCGATTTCCCGGGCCAGTCCGATCGCGAGGATGCCGCCCACCGTCGACCCTGCCCCTTGCCGGGTGAGCTCTGCGGCCACTTGAATATTGAAGACTGATCCTGCAGCGATCGAAATGATCAAGACGATCAGCAAGCTGCCAGGGCCAGCTTCCATCAACTGATCGGAGAGATCCACCGTGTTGATCCGGCCGCGCATCGTTGCCGTAATGGCTTGGCCACCGATCAATAGGCTCGAGCCCAAACGTCTTAGCGAACGCGGAGTCTTCATCCAGCGGAGCTCTTGAGATGGGCATGGCGATCAGGCCAGCCTCGCATTACTCCAAGGCCCATCAGCACAAGAATGGCGGGAATCAAGCCCATGCAAAGTCTGATGGCCAGCAGGGCTGTGTCGGGCTGCTCAATGAAATTCAGAGCCCCATCACAGTTGGTGGTGGAGATGTATCCCGTGAGCGATAACAGCACGCCGAACACGCTCATGCTCAGGCCGATCATTAATTTTTGGCCAAACACCATCCAGGCTGTGTAGAGCCCGGCGGGGTGGGTTGGATCAGCGTCGATCGCGTCCGGTAGGAGCGACCAGGGGATGAGGTAGGCCGTTGCTGCCCCCAAGCCCACCAGCATGAATAACGCCACGATTGGTAGGTAAGCGGTGAAGCTGCTGCCTGCTTCCACCGGTTTCAGCAGCATCGATAACAGGCACGCCACAATCCAGATGCTGGCCCCCCAGCCAAGGGCTTTGATCCGCCCATAGCGATTGGAGAGCAGGCTCCACAGTTGAAGCCCCACCAGTGCGGGAATGTTGAACGCCAACAGCATCAACGTTGAGATGCCGGCGGGGACGTGCAGCACTTGTACCAACCAGATCAGGGCCACCACCTGCATCAGCTGAAGCCCAAACCACAGCAAGAGATACAGGCCCAACACCTTGATAAATCGAGGGTTGGTTCGGATCCGTCGAAATTGCTGAAGCGGAGCCTCATCGTTGCCACTGGGGCGCTGGGCCTGTTTCGCGAAAGGCGCTAAGCCCCAGCAGCACAACAGCGTTGTTATTGCGGCAATCGTTCCCGCGATTTGGCCCATCAGGATGTAGCCACCGCCTCCCTCCCTCAACACAAGAAAAGCCACCACAAGCCCCATGGTTCCGGCCGAGATCGACCCAGTGAACCGGGCTGCGTTTAGACGCGTGCGAATGGCTGTATCGGTTGTGAGTTCAGTGGACAGTGCTGCGTAGGGCAGATTCACGCCGGTGTAAGCGGTCTGCAGCAGGATGGCCATCACCACGTAATAGATCGTGCGTTGCAGGACGGTTCCTTCCGGCACCCACCACATCGCCGCCAGGCTGATCCCCAAAGGCAGGGATGCGCCAAGCATCCAAGGCAATCGTGGTCCCCATCGGCTTTGGGTGTGATCACTCATCCAGCCAATCAGGGGATCGTTCAACGCATCCCAAACCTTGATCACGGTGAGCAGTGAACCCGCGATGAAGGCGGGCAAACCCGCTGCGCAGGTGAAGAAAGGAAATAAATAGAACCCCAAGAGTGTGGCGGCCAAGCCAGTGCCTGCATCTCCGAAGCCATAAGCCACCATCAGGCGGCTGCGGGATCCACCCAGCTGGGCTTCTGACGTTGTCAAGCGAAGAAAGGGGTCGGGCGGACAGTCATAATGAAGCGGTACTGACCCAAACACCACCTTTTACTGAAGGTAGTTCGTCTGTATCAGTGCGGGCGTAGTTTAGTGGTAAAACCTCAGCCTTCCAAGCTGATGATGCGGGTTCGATTCCCGCCGCCCGCTTGATCAAAGCCGCAGGTTCGAAACCTCGTCTTGCGCCACGAGTAAGACAAAGCTTCGGCTTTGCATCGGGATTGTCACGCCACGGAATGGCACCGGCTGCTCTGGAAAATCCTGTGGTGCAGGCAGGGATGTATCGATCACACGCGTCCATGGCGAAGCCGGAATGGGCAGTTCGAAATCCAAGGCCTCTTTGTGGGCGTTGAAGCCCATCCAGATCAGGGCACCGTGGTTTCCCATGTGCAAGCTGGTGGCGACGGAGCGAGACCAGGCCGCCCAGTCCGGTTTTGAGAGGTCCACGCCATGCCATTGGCGCCACAGATCGGTGTGGTCCTGAGGATGTTTCTTTGTGGTTTCCCGGGCCGGAATCAACGGGTTGAACAGCTGCGGTAAGGCCTGACGCAACTTCAACAGACGTTTGAGGAAGAGCTTGAGCTCTAAATCACAGTGGTCTTCGTTCCAAACCATCCAGCCCAAAGGACTGTCTTGGCACCAGGTGTTGTTGTTCCCCCCCTGGCTGCGCCCCACTTCATCGCCCATCAGCAGCATGGGTACGCCACGGGACAGCAGCAGGGTGCTGAGCAAATTGCGTTGTTGCCGTCGTCGAAGGGCCAGCACCTCGGGGTCTGTGGTGGGTCCTTCGAGGCCGTGGTTCCAGCTGTTGTTGTGGTTATCGCCGTCGCGGTTGTCTTCGCCGTTGGCCAGGTTGTGTTTACGGTTGTAACTCACCAGGTCGGCAAGGGTGAAGCCATCGTGGGCCGTGATGAAGTTCACGGAGTGGCCCATGGCTACGGCCTTGCCGTCGTAGAGGTCTGGACTGCCCTTAAAGCGTTGGGCTAGAGCCCATGTGCTGTGCTCATCACCCTTCCAAAACCGGCGCAATCCATCGCGGAAGTGACCGTTCCAAGTGGCAATTCGTTTGGCTGGAAAGTCATTCAGTCGATACAAGCCACCACAATCCCAGGGCTCGCTCACCAATTTCAGGTCGCTGAGCTCGGGGTCGGCTTCCATCGCCGTGAACAGGGGGGGATGGTCCAAGGGCTTGAGTTGTGCTCCTCGGCTGAGCTCAACGCCAAGGTCGAAACGGAAGCCGTCAATGCCCAGTTCAACAGCCCAGCAGCGCATCGATTCCAAGATCAGCTGTGTGCTGATCGGATCGTTTGCAGCGATTGAGTTGCCGCAGCCGCTCACATCGAGGTAGTCGCCTTCGCTGTTCTGGTGGTAGTAGGTGCCGTCAGCAACCCCACGCCAACTCAGTGTTGGACCAAGGCGATTGCCTTCGGTTGTGTGGTTGTACACAACATCCAACAACACTTCGATGCCGGCGTCGTGGCAGGCGGCGACCAGTTGACGCATCTCATTGCGCGCTTGAAGTGGATCGTCTCCCGAGCAGTAGCTGTGGTGTGGTGTGAACCAATTCAGCGGGCTGTAGCCCCAAACATTGTCCCGACCTGGAGGTGCATCAGCGGGATCAAAACTGAACACGGGCAAGAGCTCAATCGCCGTTACCCCGAGCTCTTGGAGGTAGGGAAGCTTCTCAATAACCCCTTGATATGTGCCTCGGTTTGATGGATCAACGCCGGAATCGCTCGCCCGGGTAAAGGCCCCCACGTGCAATTCATAAATCACCGAACGTTGCCAGCTGTGGCGGGGCCGAGGGTGGGCTTCGAAGTCGAACCGCTGCCGCTCACTCACCACGCCCTTGAGGCAAGCATGGGCATTCGGCGAGGGACCCGTGGCCAGGACTCGGTCGTAAACATCCCAACCGGTGATCGCTCGGGCTGCTGGGTCCAGCAGCACTTTCGATGGGCAAAACCCATGGGCTCCCGGAGCAAGGGGGCCAAACACTCGATAGCCGTAGCAGCAGCCCTCGTTGAGACCCTCCACTTCGACATGCCAGTAATCCCCCGATCGATGCCGTCGGCCATCGAGCTCGATCACCTGTTCAGGTACCCGATCACTGCCGTTGCGAAACAGCAAAAGCTCGATGCGATCTGCGGCTGGGGCGGCCAGGGAGAAATTCACTCCACGCGATGTTGTGCTGCTGCCCAAGGGCCAGGGCCTGCCGGGATGAATGCCGCTCAAGGCCTGGTGGTGATGTGGCCTTCAAACTAGTTGTTCGCTCCGCCCTTGAGTGTCATGACCATGACCACTGCCTTGGAGGCCGGTCGGCCGCCGCAGCAGGTGCGCGACGACCTATGGCTTTTCCCGCCGAATCGGGATTGTCAGGGCGGCAGTTCCTGGTGGTTAAACATCGACCCTGAGCCGGTCTTGATTGACTGCCCGCCCTTGACGCAAGCCACGATCACGGCCCTCAAAGAATTGGCTGCGAACCGTCAGGCACGCATTGTGTTGACCAGTCGTGAAGGCCATGGCCGGTTGCGACGGTTGCAGGAGCAGCTCGATTGGCCGGTGCTGGTGCAGGAGCAGGAGGCCTACTTGTTGCCCAATGTGGAGCGCCTCGATTGTTTTAAAGATGAGCACACCACGGCCAGTGGATTGCGTCTGCTTTGGACCCCTGGACCAACCCCAGGCAGTGCTGTTGCGTTGGCGCCGGCCCCTGTTGAGCTGTTGTTCTGCGGGCGTTTGCTGACTCCACTGGCTCCGGGATGTCTCGGACCGTTGCGACATGGCCGCACATTTCACTGGCCTCGCCAGCTCTCCAGCCTGGCGAAACTGCGGTCTTGGATTTCCCCAGAATCCAGTCCTCAACTGGCTTCTGGGGCTGCTCTAGGGGCGCTGCGTGGGGAGCGTTTGGTGCCCTTCTCCGGGTGGAGTCATCAACCCATCAATCCGTAATGCATTGCGCCACAAGACATTTCGCTTGCAGCTACCGGTTGAACTCCATACGATTAGCGCGCTTGTGGAAGGCATCGGCGCGACCACAACGACGTATCAGAGCTGTTTCCGCACCCCCTCGTTTCCCTTCAAATGAACAAAGCTGATTTGGTCAATCTGGTTGCGGCTCGCACTGAGCTCACCAAAACCGACGTGTCCATGGTTGTGGATGCTGCCATCGACACCATCATCGATTCCGTCGTTGAAGGCAAAAAAGTTTCCATCCTTGGTTTCGGCTCCTTCGAGCCCCGTGAGCGTTCAGCTCGCCAGGGCTTGAACCCTAAAACTGGCGAAAAAATTGCCATCCCAGCCAAGCGCGTGCCTGCATTCACTGCGGGCAAGATGTTCAAAGATCGCGTTCAGGGCTGATCCCTTCGAACAATCTGTTCGCCTAGGCGGCTGAAGAGGCCGCCTTTTTTAATGCGTTGTCCAGACCATCTCTTGCTGCAGCTCGACCAGGGCCGCCGGCTGAAAGAGCGAAGCGGTTATCGAGGCCGATTCGCTCCATCTCCAACCGGTGTGTTGCATTTCGGCAACCTGCAAACGGCGCTGCTGTCTTGGCTCCAGGCCCGCCGCTTGGGTGGGGAGTGGCTCCTGAGGATCGACGATCTCGATACGCCACGGAATCGGCCGGAATCGGTGCTGCGGATTCAATCCGATTTGCGCTGGCTTGGTTTGCACTGGGATGGCCAACCCATCTTGCAAAGTTCTCGCCGCGGGATCTACAGCTCTTGGTTGTCGTTCCTGCGTCGCAGTGGTCTTCTGTTTGCGTGCCGTTGTTCGCGCCGTGATCTGGCAGGAGAGCCGATTTATCCCGGTACGTGCCGAGCGATTGATGCGGGGTGGGGATGGCAGGCGCAGCGTCTACCGAGTTGGCGTTTACGGGTGCCTGATCACAATCCCTATGGCAGCGGAGATGTGGTGGTACGACGCGCTGACGGTTTCATCGCTTACCAGCTCGCCACGGTGATCGATGAACTGTGTTGTGGGATCACCGATGTGGTTCGCGGCAATGACCTCCAAGAAGCGTTGCCAGCCCAACACAGCATTTATGCAGCCTTAGGGCAAAAATCGCCTCGGTTTTGGCATGGACCTTTGCTCTGTGATGAAGCGGGCCTGAAGCTTTCGAAGCGAGAAGCTAGTGCTGGTTTGGATATTGCTCGTTCAAATGGTGATGACGCTGCCCATGTGATTGGTCAGCTGGCGGCTGGCGTGGGTTTGGTTCCGTTTGGAACCAGCCTTACGTCGCAAGAGCTGTTGTCTGAAGTACGCGATAGCCACGTGCTACCGCTCGATTCTTAAGGAAGGATTCGGGATCATCAGCATCGATTCGGCCCATATTGATAGGCGCCCAGCCCCAGCCGTCCATGTCAACTTGCACGATCTGCGGTGGCAGCGGCGTTCAACGCGTGTCTAGCCAGCGTTTACGCACCTGCCTCGTTTGCCTTGGTCAAGGCAGTCTTTCAGCAGAAATGAAGCCTGCTCCCATCAGTCACAAGTCTGGTGCTGTCGCAAGTTTGCAGGATTTGAGCCGTCTCACAAAGCCAAGAACCTGAGCTCTAGCCCAAAGGTGCTCGTTCCTTATTGCGCAGCACGAACAGTGTTGCAGCACCCACAACCACTAGTAGTGGTACGGCCGTGAATAGCAGCAGAGCGATTGCGGAATAATCGGTATACAAGGTGGAGCCGTTGCTCGAACTTTGGCCACTATCTCAGGAAACGGACGTTGCCCCGCCTGAGCGTTCGCACCGAAACAGTTCACAGCTAAACAGTTCACACCGAACAGCTCGCGTTATGTCGCTTGCCCGCCATAGCGCCATTGGCTTGATCTCAGCCCGAGTTGTCATCGTCCTTGCGGCCATGGCCTCCGGCGCCTCCGAGGTGAATGCCCAGGGGTTCGATCGCTTCAACAGCGGTGCTCTTCGTTGTTTGCAAAGTGGGCATCGAGGGGTGTGTCAGCGCGCTTTGGACGACGCTGAAGTGCTGCAACGGCTTGCTTCGAGTCGGCAGGCTTATCCCTGCCAAACCCTGCTTCTCGGGGTTCAGGCCGATCTCATCCTTCAACAGTTGGGAGATGGCCGCGGTGATCGAGCGATTTCAGATCTTCAGGCGGCCCGCCGCGGCTGTCCTGGCCTTTAAGGCTTTTGCACTTCTGTAATCAATTTATTCTGATTGATCGTGCCCAGTGTTGATGAAATCAGCAAAGGAGTGAGATGCGATCGTTTCGAAGTACTCGTCAACAATTTCAACGGCATTCATGCCTGCCTCGGCATTGAGAATGCAATTCACATAACAGGCGATTGCATCGCCCAAGATCTCGAATCGTCCGGCAGGAATGGATTGCTTGCCGTCGTCGAAGAAAACCTCAAACGTCATCGTTCAACCGGGCACGATGGTTGTGCAAGTTTAGTAAATTGCTTCTGTTAACGAATTGCTGAATACGGGGCATGGATTTGTTGAAGACGGGTTGTTGAAGTGTCTTTGCTTGTTTCTAGAAAGGTTTGAGTAGATTTCTGTAATCACAGCCTCACTCAAGTCCTCACTTGATATCTTCTAAATTGTTATCGGATTGGATCGATTCGGCTGGGGTTTTGGGGTTGGTCTGGATGTTGGGGGGAAGGGTTGTCCGGATCCTTGTTGTGGCGTGAATTGCACTGGGTGCCGAACGCTTTGCTCAGGCTGGCGTGATTGAGCCTCTGCTCACATCCACAATTTGGGCCCATGGGCGTTAACGTTTAGAAAATAGTGTTGAGTCATGGGAATTATTAATGGCGTTTTGGATATCGTGTTGCGAAATCCTTTCGACGACAAGAGTAAATTTTTCAAAAAATCTCAATATGCTTTTGGCCCAAGAGTCGTTTTAGGATCTGTTTTCGCAGCCGTCGGTGTTTTTGGATTCGCATTTTCAGGTCTTGTTTGGGAATTTAAGGGAATCGAATTAGGTCTTACCGCCTTGATTACGTCTTTTATTGCCCTTGTCTTTAGCATTGTTTTTCTCTTCCCATTTTCAAAGTCACAGCCAAAGCCGAAACGAGTTGCTCCTCTAAAGCAAAATAATATTGTTCAAACTAAACCGACGACCAATCAGTCCAAGCCAGTAGCGAAGCTTGAAGATACCCTTGAAGCTGAAAATATTGAAAAAGCGATCACAACCGCTGAGGAGATTCGTGAACAACTTGCTTTGAGCGAAAAAGAAAAGCCAGCTGTCGTACTCGTCAATTTTTCTACTCAATATTTGGTTCCAGGCAATTCCCTTGGATCTTCGAAGCGAAAGCCTGGTAAATCGCTCGACACATTTCGTGAATCAGCTAAAGAACTATATAAAAGTCAGTCTTAAGTTAATTTGATCTCAACGAATTTGTTTCTACACATGTATCAGTTAGAACGCTTTTAATTTTTCTTTGTGCATCCAGCTGATCCAATCTGCTGATATCTCCTGAGGACATACCGCTTCGCATTCCAAATTGCTGCTGCAACTCCCAAAGCCTTCCTGTTCCATCCGTTCCTGCATCGCCTTGGCGCGTTTGGCTCGCTCCGGTTGACCTTGGGGCAATTGGCCAAGATGCGCCAATTTCGCTGCCACAAATAGGCTGGCGGAAGCATTTCGGCAGCTGGCAACGCAAGCACCACAACCGATGCACGTCGCCGTGTCGAATGCTTTTAGGGCTTGTTGTTGACCGATGGGTTGAGCATTGGCATCAGGCGCTTGGCCTGTCCCCGTTGAGCAATAGCCCCCAGCCGCGATGATGCGATCCAGTGCAGATCGATCCACCATCAAGTCTTGGACCAGTGGAAACGTTTTGGTTCGCCAAGGTTCCAGTGTTAACACTGAGCCATCTTTGAACTCTCGTAAATACAGTTGGCAAACCGAGGTGGCTGCTTTAGGGCCGTGGGCCTGGCCGTTCACCAAGAAACCGCAGCTTCCGCAGATTCCTTCACGACAATCGTGATCGAAGTTAATCGGCCGCTCTCCAGAGGTGATTAATTGCTCATTCAGTTGATCAATCGCTTCTAGTAGTGAGATGTTTGGCGAAACATTATGCAGTTTGTATATTTGAAATTTTCCTTGATTAAGCGGTGTTTCTTGTCTCCAGATTTGGAGAGAAATCGACATTAAATTTTTCATTGTTGTGGGACAAGAAAGTCGTTAAAAATTTCAATAATGGTTTGATTCTTTATCGGCTTGCTGAGATGAATCGTATCGTCTAAAAAGTCTGCACCTAAAAGCTTTTTGTAGTAATTTCTGCAGTTTTCGATCTGATCGGAGACAAGATCATATTCATTTTTGTTGAGGTGGAACTTGCAATTGTTGCCGCGAGATATTGGCATGTGAATAATTTGTCTATGATTGATATTTATAGTGCCGTTTATAACTTTTGGCTCGGCTTTGTTGATAAAGTTTTGGAGGCGAGTCTGAAGGTTAGACATTGATTTATTTTGTTTTTCAGCGGTTTTTATCGAGTTGCTGCTCACTCCGATTCGTTCGAGTATGTAAGCGGTAGGGCCCATTGGGTGAGCGCATGCTTTGTGAAAGGGCTGGAATTCAATGTTGGTTTTAAAAATCTTTCTTAGTGTGGAAATTTGAAGGGATCGTGTTGGTATTTTTTGACTTGTGTCGGTTAGGTATGAGGTTGTAAAATTGCCAAAAGATATCAGCGGGAAGTGATCTCCGCCTTTGATCATCTCTTGGTATGCTGATGTGGCAAACTCGAGTGGTGGTCGTACGAGTCCGAAGGCCTTGATATCGTAATTAAATTCTTTCACAAAGCGCGTAAAATTTAAGAGCTCTTGTTCGCTTAGTAGGCTAATACCTTCACCGCTTAAGATTAAATTATCGCCACTCTTCAAAGCATTTGCTAATTGCTGTTTGTATGAGTTGTTCGTCTGTTCGATGTCTTTGATTCCCCAGATCTGATTAATCCAGTAAGACGTTGGGTTGTTTCCAAAGGCTGATCGGATTGGAATCGAATGGTTAGAAATTTCGGTTTTATTGGCCTGTCTGCAGTAAAAAAGTGGATAAATAAATCCCTGTTTTTTTAATTGCTTTTGATTGGTACGACAAGTTTCTTGAAAGGATGTTGATGCTGTTTTGTGCAGGCCTAAATGTAGAAAAAGAGTGTTCGGCATGGCCTTATTTGTAACTCCGGGTGCTGGGCTTTATAGAGGTGAATTCCAATGCTTCTGTATGGCGGATGGGCTCTTGATCGCCGTTGTATTCCCAGGCTGCGATATGGGCAAAGTTGGCGTCATCTCGCAGGGCTTCGCCCTCTGAACTTTGATGTTCTTCGCGGAAATGGGCACCGCATGATTCCTCTCGCGCCAGGGCATCGCGCAGCATGAGATCCGCAAGTCCGAAGAAGTCACTTATGCGTAATGCTTTCTCGAGTTCG
>Ga0209251_1002248_pt1 | contig 13715 bp, 9 predicted proteins | sample SaaInlV_100m_DNA_6_FD_184665 | JGI IMG/M metagenome (GOLD analysis project Ga0209251, IMG submission 184665) | Marine microbial communities from expanding oxygen minimum zones in the Saanich Inlet - Saanich Inlet SI073_LV_10m_DNA (SPAdes) (version 2) | ecosystem: Environmental > Aquatic > Marine... | reverse complement strand
GTATCGCTATTACCGCAATCATTGTAAGCAATTTGCTGAACGTTATATATGCCAGGTGTCGAATAAGAATAAGAAACAGAATTTCCTAACGACGAATTACCATCACCCCAATTCCATAAAATGGAGTCATTTAATGACCCAGTATTAAGAGCAGTTACCGTCGTACCGTTCAAGGTAGTAGTTCCTTGAGCTGTAACTGAAGGACATGGACTCGTTGTGAAATTTATGGTAGCGTTCGAGCTAACTAAATTAGCTGCACAACTGTCTTTCACGAAAACAGCATAAGTAGTATTGGGCAGCAGTCCGGTTAAAGTGTAAGGTGAGGAGGCAGGATTAATCATTTGTCCTGTACCCAATGCAAAGCCTACTGTATCATATTCAACAATGCTAACATTTGAGGTTCCCTGCCAACTAATTTCAGCAGTGTTTGTACCAATATTACTCGCGGTCAATAAAGAAGGAGCAGGACATGTACTTGTTCCTTCAAAGGCTATGTCATCAATTGCAATAGCAGAGGCTACGGTGTAGAAGATATTTGTTCCGGAATTTTTGTAAGCTTCAAAACTTACAATAACAGTATCTCCTTGGAAAGAACTTAACGAACAGGTTTTTTTGAGCCAGGCAAAATTGTTTGAACTTGTTGATTGCTGGCCATTGAAGTTGGCAATGAGTGTATCACTACCACCTGATTTTCTTACATAAACCTTTAGGCCTTGAATTGCACCTCCATACATGTGATACCAAAATGAAAATTCGGGACTCAATAGTTGACCAAGATAAACGGCAGGCAGCTCAACTTTTGCGGTATCCGCTGTTGAAGTAGTTGTCTTCGTAAAGAGGTAACCACTTAAACCGCCTGTATGATCGCTCGTAGGTCCGGTAAAACTATTATGATCATATCCTGATCGTGCACCGCTCCACCAAAATCCATCCGTATTGACTTCGAAACTCGTAAAGCAATTGCCTATTTTACCTGAAGGTAAAAAAGGTGAAGGCGACGTCCACTGACTATTCGTAAAACTATTGGTGTAAGGGGCCGTGAATACGGTACAAGCTGTATAAAATGTTGGACCTTTTACCCAAGTACTTTGATCCGTGGTACTGCAACTGTCTCTTACTTCCCAACGATATTTAGTATTAGGATCTAAGTTATTTAGTACTGTCTGAGTTGAAGATGATGAAATAATTGTCCAAGCACTTGCGTTAACTTTTTTGTAACGAATTTGATGATTAGAGGCGCCGCCCGATGACCATTTAACGCTCGCATCATTTTTATTAACTGATAAGGTTTTGAGATAGCGCGGCTGCGGACAGGATGGTGCTTCTAAGATAGAAACATCATCTACGGCAAAGGGTTGTTCATCATTAGTTTGAAACGCACTGTAACTAAATATAACTCGAACTGTGTCGCCAGTATTTATGAATTGGTCTAGAGAAACTATGACTTCTTTCCATGGTGATGTTTGAGCCGATTGTAATGCACCAGAGGTATCAAAAACGGCAACGGTTTGTCCATTAAGAATTTGAATCTTCGCAGTCAGTTTTCCAAAAGGATTGCTTGATGCTTCACCTGAATAGGAATGCACCCAAAAACGTAATTCAGGATTGGTTAAAGAGTCCAACGCAACCCATGGGCCAGTTACGGAAAGGTTGGGAGGCGCGTTACCGTATTGGTAATTAACGGCAATGTATTTTCCTGCACCGGTAGGAGTGTGGTCAGTGTTTGGACCTTGATCAGTATTGTACTGTGGCAGTCTTGCTACTTTCCAAAAAGCACCTATGGATCCTGAGTCTACAAAACAGTCTCCAAAAGTTCCTTGCGTAGCTTTGGAAAACCAACCTGAAGGAGCAACCCAGTCACTGCCTTCAAAAGTTTCAACCCACGGTGCAACGAAAGCACCGCATGAGGTCGTAATGGTAAGATTAGATGACCATGCAGAGGTGTCATTAGTACCACAAATAGAGCGGACACGCAGTGTATAAGTAGAGTTTGAAGCGAGGCCCGTAAGGTTATAAGAATTAGTCGAAATTATTGCAGTACTGCCTGAGGCTGCTGTTGTTCCCTGAGCCCATTGAATTTGATAGTCAGATGCACCCGTAGTATCCCAGGTAACTTGGGCGGTACTTACATTTAAAGAGACAAGCTGCAAGCTTAAAGGAATGTTGCAGGATAGTGTGTCTTCTGTTACTGCAAAATCATCCAAGCCGATGTTTGCGTAACTCCCATTACCCGTACCATTAATGTTGCGAAACGCGGTAAATTTAAATGCGACTGTGTCATCAACATAATTAGTGATAGGGTAAATAGCTTGTTGCCAAGGACTGTTGGGAGAGACAAAAGTTCCTGTAGGCGGGAATATAGAGTCTAATACTGTCCACACACCAGCCGTATCGGTGGCAATAGAAATTTCTAGTTTCTCTATATCTGCCCCAAACATGTGGTACCAAAAGGATACCTGTGGCACTGAATCATTCGCTAAGTCAATGTATGGCGTAATTAAAGATGTGGATGAAGAGCTAGCCGCAAAAAAATAAGCACTGGTGCTTAAGTAACCTTGTCCACCATTTGTGTGGTCGCCAGACGGTCCAGTAAAAGAGGCAAGACTTGAATTTGCCGAAGGAGCTTTGATCCAGTTATACGTCGTGTAACTATCGCGATCCCAGCAACCATTTAAAGATCCAATATTGAAAGAACTGGTAGGAGAAATCCATCCATTCCCAGCTCCTGAAAATGCTTCAACATAAGGTGAGCTATAAAGACAAGGAATTGAATTCGAGGTAAGTGTACAGATTGTAGTGTATTGGGGCGATGTGGTGGACATTAAATTGCCAGCGGGAGAAGAATAAACCACAGTTCCAGTAGTGTTATCTGTTACGGTGAAAGAGCATTCACTTTGCCATTGTCCACCTGCTAGCCAACCAAAGGATAAAGTATCTCCTGTAGGTATTGAAATCTGGTAAGAAATAGAAGATCCAGAACTTAGCGTTAAGTTAGAAGGACTGTAGCCATAGACCTGGACATACATTGAATTCCCATTCCATCCGTCTCCGTAAGAATCTAGGAGCGTAAGGGTATAGCTGCACTGCGAAGTTGCGCTGAAGTTTAGCCCTAACATTAAAACCAAAATGAATTGCTTAATTACTCGGAATGAAATCATTATTGTTTAACGTTTAGTTAAAATAGTTAAACAAAAAAATGAAATTAAAGTTTAATATAACTTACCAAATGTTAAATTCTAAGCATAGCGGTATAATGCTTAACGCTTTCCTAGGTAGCACGTAACCTGCTTAAACTCTGCTGGGTAATACCGAGATATGAGGCGATGTAACGATTAGCGGCGATTTGTTCTATATGTGCATACTTTTTAAGAAATAAATCATACCTCTCTTTAGCTGTTAGCCTAAGCTGGTCAAGTATTCTATCGTGGAGCGTTGCAACGTGTCTTTGAAGAAACCCTCTTCCGACTGTTGCTAATTCAGGGTGCTTAACATAAAGGCACTCCAAATCCAGCATATTAAATGCTAAAACTTGTGAATCTTCAAGAGCATCCGAAGAAATAGATCCCGTAGATTCCAGATAAAGCCCCTTATAATCGCATAGCCAAAAGAATTGTGTGTTGAAGCTCATCGTATGTTCTTTGCCCTTTTCATCAGTTTGAAATGCACGCATGCAGCCGGACACAACGTAAAAAACGTCCGTTATATTTTTTCCCTGCTCAAAAAGTAATTCACCTTTTTCGATATGTCTTAGTCTCGCTATTTTTTGAATATCTGCTTTTAACGTAGAGGATAGTTGTGTCTTTTTTTCTAGCCAGGAGAAAATGTGTTCCAGGTGGGCTGATTTAATAGACATAGGATATGTATTTGTTCAAGCATTATGAATACCAATGGCACTCTATCAAGATACCTTGTTAATACTTTGTTAGTATGTGAATATACTCATAAAAGCTGCCTGTTCAGATCTAAATGTGTAAGGCTGCAGTCCTAACTATTAAACGCATCTAATGCTTAACATTTATTCTTTCTGTCCTATCTTTCATCCAAACTGTATTTCATGATTGAATCAACAACTCTAATAGGAGTACTAGTAGGATTTACATTGCTCGGAATTATTCTTGGTAGAATGACATCGAAGGATAGCGTTGACGATTTTGCCTTAGGCGGCAGATCCTTAGGTTTTTTTCCATCATTGATGACTTTGAGTGGCACTTTCGTCAGTGCAGTAACACTTATGGTATACACGAGTTTCGTGTACATCTACGGCATCTCAGCAGCTTGGATATTTATAGGTTATACGCTTGGTTTTCTGTTGTTTATACCTTTTGCATTAAAGCTATACAGACTCAGTATCGAGTATAAGTTTTTCACACTTACGGACTATTTCGTTTTCCGGTACGGACGAAAAACAGCGCGTTGGGTGATTGGTGTCATTTTCGTCTGGTATGTCGGCTTACTCAGTACACAGTTGTTGGTTGGATCGAATTTATTGAATGAGTTAGGTGGTATTGATGTGAATTGGGCTAAACTAGGAATGCTGCTTTCTGTCATGGTGTACCTATTGGTCGGCGGATTCGGATCGGTTGTTAAGACGGATATGTTCCAATTCTTAGTTATTTTCTTAGTCCTCATACTGGTTACTCTTACGCTACAAAAAGGAGGTGAGGTGCCTCCAGAAATGTATGCACCATTTAATGCTGGTCCAGTGAATATAGTTGCTTTTCTACTTTTAGGTATTCTCACACCTTTTGCCACTCAGGACTATTGGCAGAAGGTCTTTTCTATGAAAAACGAAAGAGTAGTAAAGCAAAGCTTTGGCGTTGGGGCAGGGGTGAACATCCTATTGACGGTTGCGCTCACCTATGTTGGACTTATCGCACGTGCCCAATTCCCTGCCGGTGCGGGCGTTACTAACGAACATGCGGAGATGATGGTTTTACGCACCTTTACTGAATTGGTTCCGCCAGAATTTCAAGTCGCAGTATTAATCGCATTTTTTGCGGCGATTTTAAGTACCTCGGATACGTATTTGTTTTTGCTCAGTCTCAATGTTACCAATGATCTTTTCCCAAACAAAGAAGAAACGGCAGGAGCGGGTATTAAACGCATCCGTTGGGCTTTGGTGGGCGTTGGTTTCTTTGCATTACTTATAGCGCTGTTTTTCCAGCGTATAGAAGATATCGTAGTTACTTTCAAGGCATTAGGTATAGGTATAGCACCCGTGATATTTTTTGACTGGGCCGGTAAGCACCACAAACAAAGCGTCGTTCGAGCACTTTTGGTAATGACCGTTGTTTGTCTGGGGGTAAGTATCTACATGATGTCTGCGCAAGGTAAGATCAACCCTGCCATAGCTTTTGTAAGTATAGGAACATCTTCGCTGGTGTATGGAATCAGTTACCTCGTGCGGAAGAAGGATAAGGAAACAGTATAGACCACAAAAAAAAAGACCCTACCGGGCCTCGTTCTTGTTAAGTGAAAAGTTCTTCGACTTGCGTCTCTGCAACCTCTTCGAGTTGCGTGTGTGGCAACCCTTCGATAATAGTGATAGGTCGCTCACGTAATAATTCTTTGTTAAACATGTTTTTAGGGTTTGATATGGTATAAAGATACCAATAATATCCTAAAAATCAAGGTTTTCAACAAGAATTCTACTTTTATTAACAAAAGGCAACTATAGTTTTAGCAGCTGTTCGGTCTTGACAAAACCAGCACTTCCTTCGAGTCGAACGACGTAATTGCCCGCTGCCAACGTACCCAAATGTAAATACAATTCTGCCGGACCTGCGGGTAAGTCTCTACCTGCTAATTCTTGCACTAGCGCACCTGCTGTATTGTACAGTCGGGCTTCGATACGTTGGTCTTGCTCTAGGTTAAAGGTAATGGTAACGATGTCTAGGTCGTATGCTGGGTTGGGATACAATTGGCCCCCGTTCGCGTACAAGGGAACCACAGTATCGGTGCTAAACACTTGGGAGATGTATGTTCTATTTTGTTGTGGACCATCGCCATAGAAACCTGCCATCCATGACTCGGAGGGAATTATTGCGCCGTCCTCATCAAACATAGGCTGTATGGCAAAATAGTCCCCCCAACGTTCGTAACTGTCGCTATGACGGTCCACGTGTGTGGTACCGTTAATGAGATCTATGGCATTAGAGAATGAGGTATCATTACCCAGCTGAACCGCTCCCATGCCAGGGTGCCCTTGGATTGAGGTGAAGTTAAAACCAATCAAACATTGAATTTGATTCGGGTGCACTCCGCTCCAAGTAATGTTTGGGTAACCATAATCGCGCACAGGGTGCGAAAAAACACGCGCCGATACTTTAGGCGCTGCTCCTTGGGCGTCATGAATAAATCCGTGATAAATAGCAGCATTTGCGTTGGTTCCATGGGCGGTAGTACTCACAAACTGTATCCAATCATCTTTTTGAATGGCGCCTAAAACTCGTCCATCGTTGGTTTGTAGCCCTTTTGTGGCATCTGTAGTATCTGTATCCCCCTGTTTCCCATTGGGCGGAACGCCATAAGGTAGATTGCTAACTAGCGCTTGCGCGGTGACTGTTGTATCTGCTGCCCCTTCGGTTATGGTAACTAGGAAGATGGTATCGTTTTGTAGATCAAAATTTCGATTACTTAAGAACTGGAGCTGTTTACTAATATTATCATGACCACGAACAGGGTGGAGGTTACGCACGAATTTACCATTATGAGCTATCTGAGTATAAACCGTTGCATCCACATTTCCACCGACAAATCCTTCGGTCTTATTCAGGTGCCAAATTACTGATCCGTCGAAGCCTACTTGCCAACTCACATTGGGGATGATAAGATTTGCTGTAATGACCAATCCCGTTTCACTTAAAGCTATGGCAGGGAAATCCGTCCAACGATTATTGCTAAGTGGATTGCCCGTTAAACTATATATATTCCATGGATCTGTTGGGTCATTTGTGGAGGAGAAACAAACGATAATACGGCTGTTTGCAGCGTCGTTATCCTTTAGAAAAACGAGAACAAATCGATCCAAGGTGGGGTCGTAAATGAGTTTAGGATCGTAATAATTTGAAAAACTAGATCCGTTCGCCATTTGCTGAAGACTAAAAAGCCCTACTGGAGATGGCATAATAAGCTCGCCAGTTTTTGTATCCATCGCCCAAAAAACACTATTTACTGCCGCGCAAAGAATACCGTCTTTACTAATAGCCACGGCATTATCGTTGGGTATACCGCCTGTAAAATCGAAAGGGTTACCCTGAGGTGTTAGTCGGTAGATGGAAGTGCCAAATCCCGCCACTGGATCAGAGACCGAAGTGGTTTTTTTTGTTTCGGTCGATGCCGGGAAATTTCTATAATTCTGGAGTAGCTTTTGTCCGGCTAAGAAGCTTTTGTAACCCTCTCCTCCGGGTATGGGAGCTCCTGTAGGGTAGAGAAATGATAGTACTTCGTTTGGTGCTGCCTTTGGGTCAAACGTTCCTTCATAGGTAGCTTGAACGGAATTCTGCACATATCCTTGTCCAAAAGCGCTTGTAGCGCCAATTAGAAAAACAAAAATCCACTTATTCATTAGGTCTGTATTACTCCTGGGTTATAGCGCTTCATTTCAGGATTATTATTCGACATTTCGATACCGAAACTCAGCCATTCACGGGTTTTCGCCGGGTCAATGATAGCGTCCACCCATAATCTAGAAGCTGCATAATAGGGGCTGGTTTGACGTTCATAGCGTTCTTCTATATCTTTTTGCAGGGCGTCCAATTCTGATTGAGTCAATTCTTTTCCACTGCCTTTTAGCCGAGATTTCTCTATTTGAAGCAACACTTTTGCAGCTTGTTGTCCCCCCATAACGGCTAATTTTGCGTTGGGCCATGCAACAATAAGACGCGGATCGTAGGCAGTCCCATTCATAGCGTAATTCCCAGCACCGAAGCTGTTTCCAACAATCACCGTGAATTTAGGAACTACAGAATTTGCCACCGCATTGACCATTTTTGCGCCGTCTTTGATGATACCGCCGTGTTCGCTTTTACTCCCGACCATGAAACCAGTGACGTCTTGGAGGAAAACGAGCGGAATACGTTTTTGATTACAATTGGCAATAAATCGGGCCGCTTTATCGGCACTGTCGGAATAAATGACGCCACCAAATTGCATTTCACCCTTCGCGTTTTTCACAATGGCTCTATTGTTGGCAACAATTCCTACTGCCCATCCGTCTATTCTAGCATACCCACATAGAATAGTCTGTCCGTAAGTCTCCTTGTACGGCTGCCAACTCTCTTTATCGACAATACATTCAATAATCCGAAGGCTTTCAAAGGGTTTCCCATCTCTAGGCACAAAGCCGTAAATAGCAGAGGTGGCCCGTTCAGGATCCATAGATTCCGTACGGTCAAAACCGGCCTTAGGAAACGCGCCCATTTTATCCACCAATCCGCGAATAGTGCTGATGGCCTCCTGGTCGTCTTCACATTTATAATCGGTCACCCCGCTGATATCGCAATGCGTATCTGCGCCGCCTAAAGTCTCATTGTCAATGGTCTCGCCAATGGCAGCTTTTACCAAATAAGATCCTGCTAAGAAAATACTTCCTGAACCTTTCACAATGATACTTTCGTCGCTCATGATAGGTAAATACGCTCCGCCAGCGACACAACTTCCCATGATGGCCGATATTTGCGGAATACCTAGGCTACTCATGACTGCATTGTTTCGGAAAATGCGACCGAAGTGCTCACGATCCGGGAAGATCTCATCTTGTAATGGAAGGAATACGCCTGCGCTATCGACTAAATAAATGATAGGCGTGTGGTTCTCAAGAGCGATCTGCTGCGCGCGTAAATTCTTCTTTCCTGTAATTGGGAACCAAGCGCCGGCCTTCACGGTAGCATCGTTCGCTACAATGATGCATTGTGTGCCTTTAACATACGCAAGCACAACAACAACACCACCGGCAGGACACCCGCCGTATTCCTCATACATGCCGTCTCCAGCAAAAATCCCTAGCTCTAGGCACGTCTTATCAGCATCCACCAGGGCCTCCACCCGCTCTCTCGCGGTTAACTTCCCTTGGTCTCGTTGCTTTTGCAACTTTACTGAACCACCGCCTTTGGCTAGGATGGCTTCACGACGCTTTACTTCGCTGAGTAAGAGCTTTAAGGCGTCTTCGTTCTTATTGTATGTTAGGTCCATAGGCTGATGTGGTTCTTACTGCGGTGATAGTTATTTAAACGCATTGAGGTAATCCCAACTACTACGCCCTAAGTTAAAGAACAGATCTAAGGCACTCAAGTTGTTTTGAAAACCATTTTTATGGGCAAAAACCTGACCGTACGTGGGGTAGTTTAAGCCGGAATCTAACTTAGGATGAATACCTCTAAAGTCCTGTATCTCAGTAATAGCGATGTATTCGGTGGTTTCGTGATGCGGCACTTCTACCTCGAGCCAATGAGAAAATAACGCAATGGTTGCTGCATTTAATTCCCATAGTGTCTCGAATCGTTCCTGTAAAACCGCTTGAACATCGGGGAACAGCACTTCAAAGTAGGGGGCATTTGCATAGGCACTTTCTATGGCCTTTAAATGATCTTTTGTCCAATTTTCACTGTAGCTGATCTTAACCTTTTTGATTGCTTTGCACTTTCGCTCAACAGGAATACTAAGTTTCAGGAGACCGTTAGGACCTGAAATGTGCATTCTGGATCGGTAAGACTGCTTTTGAAAGTGCTCGTGCGCTTCTAAAATATAACTCTTGGACTGCACTGCACGAGCCAGCCATTCAATAGGAGGAAAGTAGGCAGTGCTGAGCAGAACGTGCATTAGGCGGACTTGCGCTTTCTGCGAACAATAACGACTATCTGATAGAGCACTACGAATACTACAAAGTGCCAGAAATAGCTCGTACGTTCACCATTCGCATTGACCAGTGTAAACACACGATCAGTTCGAATCTTTGAAAGTCCTTCACCGTGTTTATCATAGCTCATCCAGATAAATACAGGTTTACCTACGATATGATCGGAGGGAACATAACCCCATTTACGACTGTCTAATGAATTGTGTCTATTATCACCCATCATCCAGTAATAGTCCTTCTCAAAAGTATACGTAGTTGACTCATTACCATCGATATAGACTTTTCTGTCTTTAGTGATTTTTAGATCGTGACCTTCATATTCTGCGATGATTCTGCGGTAGCTATGCAGATTTTTTTCTGTTAATTCTACCGTTGCGCCAGCTTGTGGTATATAAATAGGTCCAAAGTTGTCCCATGTGTCGTTGTACGGACGTTCGCCGTGGCCAGTATCCGGGTTAGGGAATAATATTTCCTCAGCTTGACCTTCCTGAATTAACAAGAGACCTGCTGGTAAAGTACTATCAATAGGGGTTCCAGGCCTGTCCGCACTTATAGGCCAAAGGGCCTTAACAGCGGGTAACGATTTGATCGCATCTACATGACGTTCTTGAAGGAACATGATGTATTCATTTTGGCTGCGTTGATATACGTCCTGATCTGTCGGGTACTGTCGTTGTTCTTCAGACGTTAAATAATTAATGTCAAATTTTTTCTTGAGCCAATCTTTATTGAAGCTTGTACCGTCGGTTTTGATGTAGTAAAGAAATTGAGGGTAGCTGTTATCCGGGAACTTGAAGGCATTCCCGTTTAAAATAACGGTCCGGTCTACTATGGTCAAGGTATCTCCAGGCGCGCCCATACAACGCTTAACATAGTTCTCCTTTTTGTCGACGGGCATAGCATCCATAGGATAGTTAAAAACCACAGGATCGCCTGCCTTTATGTCTTCAAAAGCGGGAAATCTTAAGTACGGTATTTGAGGCCAACTTACATATGAAGGTGCCCCTAAGAAGGGAATACGGTTGTGTACTAACGGCAGACTGAGTTGAGTCATCGGTACGCGAACGCCGTAATGCATTTTTGATACAAATAAGAAGTCGCCTACCATCAAACTTTTCTCCATTGAGCTCGTCGGTATAGTGTAGGCCTCAAAAGTGGTAGAACGAATTACTGTTGCGACGACAATGGCGAAAAAGATGCTGTTTACACCTTCGCCTAAATTCTTTTTAATGTATGCATCATCACGGCCCCAATATTTTAATTTTTCCTGGTAATTCAGGTAGCCTAAATAGAGTCCCAAACTGCCCATTACAGCAGCAGTTTGCCAAGTTTTACGGAACTTAAAAACATGAAGAAGTTCGTAAATCATAATGATTCCCATTACCACACCGACAACGGGGATACAATACAGCAGCACCCACCACCAAGGTCGCTCTGCTATTTTCACAAGCACATAGGTGTTGTAAACCGGTATAAATGCCTCCCAGGCCTTGCGGTCTGCAGCAACGTAAAATTTCCAAGAAATAGCGCCGAACCACAGCGCCTGTACTATTGTGAAGATGATAAATTCCATTCGGGGAAACTACTTTATTATTCGGTGATGAATAGTTAGTGAATTGTGAAAATTACAGACCTAGAACATCCTTCATGCTGAACGGGCCTTTTCGACCTGGAACCCACTCTGCCGCTAGAACTGCGCCCAATGCAAAGCCGTCTCTACTGTGGGCTTCATGTTTTAGCTCAATAGTATCTAGGGTACTATCGTAAGAGACTGTGTGTGTCCCGAAGTAAGGATCCTTGCGGTCTGCGCTTATTTTTAATCCTTTTGATTCTGGATCCATCGTCCAACGCTCCAATGAGGGGTACGCTTTCAAAACACCTTCTGCCGCAGTAATGGCCGTGCCAGACGGCTCATCTTTTTTTCCTGTATGATGAATTTCATGTATACTAGGCTCGTATTCCGCATAACCCTTCATTATCCTAGCCAATTTTTCATTGAAAGCAAAAAATAAATTCACCCCAAGCGAGAAGTTTGAAGCATACACAAAACCAATGTTGTTTGAAGATGCAGCGGCATCTGCCATGGATTTTGCATCCAACCACCCCGTCGTACCACTCACCACAGGAATACCCGCATTGAGTAGGTTGTAAATATTCTGAGCGGCTGCATCTGGCTGTGTGAACTCAATAGCAACATCTGCCAACTTCGCTTGCGATAGATCTAGTGCACCACCGTTAGCAATATAAACGATAGTATGGCCTCGTTCTTTTGCGATGCGTTCAATGGTTTTACCCATTCTACCATAACCTATGAGAGCTAATTTCATTTAAAGTGCAAAAACTAAGGTGAAACCAGGGGCCAATTCAGCAGGCCGACTAGCGAATCTATTGGTATTCAGCGATGGCTGCAGGGATAAGTCATCACTTACATCAAAGTCATACAAATGCGCATCGATATTTGCATCTAGTATATTTAATAGATATACCCCTAGTAGACCGAACAAAGCATATTCACGCTGCGTGCGCAGCGCCTCCATGTAGCCCATCGCTTCTTGAGCCACGCCATTTACAGAATTCTGATAAAATGGCGCAGGTAAAGCAGCGAATAAGTCAGGCGCTAAGGATTCTAATTCTGTGCGAGTTTGTAACGAAGGCTCATCTATAATGAGTTGAAGAACGGACTCATAATTGTTGAAATCCTGGGATAAATCCACATAGTAATAAGCGACACCTCCCAATGCCCCCCAAACAATGGGTACTTTCCAATATTTCCTATTGTAGATCTGGCCTGCGCCAGGAATGAAGGCTAGGGTAGTGGCCAACTTAATATTATGTGCTGCTGCGACACTATGGCTATGCCCCAAAGTATCCTTTACCTGTGCTGCAGAACCAACAGAGAAGAAGACAAACAACGCTATGAGCGTCGTTTTAATCATTGAGCTTTGTAATTATACGCTGTAGATCCTCATCGGAACCAAAAGAAATTTGAATTTTCCCTTTACCTTTTCCGTTGCGTTGAATGGCAACAGGTGCCTCGAAATATCCGCCAAGCTGAGATTCTAAAGCACCAACTTCTGAATCCTTAGCCTTGGATTTCGTCTTTTTCGGTTGTTTCATCCTTTTTGCATAAGCTTCCGTTTGACGAACGCTTAAGCCAAATTCCAATATACGTGTGTACAAGGATAATTGGTCTTCCTCATCAGGTATATTGAGCAAGGCACGAGCATGGCCCATAGTAAAACGCACCTCTGATTTACCATCTTCTTTTTCGTCAGATATTCTTTTATCTTTTTGCAAATCTCGAATCCCTGCTTGGATAATCGGGGGTAACTTTAATAGTCGTAAAAAGTTTGTAATCGTTGAACGGCCCTTACCAAGTCTGGTTGCAACCTCTTCTTGGGTTAGGCCCAACTCATCCATCATACGCTTGCATGAAGAGGCCATTTCTATGGGATCTAAATCTTCGCGTTGCAGATTCTCCACAATGGCCAACTCCAACATGTGTCGATCGTCAGCCAATCGAACATATGCAGGAATTTCTTCTAGTCCGGCCATTTTAGATGCCCGAAATCTACGCTCACCGCTGATGATTTCGAATTGCATACCATTCTTGCGAACTGTTATAGGTTGGATGATACCTACTTCACTGATGCTCTTAGCGAGTTCTATTATTGCATCATAGTCAAATTCCGAGCGGGGTTGAAAAGGATTTTTCGTGATGCTGCTTAAAGGAATCATTGCAACAGTGCCAACGAGCTTCTCAGCGCCGCGGTCCGTTACTTTATTCACCTTTGCAACTTCGTCGCCTAAGATGGCCGACAAACCTTTTCCCATTGCTCTTTTTGCCATGTTCTAGCTT
>Ga0209251_1002247_pt1 | contig 13715 bp, 8 predicted proteins | sample SaaInlV_100m_DNA_6_FD_184665 | JGI IMG/M metagenome (GOLD analysis project Ga0209251, IMG submission 184665) | Marine microbial communities from expanding oxygen minimum zones in the Saanich Inlet - Saanich Inlet SI073_LV_10m_DNA (SPAdes) (version 2) | ecosystem: Environmental > Aquatic > Marine... | reverse complement strand
TTTTTTTTTACATAGAAATAATTAAATCATGTTTTAGTAATGATTTGTTAATATTTTAGTAACATCGTACTTGAATTAAAAAGCTCAATTTAGGTATGAAAAAAATTTTAGTTCCAATCATAACTTTGATAGTTTCACTCATCTGTTTGGATAATTATGCGCAAGAAATAGCCTACGAGTCTTTTGGAAAGGGTATCAAAGTTCAAGCCAAAGATTCTTCATTTTATGCCAAAATTGGATTTCGTTTTCAAAGTTTATTTTCTTCGTCTCTCAATCTCGAAAATGATGTTTGGGATCGTTCCATGATGATCAGAAGATCTCGATTAAAAGCGGAGGGCTGGGCTTTATCTCCCAAGTTTTCATATAAAGTAGAATTGGCTTTATCCAATCGGGATATTAAAGGAGGAAGCAAAACAGAGTTTGGTAATACGGCCAACATTATTCTGGATGCGGTCCTAAAATATCACATAAATTCAAATTGGTCGCTCTGGTTTGGTCAAACTAAATTGCCAGGTAACAGAGAGCGGGTATTCTCCTCTCAAAAACTTCAGTTCGTAGATCGAAGTTTGGTCAATGCGCGATTCAATTTGGATCGAGACGTAGGTGTTCAATTACACCATAAGGGTAATATTGGAAACCTCGTTGTCAAAGAGGCTTTCTCATTATCGTTGGGTAATGGAAGAAATGTGATTATCAATGATGAAAATGGTTATCAATATACAGGGAGAATAGAGTTTTTGCCAATGGGTGAATTTACAGGTAAGGGAGACTATTATGGTGCAGATTTAGCCAGAGAAAAAACACTAAAAATGGCAATCGGCATAACCGCAGATTATAACAATAACGCGTTTAGGAGTAGGGGTAATTTAGGTAATTTTCTCGTTGATCCTGTATCCGGAGATTACATCACAGATAATTTAAATACTTTATTTGTAGATGCCATAGTTAAAAAGAATGGCTTTTCATCTCAGGCAGTTTATGCCATCAGAAAGTCACCAAACAGCTTGGGAGATTTTGGCGTAGGTCAAGGGTTAAACCTACAAGCAGGATATGTGTTTACCAACAAGGTAGAATTTGCTGCACGATACACGAACATCAATGCAGAACTCATCTCTAGCTTAAATGATCAAAGTGAATATGCCTTGGGATTTTCTAAGTATTTTTCAGGTCATAATCTAAAGTGCCAGGCAGATCTATCTTATCATGATCTTGAGCTTACAGAAGATGACTTTTTGAGGTTCAGATTACAAGTGGAGTTTGCCCTTTAGATTATTCAATTTTCTTATAATCTATGAAAGGATTGAATGATAATTGCTCTATCGTGGTTCTAAAATTCAACCAATCTTTTTCATAAAATCCATTTACATTCTCTAATACTTGGACTAGATGAGATTCAAACTTTGAAATTAAAGCATATTCGGTAGAAGTAGGTGTATGACCCGCGTTGGCAGTATAGCGAAAAGCTTGGCGGTAAAGACTCATTAAAGTTTTATTTGAACGCATCGTGATGCCTTGCCTTTCGTCTTCTTCACCAAAAAAATGGTCTAACAAGACATTTATACTGTCTTGGATGTTTTGACATAGTTCAATTTCAGATATATAAAGGACACTGTCTAAATCCTCAAAATCTGCCTTAAATTTATCTGCTAATTTCAATCCCTCTTTAAGACGATTTACGGCAACATACATTTTCATTTCTGACTTTTCTAGGGCTTTAAGGGCATCATATTTTTCGATTAACTCCTGCTGACTGATATCAATTCTGGGATCAAAAAGAACTTTAATCATACTTGAATCTGTATGCTCACCATAGTGGACTTTAATTTTGTAATCTCCCGGCAGTACATCGATACCACCGGGCTCTGCATTCGAAGTTCTTGAATTTTTTCTGGAAATATAGGGTATGCCTTTTTCATCTAACCTCCATGATAATTTATGAAACCCTGATTTTTCGGGGGTTTTCAGTTTAAGCGTTCGAATCACAGATGATCCATTCATAATTTGAAAGGTAATCGAGTCAGCATTCACTTTTTTCTTCACAGAAGGTTCGGTTACCTGCTCTTTTTTGGATTTCTTTTTCTTATTCGTTGTGCTTTGATCCGGTACCGTTAAACTTTCGGGTACTTGAAGGGAATAGGTTATTCTGGCATCAAATGACCGATTTTCTCCATGAAACATACCATCGGCACCAAAACGAGAACCTGTAGGCTGCTGTATGGAAACTTGGTAAGCGTCAGGTGCTTGAAATAATTTCACTGGATCATCGAGGTACGCAGGATGAGCGGCAATCGCCCTTAAGGGTTGGATATCGTCTAATACATAGGCGGCCCTACCAAAGGTACCAATGACTAAATCATGTTCTCTGGGTTGGATGACTAGATCCATGACATTGGTAGTAGGAAAGCCGGCGGTCCATTTATTCCAGTTTTCGGCCTCATCAAAGCTTACGTATAAACCATCACCGGTGCCTAAAAAGTAAAGATTTGGTTCAATAGGATCCTGTAATACGCAAAGGGCATAGCCAATAACATCATTTTTATCAACTATTTGCTCCCAACTTTTCCCAAAATCTTTAGTTCTGTATACCATAGGAGCATCATTAAAGCGACGATAATCATTGGCCACAAGCAATGCTTCTGCAGGGTTATGGTTAGAAGCCCTTATTTGATTGATCCAAGCGCCTGTCGGCATGGGGATATTTGTCGTAATATTTTGCCAATCATCACCTCCATTTAAACTTAGATGTACCTGCCCATCATCAGTCCCTATCCATAATAATCCTTTTTGAATAGGAGAGGGCTCGATAACCAATATCGTACAATAATTTTCAGCGCCAGTGGCATCCATAGTCAATCCACCACTTTCCCCTTGTTTTTGATAATCTGGGTTATTTGTGGTTAAATCTTCGGAAATAATATTCCACGTCTGTCCACCATCCGTACTTTTGTGAACAAATTGAGAACCAAAATATAGGGTGTTTGAATGGAAAGGATCGCGATTCATAGCCGCATTCCAGTTAAATCGCAGTTTTTCTTCTCTTTCAGGATGTGTAGGTCTAATACCTTCGTTGTAGCCCGTCAAGCGATCGTAAATAACGGCACTTCCTTGCTGTGATGCAGAGATGCCGAAACGACTATTATCAGGATCAGGCAACACATCAAAGCCATCTCCAAATGAGATTTCTTGCCAATAACTATTTCTAATACCTTGTACTCGCCAAGTATAGGCAGGACCTGCCCAGGAGCCATTGTCTTGCATACCTCCATAAACATTATAGGGCAAATCATGATCAACCGCGATATGATAAAATTGGGCAACAGGTATATTTTGTGCAAAATGCCAAGTTTCACCTCTATCTCGGGTTATATTCAGTCCACCATCGTTGCCATCCATCATATAGTTGGGATCATCGGGATGAATCCACCAGGCATGGTGATCGGGATGAACCCCATTGGAAACGCCATAAGCCGGCATCAGTTCGGAAAAGGAACGACCACCATCCTCACTCACATTGATATAAGTGAAAATACTGTAAATTCTATTTTCATTTTTAGGATCTACCCGAAGATCACTGTAATAAAAGGGTCGATTACCAATTTCGTCTTTGTCATTTATTAATTTCCATTTAAAACCTCCATCAGTAGACTTGTATAAGGCATTTTTTTTAGATTCGATCAATGCATATATGATTTCTGGACTGCTGGGAGCTATAGCGAGCCCTATTCGACCCAAATCTCCTTCAGGAAGTCCATCCTCATCCGATCTTTGTTCCCAAGTTTTACCTGCATCATGGCTGATAAATAAACCTGATCCATCACCCCCAGATCTGAAAAACCATGGGTCTCGGTGATGATCCCAAAGGGCGGCGATGAGTTTATTTGGATTGCGAGGATCCATCACTAGGTCAGCCGCACCGCTTGACTGATTTGTGAACAAAATCTTTTCCCAATTCATGCCCCCATCTATTGTTTTATATACGCCACGTTCAGGATGAAAACCCCAAGGAGAACCAATCACTGCAACATACACGATATCTGGGTTTTGTGGATGTATAATGATCCTGTGAATGTTACGGCTTTTTTCTAAGCCCATCTTAATCCAATGCCTACCTCCGTCCAGACTTTTATAAATACCGTCACCCCCATTTAATGAATTTCTGGGATTACCTTCACCCGTCCCTGCCCAAACAACCGATGGATTTGATTGTTGAATGGCGACCGCTCCAATAGAGGAGGTCGTTTGCTTGTCAAAAATAGCTTCCCAGGTAACGCCTCCTGAAGTGGATTTCCAAAGACCACCTGAAGCCGTTCCTATATAGATAATTTCTGATTGCGAATGGACCACATCAATGGAAGTAATCCTTCCTGACATACCTCCCGGCCCGATACTCCTTGGCTCAATTTTTTCGAATAAATCCATGTCTAACTTCTGAGAAGCAAGAAAAAAAGGGATCAAGAGGATACACGAAGTTAGAATCTTTTTCATGATTTTAAATTATATTTACTTTAAATTATATTTAAAATAGCTCGCTATACGCATACTATTACACAGTAGGAAAAAGAGAATTACAAGTGGAGTAGAAGTGCCAATAACCATCTAATGGTCTTTAAAAGCCTATTGACTCTTTTAAAGAGCAAAAAAGGCTCGTTCACCGAAATGAATAGCAGTAGATTTAGATCTGTTTTTTTTGTTTAGGACTAATCATTATGTGTGCCCTGTGCGTACCAGGATCCATGAGCCAAGGCTCACTTGGACTTGAAGGTTTGGTGGGCAGTCCTGTTGACTCTGGAGTTGCAAATGGAATATAAATGACATACCTGAGGTAGGTGTTTTCGATTTCTTTAGTTTGCGCGTTGATGTCTCCGCTCAAAACATATAAAGTGGCCCTTTTCGGCATTTTTAGTGTACCAGATTTAGCTTCAGATTCTCGGATATCAAAAATGGTTTTAAAATCAAGACCTTCAGCTTTTAAAGACCTGCCTCTTTCCATAAAAGGCTCTAAATCATTGTGATAAGATGATACATTGAAACCATCAGTCTCAGGATTATCAGCTAAGCAAATCATATTATTTGTTCCTTTTCTGAGTACTTCCAAAATACCGTTTTCACGGTAGCCTAATACAGTTGACTGTGCTCTAAACTCCTCTGGACTTGCCAACACAGCGGTACTGATTTGCCATTCAACGCTTGGATATTGGGCACAAGCGGAAAGCGATAAAAAAGGGATTAGGGCGATTAAAAAATTACTGAAAGATATTTTCATAGTAATATGATTTAAGCATTATCTCTATAGAAGTCTGTAAAAAGAAATCAACCTTCTACAATAACAAGATAATAATTTTTTTTGCCTTTTTGTGCCAGAATATATTTATTATTCAAGAGTAAAAAATCAAGTGGGGCATCTGGTGTATGTATCTTTTGCTTGTTTATACTGACCCCGCCACCTTGAATCAACCTTCGGGCTTCTCCTTTCGAGGCAAAAATAAGGCCTTCGGTTGCCTCAGTTAGCAGTTCGGTTACTGATGACAATGATTCATAAACGTTTCTAGAAATTTTGACTTTTGGAACGCCTTCGAGTACTTGTAGTAACCATTCTTCCTCAAGGGTTGATAAATCCTCTTGCGTCGATTTTCCAAATAAAATTTGAGAGGCTTTTTTTGCCATCTCTAGATCTGACTTCGAATGAACACGCGCTGTTATTTCTTCTGCTAAACTAGTTTGAAGAAGTCTTAAATGCTTATTTTCTTGATGCTGATGGATCAGTGTTTCTATTTCCTCTCTTGATTTCAGACTGAAAATCTTGATATAGGTTACCACATCCTCATCTGAAGAGTTAATCCAATATTGATAAAATTTATAAGGGCTTGTTTTCTTTGAGTCTAGCCAAATATTTCCGCCTTCTGATTTTCCAAATTTAGTACCATCTGCTTTGGTGATCAGGGGAGTGGTGATGGCAAAGGCCTCACCTTGACCTTTCCGTCGGATAAGCTCTGTTCCAGTCACAATATTTCCCCATTGATCAGAACCACCCAATTGAAGTTTTATATTTTTATTCTTCCACAACCAATAAAAATCATATCCTTGAACCAATTGATAGCAAAACTCTGTAAAAGACATTCCAGTGTCTAATCTACTTTTGACAGAATCTTTAGCCAACATATAATTGATTGAAATATGTTTCCCTACCTCCCTAATAAAGTCAAGAAATTCAAATTCTTTGAACCAATCCTGATTGTTGACCACTTCTGCACCATTTACGCCATCAAAGTCCAAAAATTTCTTGAGTTGGGTAGTAACTCCAAGGATATTATGTTTGATGGTTGCCTCATCGAGTAAATTTCTCTCGGTAGATTTTCCTGAGGGATCACCTACCATGCCCGTAGCGCCACCTACCAATGCAAAGGGTTTGTGACCACATCTTTGGAGATGAACTAAACTCATGATTTGAACAAGATTGCCTATGTGTAAAGAATCTGCTGTTGGATCGAAACCAATATAGGCGCTGGTCATTTCTTTCTTGAGTTGGGCTTCAACGTTGGGCATTTTATCATGTACCATACCCCTCCAGATTAATTCGGCTAAAAAATCAGTCATTTTTATTATTTAGAACGTAAAAATAAGCCCTCCTATTCAATAAAAGACAAGGGATAGAATTAATTATCATTATCAATAGTTTAATAATTAAATAAATTCTCTTTTGCGAATGGTTGTATTAATGAATCTTATCAATATTTTTGGGAGATGGCTGAATATGGCGAGATAATTAAAGATTTTAAGTCAAAGAAATATGCGCCTATTTATTTCTTGCATGGGGAAGAATCTTTTTTCATAAATAACATAGTGGCTCTTTTTGAAAATGAATTACTAGATAAGAGTCAAAAAAGTTTTAATCAATACATACTTTATGGTAAAGAAATTGATATCCCTGAAATTATAACTACTGCAAGAAAATTTCCTATGATGGGAGATCAACAGCTTATTGTAGTCAAAGAAGCTCAAGATATAAAAGATTGGAAAAAAACTCAGAGCATTGAAGCGTTGCTTCATTATTTGAAGACACCCGTGCCCTCGACTATTCTAGTTTTTGCCTACCAACACAAACTTTTAGACAAAAGGAGCAAGCTGGCCAAAGTGCTGACTAAAACATCCATGATGATGGAGTCGAAAAAAATATATGATAACCAAATTGGTCCGTGGATTCAGAGTTATCTAAAAACGAAATCGCTCAGAATGAATCAAAAAGGGATCATGATGTTGTCTGAAAACATTGGTAATAACCTTCAGAGATTGTCTAGTGAAATAGATAAAATGGCCATAAATATAACTAAGGGTCAAGAGATAGACGAGCAACACATTCAAAATTATGTAGGTATTAATAGAGATTATAATATTTTTGAACTTCAAAAGGCGCTTTCCTTTGGGGATTTTTCTAAAGCCTTTAAAATCATTGAATACTTTACTTTAAATCTGACAAAAAATCCATTTGTATTAACGATTGCTCAGTTATTTGCATACTTCAATAAACTTCTCATCATCCATCAATCATCAACAAAAGAGAATCATCATATTGCATCTATCATAGGAGTTAATCCCTATTTCGTCGGTGAATATTTAAATGCGAGTAAACGGTATAGTTTACCGGAAGTATTGAGAAATATTGCATTAGTCCACGATACAGATTTAAAATTTAAAGGGATTAAACCTTTTGCTAGTCCCAAAGGAAAGGAAGCCGCTCTGTTAAAAGAATTGATTTTTAAATTGATGCATTAGAAGTAGTTTCAATAACTTAGTTTTGCATGCATAATGATAAAGCTTATTAAGAACGTATTTACATTCTTCATAATCATCTTTGGATACCAATTGTACGGTCAAAGTTCAATTCAAGATCACGCGGAAGATCCTGCTTATCTTCAATCTATTTCATACTACGAATCGGGACGTTATCAAGCGGCTTTAAATGGATTTAATCAGTATTTAAAAACAGGAAAGACCAGCTCCTTTTTAGTAGGATCATATTTTTATTTGGCACAGATTGAACTAGAAGTCAATCAAAATATCCATCCAATGATCCAATTCATTGATCATTATAAGGTGGAGACTTTTTATATGAAGGCCTTACTTACTTTGGGTAATTATCATTTTCATTTGAAGGATTACAAAAATGCAATTCCTTATTTTTATCGGATTAGATCCAATATACTATTGGAAACCGTTTATGTTAATACAAGATTTAAATTGGCATACAGTCTCTACATGGAGCAACTCTATAATGAAGCACTTCCTTTGTTTAATGAGGTAACTTATTACCCCCAAGAAGAAAAGTATAATGCCCATTATTACGCTGGCGTTATATATTTCAATAATCAAGATTTTGACAATGCATTGGAGCAGTTGCTCTTGGCTCAAAAAGTACCTAAAATGTATAAATTTACAGCTCCCTTCATCGCTAAAATTTATTTAAATCAAAAGAAATATATAGATGTAGTTGCCTATGCTGAGAAGCATCTTAGCGAAACAAAGGGTATCAATCTAGAAGGTAAAATCATATTAAATAGAGTCGCTGCTGAGGCTTCGTTTGCTCAATTAAATTATTCGAAGGCCATTCAATATTATACCGAAGTACTCCTTTTGAATAAATCAAGGGGGGATGTAGCCTTGTTCTTTAATTTAGGATACTCCTTAGAGCAAGCCGGAAAAATGGTTGCCGCAACAGACCAATATAAAATTGCAGCTTTAGCAGAAGATGAATTGGGCCAACTTGCGGCCTTTCGACTGGGACAAATTTATATTCAATTAAACCAATTCAATACTGCGATCAATGCCTTTCAAATCGTTTTGGAAAATGAATTCAGTTCAGAATTAAAAAATCAATCTTATTTTTTGATTGCAAAATCTTGGTTTCAACTCAATAATTTTGAAGCCACCATTGATATTTTAGAAAAATATTTAAATGGACATTTCAATGATGAAAATAAGACTGAAGCGGTCCAACTTTTGGCTGATGCCTATTTATATACTTCCAATTATAAGGCTGCAATCGATCATTTACAAGCTACCCAACTTAAAACTTGGTCACTTAAAAGAACCTATCAAATGGTTACTTTAAAATACGCACAAATTTTATTCAATGATCAGCTTTATGAGGACGCAGAATATTGGCTTTCAAGGTCATTAAGGAATGCGTTGGATTCGAAAAACCAATTAAAGGCAAATTTGTTGATGGCTGAATGTCTCTCTGCACAGAATAAATATGACCTAAGCGAAAGCTATTTTGAACGGGTAATTAATGCAAAAAAGGTAAGTGTTGAGCAGAAAAGAAAGGCCTATTATGGTTTAGGATATGCTCAATACAATGGGGAGCGGTATGAATTAGCCTATCAAAATTTTTCTTTGTTTATGAACTTGAATACTTCAAAAAATCATATTTACATGAATGATGCAGTTTTAAGAGCAGCCGATTGTTTGTTTATCTTAAAACGGTTTGATGAGGCTACTATGATGTATCGAAAAAACAATTCAAAAGCTGAACAAGAATATGCTAGTTATCAAATAGCCAATATCTATTATTTGAAAAATGAGTTAGAAACAGCTCAAAAAATGTTTGAAAATTTTATTGATATTTATTCAAACTCATTTCTTGCTGATAACGCAATATTTCAGCTTGGAGAAATTCTGATTGACTTAGAGAAATTTGAGTTGGCTATTGCTAATTTCAATTATTTTATAAAGCGCTATGATAAAAGCGCATTGCTTCCCAACGTATATGAGGGAAGAGCCATTGCCTTCGCAAATAAAAATCAATGGGCTGAGGCTGCTAAAGATTATTATATTATTTTGGACAACTATCTGAGTCACCCGATTGCAAACGAAGCCATCTTAGGTCTTCAAAATATTCGTAATAAAGGTTATCAAGTTGATGATTTCGAGGAATATATGGTCAAGCTAAGAACACTTGATCCTAATAATGCTGGCTTAGAATTCATTTCGTTTGAGCAATTAAAAAATGACTATTTTAACCAAGATTATGAGCAGTTGATACAAGGGGTAACTTCTTTCAGAAGTATCTATCCAAATACGTTGCGTAACTATGATTTGTGTTATTTCATGGGAGATGCCTATTATGAGCTCGGGGAATGGGAGGCTGGAATTGCTCAGTTTGAACGGATCATTTCACAACAAGGAGTTTACCTCGGTAGGGCCCTCATCAAGTCAGCTAAGGCATATATAAATCTGAAAAAATACTATCAAGCCATAGATTTATTTATTTTGTTGAATGAAAATGCCAGTAGTGAACGCGAGCGAGATCAAGCGCGGGAAGGTTTGATGATGGCTTATTATGATATCAGTGATGATAAAAAGGCATTTCTGATAGCACAGGAAATAAGTGAAAATGTTAGTTTATCGGAGTCTAAAAGAAATTTAGGTGCGCTGTATTTATTGAGGATTTCAATGAATAGGCTAGAGTATGACAAAGCTTCGTTGCTCGCAGAGTCATTAATAGAAAGTGCGGATAATCAAACAGCTGCCGAGGCAACTTTCCTAATAGCCCAAATACGATACAAACAAGATGACTATGCCACTTCAATAGAACAATGCATCGTACTATTGGGGAAATATGGTTCTTATGAGCAATGGACAGATAAAACTTATTTGTTATTGGTCAATAATTACATGGCTTCAGGAGAATTGCTTCAAGCCAAAGCTACTTTAAATTCCATATTGGATAATACGGAGAATGACGCACTTAAAATTAAAGCAGAGGATCTACTCGAAAATATAACTAAGCTAGAAAAAAGAGTACTTATGGAAGAAAACGATTCGATAGATGGTTAAAAATTTACTTAAGCTCTACGTACTTTTTTTGCCTATGCTTTCTTTTGGTCAAAGTACTCAAGAAATAGAGTCTGCTGAGTTTATTGTTGAAAAAGATAAGGATTTAAAACTTCCCAAGAGGCAAAGGTTATTTGAACGTGTTCAGCCTAGTCCAACTCCGGCATCTTTTGATTCATTAACTTTTGATTTAAAAAAGATTCCCTTTAACATCCGATCTTATGATCCAAATCTGAAAGTAGCACAGCTTGAAGATCCCGCTCAAGAAAAATATTATGACCATTTCATTAATATAGGTTATGGTTCTTATAACACTCCTGGGATATTATATGAATACAGTACTCATCGCTTAACATCCGCTAACTACGGAATGAATATTGAGCTTAAAGAACATCAAAAAGGCCCTGTTCAAGGAAATTATAGTAGTGAAAGCACTTCTGAAGTACAGCTTTGGCATCGAGCCAATTTGAGCAAAGGAACCTTGTCATCTTCACTTGACTATGGGTATGATAAATTTTATAATTTTGGGATGTTTGATGAGTTGAGTGCCTTTTCTAGCGTTTCAGATACAGCAGAACATTACCTAAGAAGGCAAAATCGTTTTAATTTATTTTTTGACTATCTAATAAATACTAAAGGTGAAAATCCGATTCGCATCGTGCCAGAATGGCATTACACCGGGCAACAAGGGTTGAGTAAAACAGATAATGTATCGAGTTATTATTCAGGTGGAGAAGAAAACGACTTCATTTTAAATTTCAATCTAGAAGTATTGAAAAAGAGATCTTGGGTGTTTGATTTTGATTTATTTACGGCTTTGACCCAATTCACTAATCAACGAACTGAAAATAATCAGCGAATATGGGCTTATGGAATCCCAAAAATTGATTTAACCTTTAGTGATTGGTCTGTGTCTGTCGGATTGAAGATAGGTTTTTATGATGACGCTGCGGAAGGTGGCTCTGGATTTTTATTACCTGATCTGGCGGCATCTTACACCTTTGGAAATCATATTTCTGTGTACGGAGAAGTAAAGGGAGATGTTAAAAGGAATGATTTTAAAAGTGTAGTCAGTCTTAACAGACATGTATCTGATAGTATCTTTTTAAAGACGAGTATTGAGAAAATAGGTTTAAAACTAGGTGTATCTGGAGGGCTTTTACCACGCATAACCTATGATGTTAACCTATCGATTAAATCAATAGGCGATCAGCTATATTTTACAAATAATAAAAGTAATCCTGCTTATTTTGATGTTGTCTATGATATAGGGAATAGTTCTCGATTCGATATTGAAAGTTTTCTGAATTTTGATGCAACAAATCAGCTTTCATGGTTTGCCTTAATGAAGTACAATAACATTAAAACCAATACCATTCAAATGCCTTGGCATACTCCATCAACTTCGTTTCAAATGGGGGCTAATGTCAAACTTAAGAAGGATAGATTAATTTTTTCTCCCTACTTAATTAATTTATCTAATATAAAGGCTTTATCAGCAGATGAGGAAATCATAGTTTTACCAAATATCATAGATTTTGGTATGGATATTGACGTGACCTTAAATGAAAAATTAGGAGCATTTTTAAAAATGAGGAACCTATTTGGTAAAGAGAATCAAATTTATAATTATTATAATTCACGAGAATTTGATATTTATGGGGGAATCAGTGTGCGTTTTTAATTGTAAATATATATTTTGCATGTAGAATTAAGTATTGGTGCTTTTTTTTGATCTGCTGCTGACAAAATTATTATGGTGACGACAAGTAATCTAGAAGAAAATAGGGGGAATGATTTTAAAGGACAATTCGACGAAGGAGAGGATTATGGTCTACCCCAATTAGATTTCTCGCCATTAGATCCACTTGAATTCAATGAGAGTGGTATCAAAACACCTTCCTCAGGGACTTCAATTGATGTTAAAACTCAAACGATCCCAGACGCCAATGAATCTACGTATTCTCCCTTGGGCGATATTAAAGAAACATCAGCTTACATTCATCAATCAGATGGAAAGCAGAAGTTAAAATTTATCTTGGTGGTCGTATTAGGCATATTATTTGCCTCCATTATTGGTATTATTTTATTAAGTATGAATGAGGACCCCAAACCAACCATCAAAGCTGAAGTTAAAAAAGAGATAAAAAAAGAAATAATATCTGAACCCGTCATTGAAGAAGTCATTGAAGAAGTCATTGAACCTGAAGTCATTGAACCTGAAATAAAGACAGATCCTTCTGATATGGAATCTGCACCAAAAGGAATTGGAGTGATCTCCGAAATAAGTCAGCCATTGAATAAATATTATTTAGTTGTGGCTAGTTTTTTAGACAATGACTTGGCCTTCGATTATGCTGAAAAATTGATCTTGTCGGAGTCAAATGTTATCATCATCCCACCTTTTAGCGCGAGTAAATTTACGAGGGTAGCTCTCGAATATGAAACCCTTGACAACAAGATTTTCTTTATTCCAACTCGAAGGATCTTCTTAAAGGTTGTAGATGATGAAATTGTATCGAATATTGGGCTAGATAAATACAAAGATGAATTCGATGAGCAGTTATGGGTATTAAAATATTGATCCTAAAGCGGTCAAGTATTATGTCAAAAAAAGAAGACGATTCGTGATTTATGAACCACAGATGTTACAAGTTAAATTTACTTTTTACTGTAAAAAAAGAATAAAACACCTAATAAAGCAGTTAGACCAACATTAACATATGCGGTCGGCCCGCCAGTAGCACCGATTGCTATATGGTAGCCAATGATAGCAGTCCACATTCCTTGTGTTATTGCATACAATTGACCAAAAGCTGGTAGAGCATCTTTTGCTAAGTCAGCAGTTCTCCATCCAATTAATGCCAAAATTAAGAAAGTAACTC
>Ga0209251_1002246_pt1 | contig 13719 bp, 5 predicted proteins | sample SaaInlV_100m_DNA_6_FD_184665 | JGI IMG/M metagenome (GOLD analysis project Ga0209251, IMG submission 184665) | Marine microbial communities from expanding oxygen minimum zones in the Saanich Inlet - Saanich Inlet SI073_LV_10m_DNA (SPAdes) (version 2) | ecosystem: Environmental > Aquatic > Marine... | reverse complement strand
GCCGAGCGCGGCGCCCGCGCGGTCGCCCGCCGCCGCCGCCCCCCCGTCGTGCGCCAGCACCGTGGCGACCGCCCCGAGCGCGTCCGCGAGGTCCGGCGCGAGCGCTTCGTGCGGCCTCTGCGTCTTCGCCGCGAACGCCTTCGCGAGCCGGATGCGCAGACACGCGATCTGCGACAACACCGTCAAAGGCACGCGGAACCGCAACCAGTCGTCGCACACCAACACGGCGCATTGCGACGCGTCCTGCGCCGCCTGCGCGTCGCGCCGCGTCTCCTCCGCCTCGCGGACCGCCACAGGGTCGCTCTCGTCGTGGTCCGGCATCGAACAGGGCGGCAGAGGTTCCACCGCGAGGTTCCCGGTGACGAGCACGAGCGCCGGCGCCGCCACCGTCGTGCACTCGCGCACGTACATCTGCGACTCGCCGCGCGTGATGTCGTCGTAACACACAAGCGTCGGGCCGTCTCGCTCGTCGTTCGCGAAAGCGTGCGCCTTGCAGTTCACGGAGTGCGGGTGGATCTTCACCTTCTCGCCGCGCAGCGTCGCGAGAGTAGCCTTCTGCCCCCCCCCCGCGCTCTGCTGCCCAAACGCGCCGCCCTGCTGCGGGACCAGCAATCGGCCGATCAGAGGGTACATCCCCACCGCCAGCACGGCGCGCACCAGAGCGCCGGCGTCGGCGTTTTTTGAAGCGCCGTGGATGGACGCGATGAGCCCGCGATTCGTGAGCGCCGTTATGAGCTGCTGCCTCATACCCTTGAGCATGTTCAGAGTGGCGCCGCTCAAACAGTGTCGCTGTGTGAACCGCCTCTCGCCGCCGTTCCCGCCCTCCGAACGGCTCAACTCCCATCCCACGTACGCGCGCGACACGGCGAGGTGGTCGGAGCCGCCGCCCGCCTCGTCAGAGAAGGCGCGCCTGGCGGCTTTCCCGGCTTCGCGCCCGCCGTCCGTCGACACCACGAAGGGCGACCGGTACGCGGCGGCGCACGCGACCGTTAGGACGGGGTCCAGCACCCCCAGAAGTGTGGCGTACAGAAGCATCTTACCCACGCGGGGGTGCACGGGCATCTCCCCGAGATGCCTCCCGAGCCGAGTCAGGCTCTCGTCCTCTTTGAGCGCGCCGATGTTTTGCAACAGAGTCACGGCGTGTTCAATCGCTCGCGGCACCGGGGGTTCCGGCGCCAGCGCCAGGAACGCCGCCGTCGAGCCCTCGCCCGTGCCCACGGCGGCGGCGGCACCGCCGCGGTCGCCGCCCAGGCTGGACGCCTCCGCGAGCATGCGCACCTGCAGGCAGAGCTCCTCCAGCGGTGAGCGCTGCATCTCGGGAAGCTGGAAGTCGGCGAACGAAGCCATGCGCGCCGACGAGTACAGCCGGTAACACTCTCCCGGCCTCACGCGTCCGGCGCGCCCGCGCCTTTGCTGCGCGGAGGCGCGCGAGATCCAGGCGGCTTGTAACGTCGAGACGCCGGTGTGAGGATCGTAAGACTTCTCCTTTAACCGCCCGGAGTCCACCACGAACACCACGTCGTCGATGGTCACCGCCGTCTCGGCGATGTTGGTGGCGAGCACGATCTTCTTCACGCCCGCCGGCGGCCTTTTGAACACGCGCTTCTGCTCGGCGGGCGGCACCATCGAGTGCAGAGGCAACACGAGCACGTCCTTCCCGAACCGCGGGTCAACCTCGAGCATGTCCCGCAGCTGCGAGATCTCGTGCCACCCGGGCAGGAAAACCAAAACGGCGCCGTCCGGCCCAAAACCGCCGTTATCGCGTTTAACCTCCTCGGCGCGCGTCAAAACGATCCAGCGTAAAAGCGCCGCCGTCAAATCCAAATCCACCTCGTCCGGGTCGGCGGCGAGCTGATACGCCGACAGACTCACGGCGCTGTGCTCGGTACTCGCGATTCGCGCCAGCTCCAAACGCGCGGCATCTAGAGTCAACGCGATGTCCTCGTGTCCGAAGCGGCGCGCCCAGTCCGCGGCGGTCCCCCCGTCGCGCGACGTCGCGCAAGGGTCGGCGCCGCACCCCAGCAAACGCGAAACCTCGACGTGCCTCCCTTTTCCCGCGGCGGCCATCAGCGGGGTAGCGCCCGTGCCGGCGTGCGCCACGCCCGCTAAAGCCTGCTCGTCCGCGAACCCCCCGTTCAGGCGCCCGTTTGTGATGGTAGACATCAGTTCGTCGAAACTCTCGTCCGTGCCCTCCAAAAACGCGCGCATCGTCGCCGCCTGCACGGCGCTCCCCTCCGGCGAGTCGGGGTCCGCCGTCGGCGCGCGCCTCGTCGCCGCGCCGGCGCCGGCGCCGCCGTAGCCGACGTTCGCGAGTATGTCCTCCAGGTGGTAGTCCGCGACGGGGTGCGTGCGCCCCGGGACTCGGATCACTGGGCACTTGTTGAAGTACTCGGAAAATAAGTCCTCGCGCACGGTGGCGGACATGAGCACCAGCCTGAGGTGCGGGTGTCTTTGCAGCGCCGAGCGAAGCACGACGGCGAGGAAATCGGCGAAGAGGTCGCGTTCGTGGATCTCGTCCACCACGATGTGCGACGTAGCGGCGAGCATCGCGTCCGCGCCCGGAGAGGTGAGCCGGCGCAGAAGCACGCCGTTCGTGCAGAACAGCAAAGAGCACTCCGACGAAGCTTTGCTCTCCAGGCGGATCTGGTACCCCACCGCGCCGACGCCGATCACTTCGCCGCGTTCCGCGGCGACGCGCTCGGAGACGGTGATGGCGGAGATGCGACGCGGCTGCGTGCACATGATCGCCGCGCCTCTGCCGTTGGACCACGCGTCGTCGATCAGGTACTGCGGGACCTGCGTTGTTTTGCCGCACCCCGTGGCGCCGGCGACGAGTACCACCTGATTTGTTCGCGTCGCCTCCAGCAGCGAATCGCGGAACGCGCGCACGGGAAGCGCCTCGCGCTGGCGCTGAATCGCGGCGAGCGACGCGTCACACGCGACGCGCGCGCGAAACGCCTCGGCTCTGCGAGACGCTTCGTGCGGCGCTACGTTCGCAAACGGACGCATGAGCAGAGGAGGCGGTCCTCTTGGGCGTTTCCCTTTTCGTCCCGTCGTCGTCGTCGTGTGGGGCCCTCCCTGGCCGTTCATCCCACGCGCATCGCTCCCGTCCACGCCGTCCACCTCGTCCCAGGCGTCCTCCAGCGAGCCGGCAGCGGCGATCTCCAGCTCGCGGCTGGTCTGCGGGAACGTTTGGAAATGGGACGACAGAGCCTCCAAGGAGCCGGGGTGGAGCTTCAGGTCGTGCAGGTCCTCGTGGTCCTGGGGCTTGTACTCCTTCGGTTTGGTGACGTGCACGCGTCTCGCCTCGCCCTTGCCGTGGGACTTGCTCTTCAAACCAAGCTTCTTGCAGCACGCGTGGACCACCGCGCGGTCGTGGTTGCTCATGTCGGGCGGGAAGACGATCTCGGTCTCGTCCGAGGCCTTGAACCGCTCCAGCTGCACGTCGATGTGGATGCGCGTGCCCTCAGTGACCGGTCGCTGGCCGGCGGTCATGCGCCCGCCCCCACGCCCGCCCCCGAAGTCGCCGCCCCCGCCCCCGCGCCCGCCACGACCGCCGCGACCGCTCATATCGTCCCACGTCTCCGCTCGCCGCCGACACCGCGCGCGTGGAATAATGCGCGGCTCGAGTCGATTCGGGGCGGAATCGGCGAGCGGATGCAGGTGTGCGGGTTCGAGGGTGGAAGAAACTGAGCACAGGCGGACCAAACGTCTCAGTCTCGCGGCGTTTCCGTCGCGGGGTGGCGTCACGGCGAGGCGCGCTTCTCGAATGTCGTGTTCCGGAGGGTGTCGAGGTACCGCCGGAAGATCCCGACGGGATAGGAAAGCCGTCGCATCGTTCGGGGCGCGCAACCGCCCCGCCGCGAAGGACTCTATTCGCAAGATGGGTCGTTTCGTTGAAAAAATGTCCTCGTTCTCACACGGTTTCCGCCACGGCGTCGGGCTTGGTCTTCCCTGGGGTGACGAAGGACGTCTCGTCCCACCCTCGCACACCCACCCCCGCGGGCGTGCTAGCGTCTTCCCCGCTCCCCAGAGGCGGCGAAGGGTTTTCGATCTTGCGCGCGTCAGTTTCTTCCTCCCCCCCCTCGCTCTGGCCTCCCTCAGCCTGGTGGAAAAGCTCGTCCACCGCCGCTACCACAAAGTGAGAGGCGTGATGCTTGTGCGGGCACATCTTCTTGTCGTTCTGCCGCGCTTCGAAGCACGCCTCACACAGGTCGTAGTCCGCGCACTTGCCGCAGTTGTACCGGGTGGTCAGGATGTAGTGCCCGCAGTTGTCGCAGTGGAACGGCAACTCGATGGGGGTGCGGTCGACGTCCGGATCCGCGCTCCCCACCGCCTTCTCGCAGCTCTTCCCGTCGCCGATGCGCACCCTCTTGTCCGTCGAGGGCGTCTTGAAACCGACGCCCACCGCGCCGGGCGTGTGCTCGCCCCCCTCCGCGGAGAAGCGTTTGCGCTTCTTGAGCGCGCTCTTGATGACCGCGGGGGCGAGGCACGCCATCATGGTGCCGCCCTGCGCGCCACCGGAAGTGTCACGCGCCGAAAAAAAAAGTGCGCAACAAAAACAAGCGCGACGCGAAACGGTCGGAACAACCCCTCGAGAGATCGACGATCGCACGCTCCGCAGGAAACTTCGGCGGGAACGGGGAACGAAGACATCATCGCGTTTCTCGAGGCAGGGAGATCGCGGGTCATCCGCCCCGCCCTTCGCCGCACCGCCACAACGATCCGCACAGGACGTTTCCTTCCGCTTCGAGCGGCTGTCGGCGCGCGCGACCCCACCGCCGTGTCGCGTTCCGCCCGCGTGCCACGCCCGGCGCCGCGCGATCGCGAGCCGCTTTCCCGCCTCTGTTTCGCGCAGGGTTCGGAAGTCACCGAGACGTGAAAAGGACCGATCGATCGCACGATGGCCGACATCACCGCCATCCTCACGGCGACGCAGAGCGCCGACGCGGGCGCGCGCCAGGCTGCCGAGGAGCAGCTCAAGAACGCTCAGGAGTCTAACCTCGCGGGTTTCCTCACCGGGCTCGCCAGCGAGCTGGCCAACGAGCAGAAACCGCCGGAAGTGCGGCGGTTGGCGGGTTTGATCTTGAAAAACGCCCTCGACGCGCGCGACGAGACAAGAAAAGCTGACCTGCAGCAGAAATGGCTCGCCGTCGACGCCGGGACGCGACAAAGTATCAAGCAGCAGGTGTGGAACACGCTGGGCTCAAACACCCCGGAGATCAGGCACACCGGCGCGCAGGCGGTTGCGAAGATCGCCGGCGCGGAGATCCCCGCCAAGCAGTGGCCTGACCTGGTGACCGGGTTACAATCGAACGTCGCGAACACGGGCGCGCCCGCGGGTTTACGTCAGGCGACGCTCGAGGCGCTGGGGTACATCTGCGAGGAGATCGACTCCGATCACCTCAGCGAGGGGGAGGTGAACGCTATGCTCACCGCCATCTTCTCCGGCATGCGCAAAGAGGAGCCGGATGTCGAAGTGCGGCTCGCCGCCACCGTCGCGCTCTCCAACGCGATGTACTTCGCGGAGCAGAACTTCGAGCGGCAGCACGAGCGCGACCACATCATGCAGGTGACGTGCGAGTGCACGGTGTGTCCCGACGTGCGCGTCAGGCAGGCGGCGTACGAAGTGCTGGTCGGCGTCGCCGAGAACTACTACGACAAGCTCGCGCCGTACATCACCGCCATCTTCAACCTCACGACGAAGGCCACCAAAGAAGACGAGGAGGCTGTCGCGTTGCAGGCGATCGAGTTCTGGAGCGCCGTGTGCGAGGAGGAGGTGGCGATCCAGGAGGAGCTGGAGGAAGGGGGCTCGAACCCCCCGGTGTACCACAAGTTTGTCGAGCAGGCGCTCGGCCAGCTCGTACCCATGCTTCTCGAGACGCTCACCAAGCAGGACGAGGACCAGGTGGAGGACGGTGACGACGCTTGGAACGTCGCGATGGCCGGCGGGACGTGCCTCGGGCTCGTCGCGACGTGCGTGCGCGACCCCGTGGTGGACGCGGTGATGCCGTTCATCACCGCCAACATCTCCAACCAAACAGAGTGGCGCGCGCGCGAGGCGGCGACGTTTGCGTTTGGGAGCATCCTGGAGGGCCCGGACGGCGATAAGTTAGCGCCGGTGGCGTCCCAGGCGCTCCCGTTCCTGCTCGCCGCCACCAAGGACGCCAACTCGCACGTGCGCGACACCACCGCGTGGACCATCGGCAGGGTGTTCGAGTTCGTGGGCGCAGCCTCGCCCCCGGTGGTGACTCCGGCGAACCTGAACGAGATCCTCACCGCGCTCGTCGCCGCGTTGCAGGATAAGCCCTTCGTCGCCAGCAAGGCGTGCTGGGCGTTGCAGCGGCTCGCGGTTTCCTGTTGCGGCGAGGACGACTCGCACCCCATGCGCGCGGCCCTCGCGCCCTACTTCCAGGGCACCGTGCAGGCGCTGCTCGTGGCGTCCGAGCGCGGCGACGCCGAGTTTGGGCTGCGCATGGAGGCGTACGAGAGCCTGAACGAGATCATCCGCGCGTCCACCGCGGAGGCGGCGGCGGTGGTGCAACACCTCATCCCGGTGGTGATGCAGAAGCTCGGCGCGACTCTGGACGCGATCGCACAGGTTGGCGCGTCCGCGGAACAGAAGGAGAAGCTCGGCGAGACCCAGGGTCTGCTGTGCGGCACGCTGCAGACGATCGTGCAGAAGATGTCTTCGTCGGGTACGGAGGCGCAAAACGCGCTCGTCGCGCAGTACGCCGACCAGATCATGGCGATGCTCCTCCGCGTTCTCGGCGTTCGCGCGAGCACCGTGCACGAGGAGGCGATGCTGTGCGTGGGCGCCCTGGCGTACGCCTGCGGCGAGTACTTCGAGAAGTACGTGGACGCGCTGTTCCCTTTCATCGACGTCGGGTTGAAGAACCACGAGGAGTACGAGGTGTGCAACGTCACCGTCGGGGTCGTCGGCGATATTTGCCGCGCGTTAGACGCTAAAGTCGCGCGCTGGTGCGACCCCATCGTCCAGCAGTTACTGGCCGATCTGCAGAGCACGCAGTTACACCGGAGCGTCAAGCCGCCCATCTTGTCGTGCTTCGGGGACATCGCGCTTGCGATCGGCCCGTTGTTCGAGAAGTACCTGGCGTACGTGGCGCCGATGCTTCAGTCCGCCACGCAGCTGTCGATGTCCCAGCCGAAGGATGACGAGGAGATGATCGACTACAACAACGCGCTGCGCAACGGCATCTTCGAGGCGTACGCGGGGATGTTACAGGGGTTCAAGGAGGACAAGAGCAAGATCGCGTTGTTGATGCAGCACGCGGAGTTCGTCTTGGCGTTCGTCGAGGAGGTGCACAAGGACGCCGACCGCGACGAGGCCGTCACGCGGGCGATGGTGGGCGTGATGGGCGACATGGCGGACACCATGGACGGCATCGGGCAGCTGTACGCCCGCAAGCCGTTTTGGCGCCAGCTCCTGCAGGAGTGCGCGGACCCCAACCAGGACGAGCAGCTGCGGGAGACGGCGGCCTGGGCGCACGGCAAGATCACGCAGAGGGTCGGCTCGGGCATGTAGAGGTGAATCAGGCGAGCATCGTCTCTCACCGATGCGGTGATGCCATCACCTCACGACGCGCGGAAGCCGGCTTCCGCGCCAAACGCCAACGACGACATTTTAGCATTTGACACGTCTTCCTCGCTCTTTCCGAAAAACCTCTGAGCGAGGAATCCGACGACTTTTTGACGCCGGGACCGCGGCTCCATCTTGACGGGTTGACGGGGGCGGTTCCGGCGACGCGGCACGTACGGGAGAGACAGAAGACGCGCCGCTCTAACGTAGCTCTGACGGTCGAGGTTGTGTATAAACGCTTCGATCACGAACCGCGCTTTTTCGCCAAAACAAAAAAAGCCTTCGTCGTCGTCGGCGCCGAACGCCATCGAGAGCGTCAAAATGCCGAAATCGATCGTCGTCGTCTCGAGCGCCGGTCCGCAGAAAAACTCCGCCGCCCGAGCGCTCTCCATCGTCACAGTCGGTGGGCGCCCGCCGGTTCGCGGTTCGCGGCGATGTGGGGCCGGCGCCGGGACGTCGCGCGCGCGGTCGCGCGCGCGCTGGCCTCGCTCGGTCCCGCGCCGCGCCACGCGGTCGGGCTCGCGGTGGGCTCGAAGCGCGGCGCGTCGTCGCGTCCGTGGTCGGCGTCGGCGGGTTCTCGCGTTTCGTGGTTCGATCGCGACGGCGTCGCGTGGCGCGACACGCGCGCGTGCCGCTTCGGGGTGGCGTCGTTCGCCACGCGCGCGGCCGCGCGCGATGTCAGTCCCGAGCACGCGTCGACACCCAAGCTGAAAGGCATCACCGTAAAGCCCAACGGGCGCGTGTCCGTCCGCATCTCGGGCGGCGGGCAGAAACAGAAAACCTTGGGCACGTTCGATTCCGTGCGTGACGCCGTCGCGGCGTACAACGCGGAGGCGAAGGCGCGGGGCGTGCCCACGCAGCCTATGCCGCGGACGGCCGCGGCGGCGACTTCCTCGTCTGTTTCGTTCGTCAACGAAACAGACGAGAAAAAGGGGGAGACGACGCGAAGCGGCGGCGCGACGAACGCGACGAAGACGAAATCGAACGTCTCCGGCGCCGACGCGTCGAGAATGACTTCGCCTTTCGACTTTTTCCAAACCGACGCGTCTCCCGAGTCGCTCGTGGCTCTTGTTTTGGACATGACCGACCCCGGGCGGTGGTACCCCGCCGCGCGCGCGATGCGGCGGTCCATCCACCTGCACGTCGGCCCCACCAACTCAGGCAAGACGCACGCCGCCGTGCAGAGGCTGAAGCGCGCTGACTCCGGCGTGTACTGCTCTCCGCTGCGTCTGCTCGCGTGGGAGGTGGCGGAGGGGCTGAACGCGGACCCGGAGGGGCTCGGCCTGACCTGCGACCTGGTCACGGGGCAGGAGCGGAAGGTGATCGAGGGCTCGAGGCACGTCGCGTGCACGGTGGAGATGGCGGACGTGCGAAAGCCGATCGACGTCGCGGTGATCGACGAGGCGCACCTTCTCGGCGACCCCGCGCGAGGGTACGCGTTCACGCGCGCCGTGCTCGGATTGCCCGCCGCGGAGCTGCACCTGTGCGGCGACCCCGCGATGGTGCCGCTCATCGAGACCATCGCGAGCGAGCTCGGCGACACTTTGGTCGTGCACAGGTACGAGCGATTGCAGCCTCTGAGGGTGCTCAGCGAGCCTTTGCGGCGCGTCGAGGACGTGAAACCGGGCGATTGCCTGGTTGCGTTTTCGCGGAAAGCCGTGCACCGCCTGAAGAAGGACGTCGAGACGCAAGCCGGTCGCCGCGCGTGCGTGATTTACGGGTCTCTGCCTCCGGAGGCGCGCGCCAGGCAGGCTGAGCTGTTTAACGACCGAGCCAACTCCGGGTACGACGTGCTCATCGCCAGCGACGCCATCGGGATGGGGCTGAACCTGTCCATCAAGCGCGTGGTGTTCACGACGTTGAAAAAATACGACGGCTCGCATCTCCGCGCGCTCGCGCCGCCCGAGGCGAAGCAGATCGCCGGCCGCGCCGGTCGGTTCGGCATGGGCGCCAGCGAGGGCGGCGCCACCACGATGCGCCGAGACGAGCTCAGGTCTTTGCGGGACGCGGTAAACGCGCCCGTGGTGGATCTCACGAAAGCCTCGGTCGCGCCCACGCTGGACCAGATCGCTTTGTTCCTCGAAGCCGAGCCGAACAAAAACGTCTCCCTCGCCGACGCGCTCGTTTTGTTTAAGCGCGACGCCGTCGTTCCAAAACACTACTTCGCGAGGAAGTGCGACGACATGATCGCCGCGGCGCGGCTCGTGCAGCACCTGCCGTTGACGCTCACAGACCACTGGATGTTCGCGGTCGCGCCGTGCTCCGCGGAGGACTTGCAAGGCTTCGGAAGCAAAGCGCTCGTGACCTTCGCGGAGGCGTTTTGTAAACGCGGACGCGTGTCGGTGCGCATCGTTCAGCACCCTTTTCTTTTCGGCGAAACCGAAACGAATTCGAAAACGAATTCGAAAAAGCCAAAACCAAAGCCGCGCGCGCCGCGGACGCAGGGCGAGCTCTCGGTTCTGGAGCAGGCGCACGCCGCGTACGACCTGTACCTGTGGTTCTCGCTGCGGTGCCCGGCGGCGTTCCCGGAGCACGACTACGCGCAGGCGCTGCGCAAGCAGTGCGCCGCCGCCATCGAGCTCGGACTGCAAAGAACGACGTCGGCGAAACTGCGGCGCGACGCGAAACGGCTCGCCGGGTACGTGGACGACGCGCGACTCACAAACGCGGCGAAGGAGACGGCGCGGCTGGAGGCTGAGCTCGCGCTTTTGGGGTTCGGCGCGGCGGACGACCCGGACGGCGTGTACGGGACGGTGACGTTCGCGCCGGGGGGGCCCGGGGTTCTGGCCCAGGCGGCGCGCGCGAAGAAAACGCCGGAGCGGGCGGAGAGGACGTCTCGCGAGGCGAGGAGAAAGAAACGCGCGAGAGAAGACAAAGAAAAAACCTCTTCGCCGGGAAAGAGGTTCTCTCAGAGCGAAAAGGCGCGTCGCGCGAACGCGCGCGGCGCGTCGTCTGCGACACACGCGGCGGGTCAGAGCGGTTCTGACGCGTCCGGCTCCGGGTTGGTTTTCGACGCCGAGGAGCCTTCGCCGAGCTTCGCCTTTTCGCTCGCGGCCGCGGAAAGAGCGGAAAGAGCGGAAATCGCCGCGGCGAAGCGAACCGCGGCGCTCGCGCGCGTCGCGCGCGGCTACGACGCCGATTTCGCGGCGCCGCTCGTTTCGCGGCGCGTCGCGGCGGAGACGCTTCGCAGGGAAGCGCTGCTCGGGTCCATCGCGCGTCTCGCGGGGATCGGGTGCGAGGCGAACGAATAAGAGTCCAGGGGGACGACGTAGCGATCGACCCGGTGGAGCGATGAGGACGACTCCTTTAAGCGGTGACTAGTCTAGTAGGTTCAGAGGCGCGCGACGAAGACTCGTTCGATTTTTACGCGTCTGTCGATTTCATCCGCGATCGCCAACCGCCGCCGGCGCCCGCTCTCATGTTCCATCCACGCGTTTTCGAGACGTCATTCCTCGCCGCGATGTCTGCCGCGCTGGGGGTCGCCGCTGCCGTGTGCAGCGGCCTGGCGAACGGGAGCTGGAACCTCCCCACGAAGCCGGATGCGCCGCGGTCGGTGTACGCGGGAACCGTGTGGGCGTGGGAGAACATATGGTTCGTGGCGAACGTCCTCATCCCAATCTTCAACACCGCGTTGGTGCTCGCGGTGGTGGGGCCATCGGTCCTCTCGGAAGTCTTCGCGGAAGCCGAGCCGAGGCACCTGTGGGCGATTTGCGTGCCCTCGCTGGCGTGGGGCTGGGGGGGCGTGGGGTTCGGGCAGGCCATCAAGCGGCTGGGGGTGGCGCTCGGGACGAGCATCGTCATGGGCATCATCGTCGTCATAGGCACGGCGCTGCCCGCCATACTCGACGCCGACGAGCTCACCGCGACGCAAGCCTCGGGCGTGGCGCTGGGCGTGGCGCTGGGCGTCGCCGGGTTCGTCGCGGGAGGCAGGGCCGGGCTCTTGAGAGACTGCGCGCTCGAGAAGGAAAAGCAAACGCACGTGGACGTGGAGGTGGTCGACCACGCGCGTTCCGACGACGTCGTCGCGAACGCGGGTCTCGGCGGCGTAAAAGACCGCGGCGGAGACGCGAAACTCCGCGAATCTGCATCCGGCGTAAAAGGCTCTTCCTCCGATTCCTTCTGGGTCAGCATTCTGTGGTGCCTGGCCGGCGGCGTGTTATCCTCGATGCTCCAGTTCGCGTTCGTGTTCGGCGGCGCGGTGGTGGACCTGGCGAAAAACAAAGGCGTCCCCGACGCGGCGGCGGCGATGCCTGTGTGGTTGCTGTGTTTCGCGTGCAACGCGTTCGGACACCTCGCGTACTCGGGGTACTTGTTGCGTGTAAACGGAACCTGGCGTCGGTTTTTCGTCGTTTTTACGGACGATGTCTACAAAAGGGAAAGCGACGACGGATTTCGCGACGCGGGGCCTCCGAAAAAAAAAAGAAACTCCTGGGGTCTCACCCTTCACGCCGTCTTCATGTGCGTTTTGATGGCGTTGGCGATGCCGTTTCACATCCACACGTACGGCATAGCCGCGGTGCTTTTAGGCCGGACGGGCGCGGTGTTCGCGTGGCCGGTGGTGATGAGCGCGACGGTGTTCACCGCGCAGAGTTGGTCGGTCGTGTTAAGGGAGTTCGAGGGGGCGCCTAAAATCGCCAAGCGGTGGAACACAGGGTCGCTGTGTCTGTTAGTGACCTCCGTCGTCGTCGTCGCCGTCACAGGGACGTTCGGGTGAAAACACGCCGCTGCTTCCGGAGTACGGCACAGAGGAGAAGATGCGCGAGCGGATCGTGACGGCGCTGGAGAACGCCGAGGGGTTCGGGTTGCAGTGAAAAGTCCGTCCGTCTTTCACGTCGCGTCTATCGCTCGTTTCGCGTCATGGCTCTCGCTCTAGCGTCTGTAGCGGCAGCGGCTCAGGGTTCGAGGTATCCCTTCGAAGACGCGATTAGGCGCGTGGTCTCGGTCCACGGCGCGCCGTTTTCGCGCGCCCACCTGAGCAGCTCGATGTGGCCGCACACCGCCGCGTAATAGCACGTCGCATCGTCCCACGGGCAGTCGTTCTCGCGCGCCCATTGCAGCACCTTGAGGTGGCCGCTCTTCGCCGCAATCGCGCACGTCGACCCGCCCCACGGGCATCCGTTCTCGCGCGCCCACTTCAGCACCTCGAGGTGGCCGCCATACGCCGCGCGTGCGCACGTCTCCTCGCTCCACGGGCAGCCACTCGCGCGCACCCATCGCAGCACCTCGAGGTGACCGCCCTCCGCCGCGTTCGCGCACGTCAGCTCGTCCCACGGGCAGCCGTGCGCGCGCGCCCACTTCAGCACCTCGAGGTGGCCACCGTCTGCCGCGTTCGAGCACGTGTCCTCGTCCCACGGGCAGCCGTTCTCGCGCGCCCACTTCAGCACCTCGAGGTGGCCCTTCCACGCCGCGCCCGTGCACGTCCGCTCGTCCCACGGGCAGTCGTTCTCGCACGCCCACTTCAGCGTCTCCAGGTGGCCGACACTCGCCGCGTACATGCATATGTCCTCGTTCCATGGGCAGTCGTTCGCGCGCGCCCACTGCAGCACCTCGAGGTGGCCGGTCGCCGCCGCTTGCGCGCACGTTATCTCGCTCCACGGGCAGCCGTGCTCGCGCGCCCACTGCAGCACCTCGAGAAACCCGCCCCACGCTGCGCTCTTGCACGTCCCCTCGTTCCACGGGCAGCCGCTCGCGCGCGCCCATTTCAGAACCTCGAGGTGGCCGCCCTCCGCCGCGTGCGAGCACGTCAGCTCGTCCCACGGCCATTTCTCCGCGCGCAGCGACTTCAACTCCTCGAGCCGTCCGCTCCTCGCCGCAGCCGCGCACAGGCATTCTTTACGAGACAGACGACCCCGCGAGTGCATGTGCTTCAGCGTGGTCAAGTATCCCTTGCGCACGGCTTCATTTTCTTTCGGCTCCTTGACCGCGAGCTTCGTCGCCGCAACCGCACGCTTCGTCGCCGCCACGGCGGCGCGCATCCCTCGAGAAACCGCGGTGAGGCGAACGAGATCTGCGGGGTCGTTCAACTTGTCCGACCCGAGAATGTGCGAGACGACGAGATGGTTGGGAAGGCCCGGAATCGCCGGTTTCTCCTCCGCCAGACGGGAAGCTAAGCACGCCTC
>Ga0209251_1002245_pt1 | contig 13720 bp, 12 predicted proteins | sample SaaInlV_100m_DNA_6_FD_184665 | JGI IMG/M metagenome (GOLD analysis project Ga0209251, IMG submission 184665) | Marine microbial communities from expanding oxygen minimum zones in the Saanich Inlet - Saanich Inlet SI073_LV_10m_DNA (SPAdes) (version 2) | ecosystem: Environmental > Aquatic > Marine... | reverse complement strand
GTCTTCTCAATGGCGGTGTTATCATCGAGACCATCTTTCAGACGTTTGCGATAGTGGCGCAAGATTGTATAGCTATCCCATTGTTGCGGCCCGATCTGTAGGACACGTTTGATACGCAACGGCAGGGCATCATAAGCTTGCATCTGTGTCATGCGCGGCTTGTAGTTGATGCAGCGGGTTCGTGAATTTCTCATTATTTGCACTCCTTATTATGCGTATTTGTTGCGTGAACAGGGGTCTAGAACACGACACCCTAGATGGTTGGACATGACAGCACACAGGCCAGAGCCTATAGCCTCGCAATGGTCCTTCAGGACAAAGCTTGCGAACTTGTAAGGGTTGTAGGTGAAGTCAAACCCCTCGCGCTGCATGTTCTCTGCGTCTTGCTCATGGTGCACCATGCCCATGCAATCACTATGGTCACCCACAGGCAGCGGCCCGTGCTTGTAGGGGTTGGTCTCCCTGCCTGACCAATTGGCAAGGGTGCCGCGCACCACTGCATGAACATACTTTTTGCGTTGCCTCAGGACACGCTCGCGGCCAGCCTGTGAAACCTTGAACTCTGGCAGATCCAGCCAAACCTCGTCAGCATGGGCCACCACAAGGCCTCTGTTAGGCCCTTCAAGGGCACGGATTGAATACTTGCCGTTATGCAGATTTCTATAAACTTCAACTCTCATTTTGTTAGTTCCTCATGGGTTGGCTGTGGGTTCAATGGCTCGCCTGTTTTTGGGTCCAGCCACAGGTTATGGGTCAGGTCATACGAGTAAGTTTTACCGGCCATAGGGTGTCACCTTGACTTTGTGGGGTTCTGCAGCATCGCGGCGCACCTCGAAGCGGAGACCGCCTAAGCAATCACGAGCCGTTATGAGACCGTGCTGGCGTGATAGTTTTCTTGCCTCTGCCATCTGCTTTTGGCGCGATAGATTGCACAAGATTGCCAGTGGTTTGGAACGGTCAAAACCCGAATATAAGTAAATGGTCATTAGATTAGCCTTCCTAAGGTTTGGATGATTTGCGGCAGGTGAAAGATAAGGACCGTAAACAGCCCAAATCCTATAAATTCACGAATAAATATTTGCATGGTGTAAGAACCTTTCAGGGTTAGATTACATTAATGAGTGATGAAAACAACAGGCTTCTTCGCTGTCCAGCATAGACCACAGGCACCACAGTCAGGCACAAGCGTCTCTTCGCCCTTTTGTGCATACTGGCCTGTAGCCTTGCTGATTTGCGTAGGGCACAAGAAAGCTTGCTTGGCTTGTACTGCAGCAACGGCGCGTTGATCATCATAAGAATTTGCCGTCCATGTTGCATCATCGAAGTTACCAGAAAAGCGGATTGCAAATCTATCGGGGCAAGCATTGCGAAGTGATAGGATAGATTGACCAATTTCGCGCTCTTGCTTGTCTTCTGCATTGGGCTGGTTTGCAGTGTAACCATAGATATGCAAGGCAGGGAATTTGCCAAGCCAAGAGGCCCATTTTGCAACATATGACACGCTGTAAAAATCGCCTAGAATATGCAAGCGAACCATAAAGCCTGCAGGGTGTTTGCGCTGCAGTTCTGACAGTTCAGTTTCAAGCATTGCTTCAAGGGCAGGGCCTGCAGCGTAGCGATATGCATACATCATATTGTTGCCATAACAGTCAGCCCAATGAGCACAAGAGCGAGGGCAGGTAGCACGCTCTTCTAGCGTCAAGGTGTAAATCGGAAAGCCTGTAAATTTACCTTTGGTAATTGTTTTGCCAAGCTTAACATTGGTTGACCTCTTGATAAGCAATTCTGTTTTGCCCATTGTTTCGCGGCTGGCTTGCTTAACACGATTACCGAAAACTGTCTTAGCGTTGGCAATTGCAATCTCTGTTTTTGATAGGGTTTTCATGGTGTAGTTTCCTTTTAGGGTTAGATTAAACGTCAATAAATACTGGTGTTGTTGGCTTTAGGAATATCTCGTTTCCTGTGTCCCAATTGGTGCAAGAGTAATTTGCAGGACCCCAGCTATCTTTGCGGTTATAGTGGTTACGCACAAACTCATGCTTGGCATCTACCTTGCGCTTGAATGTTTCGCCTTGCTTAACTTGCTTTAAAAGAACTTGTTTCATTGTGTCACCTTTCTCGTGAATGTGACCAATTATCTATGCGACATGTTTTAGAACGTCAACTATTAATTTACACCATGACCAGTAAGAAACACAAAAAAACGATAGATAACCCCAATAAAATATGACTGAAATGCAATAATAAAAAAATTTAAAATCACGATAAGAAGCACGCAAAAACGATTAGAAACACATGAAAAGGTGAGGGCTGGCCGTGATTTTCTCATGGTTGCTGCAGGTGATTTGCAGGTGATTTGCTGGCCTTGCTGGACCTATCGAAAACTGCAGGGAAGCCGCAAGAAAACTGCAGGAAAACGGCAGGGAAGAAATAGAGAACCGGCGGTAAAACTCGCAGCATCTTGCAGCACCTGCAGCGCCCACAAAATAAGGTGCGTAGCAGTGCCCGTAACTGTTACCGGACCCCTTATTTATATGACAAATCCGGTAGTTGGTGCACGTTTTTGGTGCAATGCCGGTCACCGCTGGCGCTCGCAGCCACAAGGTGCATGGGGGGAATCGCGGCTGGCAGGTATATCGTATACCCCCTCACAGTTTTCTTCCAAAACTATTCGACCCCCAAAGGAACCTTCCGAAGCCTTTTGTTATACTTACGTTTAATCTTTTTCCTATCTCCAGCTTTCCAGTGATAATACTTCTTAACTAAACGGGTGAGAGCATCATACTCATCACCACCCTTCATAGGTATCCTCATAGGCCCTTACCGTCACCTACAAGTTCCCAACGCATACACCAAGGACATTTATGGTGTGCCGCTCTGTTGATGTCACCTCTAGTTATCCCGATATCTTTTAGCTCTTTATCGGAATGCATCCTCAGTTTATCTGCAGCCCAGTTAGCATTCTTGTGGAACTTATAGTCCTTCCACATCTGTAGTATGTTCATAGCTGTAACACCTATCTTAATAGTAATTGATATTGTGGGTTACACTGGTGGTGCTCATCTACAGCATGAATTAGCATGTCATAGAAACTAGCAGAACCTTTAGACCTTAGAGTTACCTAAAGATCTAAAGGTTACCTATAGCTATACCTATATATACCAACAGGGGCCTACCCTAAGGGGCAACCTAATTGATTTCTCTATGTGTTCAGAAGGTTACCAGTAGTTACTTGAAGGGGTATCTAAGTTGTTTCCAAAGATTACAGCTAGACCCATGCCAGCTTGTGCTTGCACTCTTCTAACTTCATCCATGAGCATCTCTTCACGCCTTGAGGATATCTGTTGTTCTGCATCCTGTGCCATTGCGTCTACCCAATATTGGACTGCCATTGCCAGTGCATCTAATCTATCATCATTTGATAGGGCACCTCTGTCATTGGTTATCCTAGTAAGCTGATACATCAGTTGGTATCTGAGGGATTGTTCAGGTGGTAAGTGCTGGCAGCTATCGTAGTCTTCTTTGATAAGCTTTTTGTCCATCACTAGCTTGTGTTGGTTCATCACAGGTTCGAGGACATCGATGATGCGTTTCTCTTTCTGTGTATTATGCCTGACCTCTGAGAGTGTCACAGGATATATCTTACTGAGGATTGGTGTCATCAGTTGGTTAAACATCCCGTCACCAAAGTTACTCTCAACGATAATCTCATTGACCTCTTCATCCCTTGCGATACCTGCAAGTTTCCTAAGAGCTTCCTCAGAGTAGCCACCAGCTACACCGCTACACCTTCTGACATAGAGGTATCCATTGAGCATCTTAACGACTGCATAGCCTGTTTCATCCTTACCTCTACCTGAGGGGTCAATGGACATTACAGACCCTGAGTATTCAATGAACTCATTGGGTATGTGCATAGGTTTGTGGTAGTGGTCACCATTGAATGCTACGTTAGGAAGTTCCTCAACTATGTACTCATTCCCAGATGCCCATACGAGCCTCTCAGGGGCCTCGTGAGTAGGGATGTCCATTACAAGCAGGTCACCTACCTTGAGGGGGTATCTCTCAGCGTCAGAGAGTCTTGTATCGAGCATGAACTGCAATGCGAATCCTGATCGACCATAGGAAGCTTCTCGTTCCATTAGGTCGAAGTCAGAGAACCTTGCAGGGTCTGTAGGAGCACCTTCTAGCTCTGGGTCATCTTCCAGTTCTTTGAGCACCTTTGGGGCTATCTTATTGCCATAGCCTGTTAGCTGGTCTTCGTTAGGGTATCTAGCGGGCCAGATGCGAACCTTGTAGCCTCTCTCAGGTAGTTTGTTGTATAGGCTTTCTTGGTTCTGTGGTGTACCTAAATAGATGATACGTCCATCAGGTTTCAGGATAGCATCAAATTCCTTAACAGCTTCTGACAGTCTATCTCTCATGCCTTGTGTCATGGAGTTATTAGGTACTTCGATATCATCAGCAATAAGCACATCAGCACGAGACCCAGCTAACTGGCCTGTAATACCTACAGACTTAACTGAAGGTGCGTGTGATGCAGCCGCTGGTCCTACATCGAAGGATATCTTAGATTGCCTCTGTTCTTCTCTAGGTATCAGGTGGGCTAGTATGTCCATCTCCCTGATTAACCTGAGGGTAAAGGTTGTAAAGTCATCTGCGCGTGTCTTAGAGGCCGACACGACCAAGATGTTTAACTGAGGGTTCATGTAAAGAAGCCAGACCACATACGCTGAAGTAATCCATGACTTTCCAACACCCCTGAAGGCTTCAACGATAATTCGTTTGTCACCATTCTGGATGTGTTTAGCTATATCATATTGTACTGGCGTAGGGTCTGGCAGGTTCAAGTGCTTCCATACTACGAACAAGAATTTCCTAAAGTCTGCTAGGGGGTCTTTATCCGTAGGGATGCCTAAGGATGTTGTGTTCTGAAACATCCCTAGTGGCGCATCTCGTTCTCATCTGCATCTTCGTCACCAAAGCTAGGCAGTGTCTTTACAAGCTCACCTAAAGGTGAACCTTCAGCCGCAAGTCCTTCAATATTATTATCTTTTAGGAACTGACGGGCTACGTTTAGATCTGAAGCTTTTGCCTCAGGGTCGTTGATACGGGCCAATAAGTTCTCAGCCAGTGTCTTGTGTAATAGCTCTAAGAGTTCTCTCTCAGTCATTTAATCTTCTCCCTAGCTATACCCTTAGACTTTTCGAAACTTCTGAGTCCTCCAAGCCCTAAAAGGCTGAGTGTCAGAGTCATAAGTTCTCCGGTGTTGAGCTTTGGTAAATCGATTTCAGGCATCCATATAATGATTGCCCATTCTGCAATTGGCATCAGGAAGAATTGAGTCAGTAGACCTAGAGCACAGATCCACATGATTGCTGGTCTAGCTCCGCTTACAAATATAGATGCGTGTTTGCTTTGCTCTATATTAGCCTGTGCATTTGCCAGCATAGCTTCACTCATGTGCTTTTCGCTCATGGTTGCTATTTCGTGTGCTAGTTTAGCTTTCTGGTCTTTATCTTCAATAAATTGGTCGAGCAAGTTTGCCACAGGCCCGACCAGTGCAGTTATAAAACTCATATAAAATCCTTAGTGAGGACTTCTGTTTGCCATTAATTCTACCGACTTTCGGATTGCCTTAATGTTCTCATCAATACGAGCCATAGCTATTGCCTGTGACTGTACTAAGTCCTCGATCTTCTCTACGCGAAAATCTAAATTATTGATTGCCGCTGCGTTTCTATCAATGTCTGACATCATCATACTGACTGTCCAGACTATTGCTGCGCCTTGCACCACCAACCCGAATATCAGGGTTAGCGGTACAGACTTAGATAGATGCCAATTATCATCTGGCATTAATCGCGGGTGCCTTTAGGCCCTACTTTCCACCAGCGGTCATAGCTGGGTTCTTTCCACCATGCGGCAGTACCACCAGATACCTCTGGGTCATCGCGGGTGTATTGGTCTTCGCTATCATTGCCATAGACAATGAGTTCAAAGTCTTGTGGGTATAGGGTGTCACTGAAGTTATGCCCAATCCCATATTGATCTAAATTGTCGAGTGTAATGCTCATTATAAAATCTTTCTTAAAGTTCTTCTGGGGGCGTAGGCCATGTCACATTTGCAGGAAAACCAGCTTGCTGCGGAACATTGAGTAAATCTGTTCTGTACTGCGACCAGACGTTTTGCTGGGAACTAGACATGTCAGCCCACCGCAAGTGATTAGCTACTTTTGGGTCAACATTATCTACCAAAAGTAAATCTCTTATCTCTCGTACTTCTGTTTCTAAATTGCTCATGATTTTTACCCAAATAGTGATATGTTATTATAAGGATCTGTATTATAGTGATCTATTCCCGTCACTCTGGTTGTATATGTTGAATTGTTTGTACTTGATTGGACAGAGCTGTCTTGCACTCTCCCTAATGCGTAACTGTTGGATGTCATGCTTGCTACTTCCATACTTCGCACCGTTTTATTGCTTCCCAAATCAAGAATTAGATGAACGGTTGCGTTTGCCGCAATTGACCACCACATGCTAGAATAGCTACTGTCCGAAACTTTGTTTCTTGCATAAGAGGCGCTCTGCTCATAATTTCCAAGATATGCTGTTGGTACATGACTTGTTCCTGTCTGTGCAGGGCCAGAGTAAAGTCTAATATTAGAAATAGCCTCATGAACGCTGCCGTTGGATGTAGCAAAGAATTTCCAATATCTTGCGCTCACTGAACCATCACCAACAGTTTTAGTAGTTTTTACTGAAAAAGCTTTTTGAACATCAGCGGCTATAACTTCTATAGTGTAATCTGCATTCCCATCAAATTCGGATGTTGGAATGTCTTTAGAAGATGATGTGAAACTACCGTTGCTTATTACAGTGCTACTAGAATTTTTGATACTATAAAAGAAAATAGGACTGGTGTAGCTTGAGTAGTTTGATACCGTTAGAGTGTATGAATTACCGAAAAGAGTTAAAGAAGAATTACCTGTAAGAGTAGGAGTGGTTGCTGGGTCTGCACCTCCGACACCCGCCGCTATAATTGAGTTAGCTGTAGTGGTATCGATGCCTAAAATATTCTGTAGATTCCGACCTGAGGAAATGACATCAGTTCCCGAAATCTCAAGCATATCAACATTAACAACACCGTTGCGAACTTCTAGGCTCTCATTACCACCAGCTACTACCCGCCATTGGTTGCCAGAGTGGAACTGCATGTAGGTATCAGTATCGCCATAATGATAAATTCTATCGCGCAGATAAATATCCTCTACCTGCGTAATATTATTGGCTCCAAGACTTACATTACCAGTAAACGTACCGCCACCGAATGGGTTACCAGAAGGCCCTGTAGACCCAGTTGCTCCTGTATTTCCCGTTGGGCCTTGTGCGCCAGTTGGCCCTGTTGGACCAGTAGCACCTTGCGGTCCTGTTGGGCCTTCATCACCTACAGGACCTTGAATACCTTGAGGTCCAGTTCCACCAGTTGCACCAGTATTACCAGTTGGACCCTGCGGGCCTGTTGAGCCTTGAGGACCTGTAGCACCCGTAGCACCGCGAAGGTTTACATAGCTTCCCCAAGTACCGTTGGGGTTCTTAAAGCGAAGGCTATAACCAGACCAACCATGTTCTGGGGCAGGACCTGTAGAACCAGTAGCTCCAGTAGAACCCGCTGGACCTGTAGCCCCAGTTGGGCCAGTGTTCCCTTGCGGGCCTTGAGAACCTGTTGAACCTGTTGGGCCAGTAGCACCTTGTGCGCCTGTAGCGCCCACTAAGTCTGTGTAGCTTCCCCATGTTCCATTAGGGTTCTTAAAACGTAGGCTTGTACTACTCCAAGCATGTTCTGGTGCTGGGCCTGTCGGTCCAGTAGGCCCTGTAGAACCCGTAGAACCTGTCGGGCCAGTAGGGCCTGTCGAACCTGTTGGACCCTGAGGCCCCGTTGCTCCATCGGAGCCATCGTCACCAACGGGGCCTTGTGGACCCGTACCACCAGTAGGGCCAGTAGCCCCAGTTGGGCCTTGGGGGCCAGTAGCACCATCATCGCCCGCTGGACCTGTAGCGCCCTGCGAGCCAGTCGGTCCAGTATTACCTTGCGGTCCTTGAGAACCTGTATTTCCTTGTGGACCCTGTGGGCCAGCCGCACCTGTCGCACCAGTTGAACCTGTCGCACCTTGGGGGCCTGTAGCCCCGTCAGAACCGTTGGTTCCGTTAGTGCCTTTCTGTGCAACCTTCTGCCAGTATGTTGTGTTTGTTGTTGCTGTACCTGTTGGTACGTCTAATTTAGCAACGTAAGTTTCACCGCTATGATAAACGGCATCCTGAGACACATAGGTTGTCGAAGAACTCCAAGTTCCTTTCCATCCAATGCGTACTCGACCAATAGTTAATGTTCCCATTTTTACACCGTACTCACTGAAAGGTAACCGTCTGCATTGATCGTGAAATCATTGTCATCAGCATCACCGTAATATTCTATTTCAAGTTCCCCATCTGAATTGATGTCGAACTTACCGAAAGCCAAACCAAGGGGCGTTGACCCCATGTTTCCTTGTGGGCCTTGTGAACCTGTTGGGCCTGTAGAACCCTGCGGTCCTTGAACGCCTGTTGCGCCAGTAGGACCAGCATTTCCTTGTATTCCCTGAGGCCCTTGAGAGCCTGTGGGCCCTGTGGAACCTGTTGGACCTTGAGAGCCTGTTGCACCTACTGGTCCTTCGTCACCAGTAGCTCCGGTTGCCCCTGTCGGACCTGTAGCGCCAGCAACGCCTTGCGGCCCTGTTGGCCCTGTTGGACCAGCATTTCCTTGTGGACCTTGCGGCCCTGTTGCGCCATCTGCACCCGCTGAGCCAGTTGGCCCTTGTGGACCTGTCGGGCCTGTCGGACCTGCATCACCGTCAGCACCTTGAGCGCCTGTCAAACCTGTAGAACCTTGTGGACCTGATGGCCCTGTTGGCCCAATGTTACCTTGTGGACCTTGGGAGCCTGTATCGCCTGTCGCGCCTTGTGGGCCTTGAGGCCCAGTTGCGCCTGTAGCTCCTGTTGGCCCTTCATCACCTGTTGGACCAGCGGGGCCTGTATCTCCAGCGGCCCCCTGTGGTCCAGTGTCACCAGTCGCGCCGATATTACCCTGTGGGCCATCTTGGCCTGTAGGGCCTTGTGGGCCTGTAACACCCTGCAAACCTGTTGGGCCTTGTAAGCCTGTAGGACCCGCTGGGCCTGTGGAACCAGTAGCACCAATAACGCCTTGAGGGCCTCGTGGGCCTTCTGAACCGTCTGGGCCTTGTGGGCCTGTAGCCCCTGATGGCCCTGTTGCTCCTACTGGGCCTTGTGGACCTTCTGATAGGAAGAACTCTAGGTTTCCTGTGCTGGGGTCATAGACGTTATATCCCGCTGACCCGTAGGGCAGAGAACTCATACTGGTTGTCAGATTGTATAGCTGGTCACGAACACCCTTAGCTTCATTTAGAATTGAAGCTCCAGAGTTATTCACAAAGCCTCTGGTTGCTACCTCATCATCAGCCTCAGGGTCACCAATGTTTGATAATCTAAATGTCTTTGCATCCCAACGGCCTGTGGCATCGTTGAGTTCCATAGAGTTTTCAGCCCTGTCTCTAGCTTCTTCTGACAGGTAGATTGCTTGTTGTGTTGCTAGGTCTAAGTCAGCCTCGAAGAGGGTAGAGCCATCAGTAAAGTCCACAAGTGGTACTGTTGATGTAGACCGCTTAATAACCACCAAGCTGCCAAGGGCAGGGGCAGTATTAAATTGAATTGTTGAATCGTTAATAAATGTAAAGTCTGTCGAAACTACACCAGCTACAAGAACAACCACATTCGCACGAGCTATATAACTGAACGTGATAGAGTAGTCTGTGGTAGTACCATCAGCCGTGTACTTGACTATGGAGTCAGCCATGTCTTCTCCTAGAAATGAAAGACCCCGCCGAAGCGGGGCCTGTGGTTGTTATTGTGTGATTGAAAATTCTTTGACTAAACCGTCCATGAGGTTTCTATCTCCACCTCGTTGAACCACCCTCTTTATCATTTTATTATTTTGAAGAGTTTTAAATAACTTAGGGTTCTCTTCCATTAATTGGATACGAGCAGCCTTTTTGTAAGCTTCAATAATAATATTCAATTCTCTGACACGAGGGTCATCTGCAGAAGCAACTGGTGCTATTTCTGCTTCGAGTGTGAGCTTCTGGTAACCTGAGGTTCTAATCTTACGATCTAGTTCCTGTATTAGTGTTCTCTTGTTTCCAAGTGTTACCGATCCGACCAACTGGTTATATCGCTGAAAGAGTTCAGGTGGTAATTCCAAGCCTTCGATCTTCCTTTGAGGACCAGCGAACCCGTGATTCAATATACGAAGTTCATCGTAAACTCTCGACGCTATATGTTCACCACTATCCACTTTCTTTTGACGAACAAAGCCCAGCATATACTCAGGAGTATCTACAGCTTCGCCTGTCAGCCAATCGTGTTTAACTGCAAACGATCTGTCTACACCAGCTATATCTAAGATAGGTGAATATATACGAGCTTTAACTTTGTCAGTTAAAGTACGCAGGTCACGCATATGGTCATCACCCATTTGGTTCATTTGGTATTGTAAGCCAGAGTAAGGAACTGCAGAAGCTATACGACCTTCTACAAAAGCCTTAATCTCCCAAGGTTTAGCACCACCGTTGAAGATGTTCATGGTGTCGTTGAGTGACATTAAGTATGTCTTAGACATCACGTTAGATGCGACTGATGCAGCAACCATTGCAAATAACTCAGAAACCTCAGGGTCTGGGTTCTCGCGGGTGTACTCCATCATTTCATAGAGGTCACCCATGACACCAAACAACAGACCATGTGGGTCTAGTTTCTTCAGTTCCACCCATTGTGGGTTTTGTGAATCACCTATGTTTATAGAGTATGGATGCCAATCCGGTGAAGCATTCCAAAGTTTTGCCTTGTTTAGTTCACGTTTATAGCTTGGACCACCACCAGTAATACGACCTTGAAGAGCCATATCTAAAGCTACTGCAGTTACCGCCATACCTACTGCCTGTTGACCAATGACCATTGCACGTTGGTCTGGGGTTCCTTCACGCAAAAGCTGACGCTGCCTACCAGCCCATAGACCTAAAACCGGAACCCGCTCAAAAGATACCCGCAAGATATTTGTGGGTGTCTGGATGAACGGCATTACCTGCCTCAGGATTGGATGCTGGTTAAGAGCCTCTTGTACTTTCTTACCTAAAGTTCCTTCTCGAAGCGGCGTAGTGAATGTAGCTTCACGAGCTTCATCCAATGCAACCTTAGCCATTGAAGAGCTATGGTTATATGTACCAATATTTTCGTTGATGAATAACTCTTTAGCTTTTGCATCATCTGTCACTTTGCCAAGTAGAACCATCTCTTCCCACTTCTCAGTGAGGTTCTCTTTGGTTAATTGTGCTCCACTAATGGTATCTTCGATGTAAGCCTCACGACTTACATAACCCATCTCACCTAACTGTTCGTCTGTTAGTCTTCGAGAGTTAGCCATAACCTTAGCTTTAAGCCTTGAGCGAAACACAAGCTGCTTAAAGAATTCATCTTCAGCCTGTAGTGTCCTACCTGCACCTCTTATGAGCTTACCTGTAATACCACCAATCGCCCGACTGTTACCTGCCTTCTCGAAGTCAAACTTAGATGCAGTATCCAGAACACCTTCCTCACGATACCAAGACCGGAAAGCATCAGCCATTGCACTCTGCCTACCCGCCATAGTTCCTGAGGCTAGATATTTTAAACTGTCTCCAAGTTCAGACATGAGGTACATGTATTGTCTTGCACCTTCCTCAATCTGTTGGATTGAAGCCTGTCGATCTGCCTTCCCCCGTCTAGGGTTAGGCGTTACAACTCCCCATGTACCACCAACCATCCGCTGCGCTGGGCGCATCAAGAGGTTAATAGAGTTAGAGCCAATGTTCATTGCATGGGTTCTAGGTCCAGATAGGATAGCATTCAGCCATACTTCGTTGATGACACCCATGACACTACGCTTCTGAGCTTTACGGGCAATCTTAGCAACCGCTGCAGGGTTACCTTTAGCTCCCTTCAATTGTGCTGCAAGCTTCTGAACTTTCTTAGAGCCACCATATTGAGCTAGTCGATCTAGTGTTACATCTCCAAGTGCATCCGCTGTACGAATACGACCTGCAGATACAGCCCTAGCTGATGCTGTCTGCATACCCTTCACGCTTGCTTGTAGGTCTGCGTGTAATTCAAGCATGTCCACGAGCTTACGTTCTAACTGTGTATCCACATCTCTAGTCAGCTTTAGGTTTTCTATTTGGTCTACAAGTTCAGAAATCTGCTTACCTGTAGACTGCAGAGCCATCTTACCTGCAACAATACGAGGTGCTATGTCACGACCTGCAGCCTCTAGCTGCGCGAAGTTCTTAGCAACCATCCTTGGGTCACCTGCAATGTCCTTGAGTTCTGCCATTGCTAAACGCTTTACCTCATCAAGAGATTGGCGCTTATCAAGCTTCATGCTCTTCAAGACACCGCCAGCATCTAAGGCATCGTGGATCTGGTCCATGACCTTTACAGCATCTAAAGGACCATCCATCTTGCTATAGTTAAACAGACCAACACTATCACCCATCTGGTTGATATCACTTAGCTGTACAACCTGACCTTCGTTTAGCTTGCGCGCGCGAACTGCAGCATCTTTAAGAGCCTTTACGTTCACTACTGATGAAGGGGCCTTTGGGGCTTTAGGTTGTTTAGGTGCTGCAGAGTCCATAGAGGCCGCTACAGGAGCGGAAGGTATCTCTGGGGATGTAGGGGAGTCTGCAGAAGCTTTAGGCGCTGTAGGAGCCTCTGAGGACTCTACCTTACTTGTAGAGTTCTTGAACTTTGCTTCAGCTTGTAAATCCCTAGCACCAGTAGAGGGGTCAAATACCATACCTTCATCAGTAACAAACTTACCCTCAACCATCTGGCCTTTAGGTTTACCTGCTAGATCTGCGAACTTGGTTACTTCTTCTTCGAGGGCTTGCGCTTCGTCGAGGGTTTCTTTGGATATTTCGCCATTTGTTTGCAGTTCATTCGCAGCTTTCCTTTTAACCTTAATAAACTTTATTCCAACAATTATGCCATCTAGGGTGCCACCTATCAGTGTACCTGTACCTGCGTTCTTTAGTCGATTTACCCATTCGCTTTCATCATCATTAGCTAGGATTTCAGTTACGACATCATTCCCGATACCAAACTGTTCATCTAGCATTCTGACTAGGTTTGCATCATCAGGGTCAAACATGACACCATCAACGATAGCACCACCTACGAGACCACCTTTGACAGTAGAAAGCGTCTTCATCTTTGTGAGCTTTCCGACACCTACCATACCGCCAATGAACTGAGTGATACCTTGAGTAAGGTCACCAGCCATCGTGTCGCGTTCAGATCCGAATAGTGTTGCTTGGTCTGCGAACTCTTCCAACCCAACATCCTTAAAGCCTTGAGACTGTAAGCTTGCTGTAGCTTCTTCCTGAGTACCAAAGCTGATACCAAGAGGTGAGTTCTTATCCCTGTAGATTGTCGAGCCACCAAGGTTCCTATCTAACCAGCCAGAAGCTGCGTCATCTACGTCACCTATGAATTCTCCGGTTTCCCTAGCGATACCTAGAGCACCTTCGACAAGGCCCTTGCCCATATCTTCCAGTACGCCATCGCTAGG
>Ga0209251_1002244_pt1 | contig 13734 bp, 7 predicted proteins | sample SaaInlV_100m_DNA_6_FD_184665 | JGI IMG/M metagenome (GOLD analysis project Ga0209251, IMG submission 184665) | Marine microbial communities from expanding oxygen minimum zones in the Saanich Inlet - Saanich Inlet SI073_LV_10m_DNA (SPAdes) (version 2) | ecosystem: Environmental > Aquatic > Marine... | reverse complement strand
TATTGAATAGTCCGACAAATGAACATTATACACTCAAAAGCGATATTGTTGATATTGAAATAAAGGGTGTTTTTGATTGGGAGAATTTATTTGATGATTTCACAGAAGATTTGGCCAAGGTTTTTCCATCGATTATGGTTGGAGGCGAGCATTCGAAGCGAAAATCTAAAAATAGCGCATACAATGATATTACTTTTAACCTCCTTACCAAGGATATGGAAAATGTATTTGGTTTTTTTGCTCCACAGCTAGAAATTCAAAATGAGACAGGCCTTTCAGGAAAATATAATTCTAAAGATGAATACCTTGACATTGTTTTTAGATCTCCATACATCTCATATGGCGACTTTATTGTGAAAGACATTTATGGCACCCAAAGTATCAGCAATGATAGTATTTTTTGTGATTACGAAGTGGATTACATAACCTTTAATGATTCTTTAAAATTCAATAAAATTGAATTCCTTACAGATGGCACTAACGGTGTATTAGCCTCCAATCTCTCATGGGCGCCAGATACGGATGAAGAATCAAGTATTAATTGGGATACCCGGATTTATGACAATGACCATCTCGAAGTTATTTTAAAGCCCTCATTCTTTTCTTTGGACGGAAGGTCTTGGAGTATTGTCAACGAATCTGATATTTCCATTACTTCAGAAGACGTTCATATTAGTAAATTTGAATTAAAACGTGAAGATCAGGTTATTGAGTTAAATGGCTGTCTATCCGAAAATGATTTTGATGAGCTAAGGGCCCAATTTGACAATATCGATTTATCAGAAATCGGACTCATTCTAGGTCTTGAAAACCAACTTACAGGTACGCTTTCGGGTTGGGGTTCTCTTTCCAATCCATATTCCAATTTACAGTATATGGGTGATCTTTCTTTAAATGGATTTTATTTAGATGAACATGAAATTGGTGACCTGTTGGTTCAAACGAATTGGGATGGTGAGTCTCGAGGTGTTATTTTACAAGGTGAGCTTGATGTGAATAATATTCAAACGTTTAATTTTTCTGGTTCATATATGCTTGAAAGCGATTCTCTTGATATTTACTTGGATTTTGATGATACTGACATCTCATTTGTAAATGCATTTATTGATCCTAGTGAGGTAAGTGAAATTGCCGGTACTTTGAATGGTCGGGTGAGATTAGATGGGAACATTAATGAGCCAAAGTTAAAAGGAAACCTCTTTGTAAACGATGCTCAGGCAAAACTAGAGTTATTAGGTGTAAAATATTATTTAGACGGAGCTATTGAAGTATTTGAGGATTTGTTTGCTTTAAATTCAGTGCCCTTTAGGGATGAAGAGGGCAATACAGGTTCTGTAATTGGTTCTATTTTTCATGAAAATTTTAGCAACTGGAATTTTGATATTCAGGTCAATTTTGAAGATGACATGTCTTCGAGAAAACCGATATTCCCTTTTGCTTTAGAACCACTAAATCAGTTTTTAATACTGAATACAAGCTATCAAGATGGAGATGTTTATTATGGGAAGGCCTATGGTCGAGGCACGGCTAATATTTCGGGGTATGCAAATAACATGTCAATTACACTTGATGTCGAGACACGAGAAGGCACTAATATTAATTTCCCTATGTATGGTATCTCTGAAATTGAAGAGGATTTCGATTTTGTGAGTTTTCTGAGTGATAGTATTTCTCAAGCTTTTAAGGATAATAAAACGGATTTGACGGGATTAGATTTAGACTTGAATTTCCGTGTTACACCTAGTGCCAATGTCAAAATCATCTTTGATCCAGATATTGGAGACCAAATTGTTGCAACGGGTTCTGGTGATTTAAACATGACACTTGACCAATACAACGAGATTAATTTGACAGGTAATTATGAAATTTCGGGTGACAGCAAGTACAATTTTGCCATGGGTATTATCAAACAAGATTTTGATATTGAATCAGGTTCATCCCTCACATGGACAGGTGATCCGTATAATGCAAATATTGAACTGGTCACTTCATTTAGGATGAAAAAAGTATCATTAGTTGATTTGAGTCCTGAACAGATAGATAATTCCTTGACCAGCCAAGATATTGTTTGTTATTTAAATTTAGACGAAACGCTTCTTAAACCTGAAATATCCTTCGATATCAAATCTCCCAATGCTCCTGAGACTGGTAAAGGTCTAATAGAAAGGGTGGTTAACGACGAAGATGAGCTGAGTAGACAGTTTTTCTCATTACTCTTGTTGAGGAAATTTCAACCTTTAAAAGGAACGATAACTGCAGGAGGTTCTGCTGCAATTGATGTAGCAGAGTCACAAATAAATGCATTGTTAGGTCAGGTTTCTCAAAATTACGACCTCAATGTGAATAGTGCACTGGATGAAATATTTGGAGAGAATTCGTTAGAGTTCGGAGTTTCAAAATCATTTTTAGAGGATCGCTTGATTATTTCAGGAAGTTTTGGAATCGAAAATAAAGCAGAATTTGATACTCAACAGGAAGAAGATGCTTTTAAAGCCGGATTTATTGGTGATGTTTTTGTTGAATATTTAATTAATCAATCGGGAACTTTTAGAGCAACCGCATTTAATCAGTCAAATTCTAATACCTTAAATGAAAATGCAGGGGCATTTACCCAGGGTGCTGGTATTTCTTATCATGAAGATTTCAATAATGCCAAAGATTTTAAGTTATTACAATACTTTTTTGATATTTTCAGACCGAAGAATAAAAAGAAGTATCCAATAAAGAAGAAAAAGAAACAAACGAGAATTGAATAATATTTAAATTATTGAAATGAAAAAAGTCTTAATTGCGAATAGAGGAGAAATAGCTCGTAGAGTAATTCGAACGCTTAAAAAAATGAATATTGAGAGCGTGGCTATCTATTCTGATGCAGATACAGAGGCTCCACATGTTTATGAAGCTGATCACGCATTCCACATTGGTGAGAGTCCTTCTTCTGACAGTTATTTGAGAGAAGATCGGATTCTTGAGTTGTGTAAAAAAGAGAACATTGATGCCGTTCATCCAGGATACGGTTTCTTGTCTGAAAATGCCGGATTTGCAAATAAACTAAAGGACATTGGCGTCAAATTGATTGGTCCTTCTGCGACATCAATGGATGTCATGGGAGATAAATTAAAGGCGAAACAGGCGGTTAAAGCTTTTAATGTTCCTCTTGTTCCAGGTGTTGATGAGGCCATTTCTGATATTGAAGAGGCAAAAACGATTGCCAAAGAAGTGAAATACCCTATTTTGATCAAAGCCTCTGCGGGAGGCGGTGGTAAAGGAATGCGATTGGTTAATGCCGAAAGTGAGTTTGAAGAACAGATGCAAATGGCTCAAAATGAAGCGCGTTCTTCTTTTGGTAATGATGCAGTTTTTATTGAAAAATTTGTTGAGAAACCGAGGCATATTGAAATTCAGGTCTTTGCTGATCAATTTGGAGAGGTCGTTTATTTATTTGAGCGAGAATGTTCAATTCAGAGAAGACACCAAAAGGTTATTGAAGAAGCTCCTAGCGTTATCCTTAGTCCTGAAAATAGGTCTAAAATGGGCGAAGCCGCTATTGCTGTTTGTAAAGCATGCAATTATGAAGGTGCAGGAACTGTAGAGTTTTTAATGGATGCTGATTTGAATTTTTATTTTCTAGAAATGAATACGAGATTGCAGGTTGAGCATCCAGTAACTGAAGAAATTACAGGATTAGATTTGGTGGAATGGCAAATTAGAATTGCAAGAGGAGAAAAACTCCCAAAATCTCAAGATGAGCTAAAAATAAATGGTCATGCTATTGAAGTAAGGGTGTATGCAGAGGATTCTTTAAATGGTTTTGTTCCAGACATTGGTACGCTTCATAAATATATTAGGCCAACAGGGCCTGGTATTAGAGTTGATGATGCTTTTGAGGAAGGAATGGATATTCCGATTTATTATGATCCGATGATCGCTAAACTTGTCGTTTGGGCGGAGAGCAGGGATGCTTGCATTGAAAAGTGCATTGATGCGATACAGAGTTATCAAATATCGGGTGTAAAAACCACACTGGATTTCGGGTTATTTGTATTAAAACACGAGTCATTCCGGAGTGGTAATTTTGACACGAATTTCATAAAAACACATGTTCCCGAACCTGATGTAATTCCAAACTCAATGAAGGATGAATCTGATGCTTTACTTGGATCATTAAATGAAATCTGGACTGATCTGGTCAAAAGGAAAAACAAAGATTTTCAATCTCAGAAAATCTCAGAATCATGGAAGAATCAAACAAATTCATAAAATGTTTGATTTAGAGATATTATTTAGACAAAACAATTAATTTTGCGTACAAATCACAAAGAATGAATTTACACGAATACCAAGGAAAATCGATTTTAAAAAGTTTTGGAGTTGCTATACAAGAAGGGATAGTAATTGACAAACCTGAAGACGCTGTTTCTGCTGCAGAGAAATTAAATAAAGAAACAGGAACAACGTGGTTCGTTGTAAAAGCCCAAATTCATGCCGGAGGTAGGGGAAAGGGTACAGTTAGTGAAACTGGTTCTCATGGAGTGGTTATTGCCAAAGGAATTGATAAGGTAGAAGAAAAAGTTAGAGGAATTCTAGGAGGTCATTTGGAAACCCTACAAACCAATGGTGTAGCTAAAAAAGTAAATAAAGTTTTAATAGCTCAGGATGTCTATTATCCAGGCCCTTCAGAAATCCAAGAATTCTACATGTCTGTGCTACTTGATAGAGATCATGGTAAAAATGTAATTATATATTCTACTGAAGGAGGAATGGATATTGAACATGTTGCAGAAAATACACCAGAAAAAATATTCAAAGAATTTATAGATCCGCATCTTGGAATTCAAGCTTTTCAAGCTAGGAAAATTGCATTTAATCTCGGATTGTCGGGTAATGCATTTAAGGAAATGGTAAGGTTTGTAAAGTCTTTATATAAAGCATATGTTGGTATTGATGCTTCAATGTTTGAAATCAATCCATTGTTTAAAACAGCAGATGATAAGATAATTGCAGTTGATTCTAAAGTCACGCTTGATGGAAATGGTTTGTTTAGACATCCAGATTATGAAGCGATGAGAGATAAGTCAGAAGAAGATCCAACAGAGGTTGAAGCTGATGAAGTAGGACTTAATTTTGTAAAACTAGATGGTAATGTTGGGTGCATGGTAAATGGTGCTGGACTCGCTATGGCCACTATGGACATTATAAAACTTTCGGGAGGTAATCCTGCCAATTTTCTTGATGTAGGTGGTACGGCTAATGCAGAAAGAGTTGAAAAGGCTTTTCATATCATTTTAAAAGACCCCAATGTGAAAGCAATTCTTATCAATATATTTGGTGGAATCGTTCGATGTGATAGAGTAGCACAAGGAGTTGTTGATGCATATAAGAACATGGGAGAAATTCCAGTTCCTATTATTGTAAGACTTCAGGGAACAAATGCTGTGGAGGCCAAAAAATTGATAGACGAATCAGGACTCAATGTTCATTCTGCGGTCTTGCTTCAAGAGGCTGCTGATAAAGTAAAAGAAGTTTTATCCTAAAGATAAATCATTTCCACATTTAAAATGTCCTTTTGGACAGGTCTTATGACCATGTAATCCACAGGGTTTGCAGTCTAAATGATCAACTTCAATGATTTTCGAGTCATCTGATAAAGGTCCAAATCCGAATTTCGGTGAAGTAGAGCAATAGAAAACGCTCACTGGAGCATTTACTGCAGATGCCAAATGTAAAGGAGCAGAATCATTTACATAATTCCTTTTGGCGTTTTTCATTAAACCGGCTGATTCAATCAAAGAGAGCTTGCCACATAAATTTGTGACGTCGCTTTTTGTGAATTCATTTTTGATTTTTTGGCTTTTTTCAAAATCGTCAGGACCACCTAGAAGAAAGATGTGACAATCTTCACTTCTCAACTTCTCTATAAGCGACTTCCATATGGAAAAGGGTGCTTCTTTGGTTTTCCAAACCGATGCAGGAGCCAAGCAATAATAGGTTTTTGATTGATAGATCAAAAGTTCATTATGAATCTCGTCAGTTATATCAATGTGAGGCCTTCTTACCTGTTCAGTTATAAGATCTTCAATAAGAGATAGGTTGCGGTCCACCTCATGAATTCCATTCTCTGTGTTGTGATCGAATTTTTTATTATAAAACAATGAAAATGGATTTTTCCTAAACCCTCTTTTTTCTTTTGCTCTACATAATGAGGTAATTATACCTGAAGAAGCAAAGCGATGAAGATTGATAACCGTATCATATTCATTTTCTCTAAATTTTCTAATGAGTGAAAATATGGAATGTATTTTTTTTGATTTGTCTAAAGTAAATACAGAGTCAATGTTTCGATTGTTTTTTAAAACCGAGCTATTTTCTTTTTTTACAAGAACATCTATGTGATTTTTAGAATCACTTTTTTTAAGTGATTCTATTAGAGGAGTTGCCAAGATAACATCTCCGATAAAAGCCGTTTGAATGATTAAATATTTTTTAGCCATTTAGTCGATTAATGAGACAAAACCCTTTCTAACCATAACAATTCCATCTTCATCTTCAGCTTCAAATATGTAGACATATACATCATTCGTCGCTTTTTTACCATTGGCTTGAATGTTGCCATTCCACCCTTCATCTTTATCATAAGATTCAAAAACCAATTGTCCCCACCGGTTAATTATGGATAGATGATAGGTCGCGAAATTCACGTTGGATACGACAGGCTTAAATATAGGGTTGATGCCGTTAGGCGTGAAGGCGTTAGGAATGTAGATTTTGGGACTGTACAATAAACACAGCTCGTTGGAAGAGCTGATTTCAGAGAAGTTATAAGTATTGAAAACTTCAATAGCTTCTATACGATAACATATTTTTCCATTAGAACCCAATCCATTGACATCATCAATATAGCTCAGTTCTGTTTGGTCTAAAATTACAATAGGGTTTGAATCGTATATGTTATTGATTGATCTGTAAATATGGTATTCGAGAATGCCCCCATCAAATCCTTCATAAGCAGACCAATTTAAAGTGTTTATCATGTCGTAATCTTCAGCAGACCCCTCAAGATACATGGTCTTATTGGTATTGGCATATGTACCTACGGTTCCACAACTATCAATATATTTTGTCCGATATTCCCAGGATTGATAATTCGGATTTGATTCCTCATCGAGAAAGAACACTTCGTTCCCATTGGCATCGCTTCGGCCTATTTCTTCATATGCGCCACTAAGATTTCTACGTTGAAAGATAATTTCAGTTATACCAACGGATTCATCAATATAATCATAAAGCTCAATCATGTCATCATTTACTGTGGCAAGTTTGAAGTAATGAAACGCTGGTTGACCTGGAGTGGGAACAAAAAAGAATGAAGGGCTAGAAAAAGCACCATACCCATCCGCAAATACAGCGTTTATAAAAATCGTATAATTTTGATTACCAATTACGGGTATTCGAACACTAGTGTCTTGGCTGATCTCTTCCAGATTCCAACTACCGTCCACCAAACTCCAGATTTCATAAAATTCAACCGGTCTTCCTATGTATGGCGTCCAAAATATATCTGCTTCTTGGTCACACATGTATACATCGGCTGTAGATATCATAGATGTATTAATACTTGATTTGGCTGAGGTTTGAAAAGTAACCGGGACGTTAGTTGTGTAGCACGAATCAAAAGCTGCAACCGAATAGGAGTAAGGGCCAGCAGTTAAATCTACAGTATGGTTATAGTTGACATTTGATATTCCCCAAACTGTATCAAGATCGAATAATATCCCATTTGCATCGAAAGTATAAATAACATAGCCGTAGGTGTCACTTTGATAGTTTTGATCCCATTGAATGAGCATGTCATTTGTAACAGTGTCAATACCCACAGATAATATTGTAGGTTTATCAGGAGTCAGCATGTCCTCAAAATCGTCTCCGACTTTATTAGATGTGAAAGCGCAAGTTGATGTTGGTAAAACAATTTGATATTGAAGAAAGGCTTCGCAAATGTCAATGGTGTCTTTGTAGCTCGTTATATTATAATCAACACTATCAATTAGGGTCAATGTTCCTAATGGGTATTCTCTATAAATGTGCGAATACGCATTGTAATAAGGGGCATAATCCAGATTTGGATTGTTCCAGCTTAATAAAGCAGTTCCGTTACCTGGATTGTTCAAACTTAAATATATGTTTCTTACCGTGTCCGAATATTTTTCTGTATTTCCGCAAATACCGGATTTTGCCGATAAATAATAATCATGTGCAGCAGTTACACCATTAATTACATAATTGTCAATATTAATATCAGCAATGTTGGCGATTAATCCATCTTGAATGGAATAAACTCCGTACCCAACAAATGATCCATTTGGGTCAATAATTGAATTCCAAAATAGTGTGATATTGTCACTGTCGTCTGTTTGGATACAGTTGATTTTTGGAGCGTCAAGAATCCCTGAATTGATAACATTAATTCGAACTGTGGCGTAGGTTATTTTCGGTACCTGACAGAAATTATCCTGAACTTTAAAAACAAAATCATAAGGAATAACATCTGCCGCTTCTCCAAATTGATTAATTAAATGATCACATGTTGTTTGCCATGAGAATAATGCATTTGCTGTTTGAGGTGCAATAATAGGAGGCGCGCTATTCAGTGTTGCACAAGGCTCAATATCACACCCTAAATCTGATGTGTAATTTGTACCAAAAAGAGGACCCGAGGCAGTGATGATTACATTTTGATTAGAGCCGTCTTGAAGTAAGTCAAAATCATTAGCCACCAAATCGAATGAAATCAAATCGCCGGCTATAATGTCAACTTCAAATGAATTTCCTGGAAATGGTGGGGTAATCACAGGTGCATCATTGGCGCTGGAACAAGGCAATACAACTACTTGCATCTCTCTTTCAACTTCCGATACTAAAACGCCTTGTCTGTAGGACTTAACCAATATTTTAATATTGTAATTACCTGAAGTATAGCTCGTGAAAATGAGCTCCCCAGTTGCACTGTTGATGGTCGCTTCTATGTTATTTGGATCATTAAGTAGACCTGGAGTTGGGGATGTGAAGGAAAAACCAGTTTCAAATGGAACAGGAACAGGATTGTTGGGCGGGTCATATATACCAGTTGGGAAATGATCGTATGGGATTCCAAACTCAAAGAGCATTGAGTCTAGGTCAGGATCTACAGCATTCATGTTATATCTGTATTCAGATCCGGCACATGTTACGAAGTATGGTGATTGCAAAAATTGAGGAGATGAATCTGTACAGTCATTAATGGTACTATTAGGTGACGGAAACATCGTTGCCGCTATTGTGATACCATAGGAGGATGGGTCATTAATATTTGTGAGCGCATTACTTCGAGAGAAGTTTTCATAAGTAAATATCCATCCTTCGTTCGGAGGCGTACCTGCAAGAATGATATCTCTGCGGTAAACGACTTGCTCTATCGCTCCAGAGCCATTTCCTCCCGCACTACCTATTCCACACTCAAGCATTGGCGGAGAACCAACAACTTCAGTACAGCTCGGAGAGATATCCGCTCTTGAAACAAAATCTAATGTGATTTGACTAATGGATGGATGATTCCATACTCGGACCGTTTCTGAAACTACATTGACCTCAGCTCCGTTGCAGTCCCTGTAAAAAACCAATTCAAAAGTGTACACTCCTCCAGCTCCACATCTCCATGTAAGCTCACCGCCCATGACATGCGAAGCAGACGCCATGTTGGATGTGAAAAGCATGAAAATTAAAAAAGCTAACTTTTGCATAATAGGTTAACGAGGAATAATACGTAGTATTATAACGGAAGTGACAAAATAAAGTTGCTAACCGGCAGATACAATGGACAAGGAGTCCCATTGAAGATACTTTTTTGAAATAGACTTCAACTCTTCTGTTTGAATTTGATGGATGCGTTCAATATAACGATTGTAGAATTCCATATCCAAAGAATACGCGTCAACACTAAGAAACAAGTCCATCATGGCATAAGGACCATCTGCCGCTTTTAGCATTTGGCCTAAAAGATAATTTTTAACCAGTTCCAATTCACTTTTATCGATAAATTGGGTGTTGAGCAATTCGATTTCTTTTTTTATTTCGTTCAAAGAGGCTTCCCGATGCTCTGTTCCGACCTCAGAGCCAATAATAAAATATCCTGAACCACCCGTTTCTGCTAAGGTTGATCCAATTCCATAGGTATAGCCTTTGTCTTCACGAATATTTTTCATTAGTCTGCTCCCAAAATAATCCCCCAGAACCGTGTTTAAAATGGAAAAATCAAAGAAGTCATCATGGGTTTTGTTAAACATGGTTTTTCCAATACGAATAGCAGATTGTACTGCAGATTTTTTTTCTTCATGGAATACCCCTGCAGCATTACAGAAATTTTTAAAATAAGTCATTGGTGATGATATGCAGGAGGGTTTGCAACGTTCTGTTATTTTTATAATTTCTTTACTGTCCAGATTACCCACCACGGCTATTTTATAGAGCCCGTTTTTAATCCATTCATCATGAAAATCGACAATTTCTTTTTTTGAAATGTTGTCGAAATCACTTATCTGTACAAGCTCATCATATGGCGTGTTGAAAAATATTTTCTCTTGAAATTTTCTTTGGGCAGTAAATCCCACCTTTGCTGAGTTGATTTTAAACCGTTCTCTTTTTTCTGTTATTTTCTCCGCAATTTCTTTGTCCGGGAAAATAGCGTCCTGAATGGAATCATAAATCAAACAAAAAGCTTCAAAAATATTATTCTTTAAGGCAAAAATGGAAATCAATACGCCTTCGTGTGAGAGGCCGATATCAAAATACGCGCCCAGTTGATCAATTTGATTATGAATTTCGGTTGAGCTGCATTGTTTTGTACCAGATAGCAATAGTGATGAGCATATAGAAACAATTGCGTTTCGATCCTTTCTTAATCCCGCATCAAAATATAAATCTATTCTTGAAGTTTCATTGGGTACATCCGGCATCCATAACAATTTCACTGATTCATTTATCCACAATTCCTGAGGCTTAACAAAACTGATTTTTTCTATTTTTTGTGTCGTTGGTGCAGTATTTCTATTTGGCATTATTGCAAACTTTTAATAAGGAACAATTTGTTTTTACAAAGGTGTTTTTGGCAAATGAAATCAGGTCAATTGCTTCTATTTTTTGATAAATTAAAGCGTCTTCATTGATGCCATTCGCGTCACCTAATAACTCAAAAAATGAAAGATTAATGGAGCGATTTAAAAGGCCTTGTTCTTGAAACGCTTTGGCCGTACTTATTTTATTTTTTATTCCTATTAATTTTTCAGCATCAATACCTGATTCTTTTATCTCATTAAGTATTCGCCATAATTGATCATCTAGTTGCTCAAAACTCACTCCCTCAGCCAGTTTTCCACTTATGACAAACAATCCATCATCTAGAGAACCGGTTATAAATGCATTAATTTCAGTAACCAACTCAAGTTCCTTTTTTAAGGAAATATTCAAAACAGATGAACTGTCTTTTCCTACAGCATCACTCATGATGTCCCCTAAATAGTAATCAGAACTCTTTCGCGTACCCATATTAAAAGCATAATAAAAAGCATTGGCAGGAACATCTCGATTGATACTTTTACTTTTGAATTCTTTTTGTTTCGGTTCTTGAGGATTGAGTCTCTCGGGTTTAAGTGCTGAGGGTATTTCTTCAAAATAGGTTTCTATTTGTCTACGAATTTTTGAATTATCGAAATTACCAGAGACACATAAAATGGCATTTGACGGATGGTAATATTTTTTAAAAAAAGATTTAACATCGGTCATAGTTGCATTCTCAATATGCGAGATATCTTTTCCAATAGTTGCCCACTTATACGGGTGCTTTTCATATGCCAATGGTCTTAATTCTAACCAAACATCACCATAAGGTTGGTTGAGGTAGCGCTGCTTAAATTCTTCAATCACTACATTGCGTTGTACCTCAAGACTTTTTTCAGTAAATGCCAATGACAACATTCGATCACTTTCCAACCATAGTGCTGTTTCAATGTTTTGAGCTGGAATTATTTCGTAATAATTTGTGATATCATTACTTGTAAAGGCATTGCTTTCACCTCCAGCTTTTTGTAATTCTTTGTCAAAATCTGAAATGTTTATTGATCCTCCAAACATGAGATGCTCAAACAGGTGGGCAAATCCTGTTTTTTGTTCGCTTTCGTCTCTTGCACCTACATCATATAATGTGTTTACAACGGCCATTGGAGTGGTTTTGTCTTGGTGCAGTAAAACGGTTAACCCATTTTTAAGTTTGTATCGTTGAAATTCAACCATGACTATAATTTAAATTCATTTAATTCTTTTTGAGCGATTTGGAATTCATTTATAATTTGAGAAACGATTTCTCCAGCAGGTAATATTTCATCGAGAATACCTGAGACCTGTCCGATTTCAAGTTCTCCCTCTGCTAAATCACCAATAAACATACCCTTCTTAGCTCTCCCTCTGCCCAATAGGTTTTTAATTTCCTCCGTTGATGCCTTTTTTTGATACGCATCTTCAATCTTTTGATAAAAATCATTTTTTATTAGCCGTACTGGAGTCAATTCTTTTAAAGTCAGTTTTGTGTCACCTTCTTTACAGTTTAAAACTGCATTTTTAAAATTAATATGTGCACTTGATTCCTGACTAACTACAAACCGACTTCCAATTTGTACTGCATCTGCACCTAAAGCAATACAAGCAAGCATTGATTTTCCTTCTGCGATACCTCCGGCCGCAATTACAGGAATGGATACGGCTTTTTTAACCATTGGAATAAGACATAAAGTGGTGGTTTCATCATGTCCATTATGACCTCCTGCTTCAAATCCTTCAGCAACGATTGCATCGACGCCTGCCAGCTCTGCTTTTAAGGCAAACTTCACACTCGATACCACATGAACAACGATTATTCCTTTTGATTTTAATAGAGAAGTATAAGTTTTGGGATTTCCTGCCGATGTAAATACGATAGGGACCTTATGCTTTATTATTGTGTTGATGTGTTCTTCAATATTAGGATACAGCATAGGAAGATTCACTGCAAAAGGTTGATTAGTATTGCTTTTGCATTTATTGATTTGTTCATCCAATACATCAGGGTACATTGATCCTGATCCAATTATTCCTAACCCTCCTGAATTTGAAACTGCAGATGCCAATTCCCAGCCTGAGCACCAAATCATACCGGCTTGAATCAAAGGATATTTAACTTTAAAAAGTTTTGTGATAGCTGTACTCATAGGATATATTTTATTTTCCGAAAACGAAAATAATTAATTATAATCTATACTACTCAAAAGCCGTGTACATTAAAATATTTTTTTGCGTTATTTTGTTGTATCTTAGCTAACACTTACATTTTACATGAAGACGATAATTTTTCTCATCATTTGCATTTTAGTTGGTCCTCAATTTCTAAAAGCACAAGTACTTCCAACGGATGATGTCAATCATCACGACCACGCTCATAATTTTAGTGGGTCGAATCTTTTGGAGAATAAAGGGCAATGGCCTTCTCCAGTTCTTTTTCAATCGTCTATTAACGGAGGTAAAGTTTGGGTTCAGCAAAATAAGTTTGTATACCATCTGCAAGATTATTCTTCCATGCACGAAAATCATGGGAGTTTTGATGTTAATGCAGGTCAAGAAATAAGAGAACATCTTGTTCATCTAAATTTTGTTGGAAGCAATCAAGTCTCTTCA
>Ga0209251_1002240_pt1 | contig 13754 bp, 13 predicted proteins | sample SaaInlV_100m_DNA_6_FD_184665 | JGI IMG/M metagenome (GOLD analysis project Ga0209251, IMG submission 184665) | Marine microbial communities from expanding oxygen minimum zones in the Saanich Inlet - Saanich Inlet SI073_LV_10m_DNA (SPAdes) (version 2) | ecosystem: Environmental > Aquatic > Marine... | reverse complement strand
CACCAGCTTTGCCTTTACCGAGTCAGGACCCATGCTGCGCGCAATGGCGCAGATCTCCCGTGAGTCGCTGACCAGCGAATGTTTCGGCTTTGACCCCTATCTTCAGCATCAGCGGATGAAACGCGCAAGTCTGGCCGCCGATGCGCAGCAACTCTCAGGTGTCATTCAAGCTGAGACAGGGATAGTCAACAAGGTCAAGCAAGGGGCCAAGGTTGCCCTTGCGGGTCGCCGCTTCATGGACGAGGTGGAGTGGGCCATGTTCACCATTAGCGAGGGGCGAACCGAAGCTGAAACAGCCCACCAGGTAAAGCGGATCCGCACGATATGCTTAGCCGAGGGAGGCAAGGAATTACCAGACAGCATCCCCCGTATTCTGGCTGCCAATCCGTTTGGACCAGTCAACAATATGGTGGGAGCCGAAGGCGAACGCTGGTTGCCGGTTCATGGATTGGTACCACACTCGAAAGGTGAGAAGGTATTAGCAGCCATAGAGGCAGTGTATGAGCGGAATCGGGATGTGCTGGAGCAATATGCCATTGAGACCGGCTATCTAATTGCAGTCGTGAGCGAACAGATCACGGTGTTGGAACCCGTCTTCTTTTGGCCAGACGCGCTCAATGCCCTGCACAAGCAGAGCCTTGAGCCTGACCACCTCGCGCGAATGAATCAGTTCGAGGCCGTTCCTGGCGCGCGGGAAGCGGTATACAAAATCAAAAGCGAAGTGGTAGATCTCCTATCGGCGGAAGGCGCCAGCCATTTTCAATTAGGCAAGGCATACCACTATCGTCCTGCACTCAAAGCACCAGCAGAAAACTTGTTCGGCAGCATCAAGTCAGCACTCGATCCCAATGGAATCATGAATCCCGGTGTACTGGGCTTCTGATCGTCGCACAGAAACCCCAGAGAGAACGTTCAGCGAGCAAGAGAGCAAGCAAGGCCACAGTTCGAAGAGGCCTTTCACTGTAGGAGAGCCGGGGTGCTTATGGACTGTCCCCACTCCAAGGCAGCGCATGAGTTGGGCACAGCGTGGTATATTCTCCTACCGGCTTTGCCGCTCAGGCCACTGAATCAACGAGGCCAATATGACTGCTTACATCATTGTAGAAGCGATTGTTCACGACCCCAAAGCTTTTAGCGCCTACGCGCAAAAGGTACCCGTTATCGTGGCGCAATTTGGTGGTGAGTACCTAGTGCTGGGTGGACCGCAGGAATCGCTTGAAGGCGACTGGAGTACCTCGCGCGTGGTGATGCATCGCTGGCCCTCGGCTGAGCAAGCGAGGGCTTTTTGGGAAAGCGATGAATACGCTGCGGCGAAACCCCTGCGGGAGGGCACCGGAGATTTTCGGGTGATACTCGTTGAAGGTGTGCAGCAGACGGTGCTGGAATAAGTCCTGATGAATACATATTCCGCATTGGCGTTGCAAATGGATTGCTCGGCTGTCAACCATCTGCCAGACCGCGCGGCAGTTCAGCAGGCCATGATGAGTGCACTGGAGCGGGTGGATAACCTGATCGCGGGCAGCAAGGGCTTCATCAGCACCTTCAGCGGCGACACATTAAAACTAGTCGTACTACCGGAGTACTTTTTGACCGGATTCCCAATGGGCGAGAGTATCGATGCCTGGCGTTCAAAAGCCTGCATCGAGATAGACGGCCCAGAATATCGGCGCCTCGGAGAGCTTGCCAGCAGCCGTGGTGTCTATATCTCAGGGAATGCTTATGAGCTTGATCCCCACTTTCCCAATCTCTACTTTCAGACCAGCTTCATTATAAATGACGAGGGCCAGGTGATACTGCGATATCGCCGCTTGATCTCCATGTTTGCGCCGACACCCCACGACGTCATGTCAAAATATCTAGAGGTTTACGGAGAGGACAGCCTGTTCCCGGTGGTCGATACGCCGCTTGGCCGCCTTGCTTGCGTGGCTTCAGAAGAAATTTTGTATCCGGAGATAGCCCGATCACTCGCCACCCGAGGCGCCGAAGTGCTGCTGCACTCCTCCAGCGAAGTCGGCAGCCCAAGACCCACCCCTAAAAATATTGCAAAGTGCGCGCGCGCTTACGAGAACATGTGTTACGTGATATCGAGCAACACCTCTGCGATTCTTCACTCACCCGTGCCACAGAACTCGACTCAGGGGCATTCTCAGGTGGTCGACTACAAAGGTCAGGTGCTGACCGAGGCCTATACCGGAGAGTCCATGGTGGCGCACGCCATGATTGATATTGAGCGACTTAGGGAAGCCCGCACCAAGCCGGCCATGACCAACCTGATCGCCAGACAGCGACTGTCTTTGTTTCGCTCCACATACGCACTGAACGGATTTTATCCAGAAGATACGTTGATAAACAAAGACGGAGACATCGTCACACCGGATCGCTCACATTTTATGGAACAGCAGTCTTTGGTGATAGCGAAGCTTAAAAAAGCTGGCCTCATCTGACGCGTCAATCCAGCGTTAAATCCATCGAGTACTGAAAATGCTCAGGGTTATAGAGTACTTCCAGAAAATCCATAATCTGCTCACTCTCGACTCCGGTCTTCTTGTATGAACGCCGGGTCAGACTCAGTAATGGGCTTCCCTGCGCAACGCCCAGTGCCTGTGCAACGGATGCGTCAGCGGCGACCGCAGACAGTGTCTGAGTAACATGACTGACCTCAAGTCCCTGCTGACGGAAGTAACTTAGGCGAGGTGTGCTTTTAAAAATGGCAGGGTCAGCCGGCATACTCACCCCCGCGGTCCAACTGTTGTAGTGGCCAAATTTCAAGCCGTCACGCTCGCGGACTCTGAGAAGGTGAAGCGCTACCTCGTCATTCGCCAATTTCAAATCCTCGCGAATCGCCTGAGGTGGAGCGCGCATGCCGCAGTCGAGGATATGCGCCGTGGAGTTACGCGCCATGCTCTCTATTTCCTGCAGCATACCCGTTAGCGGCGCATAAACTGGCTTGGGAGAGTATTGGTAGATTACATGGGTGCCCCTGCCCCGCCTTCGCTCTACTAAATTGTCTTTGGACAAATCATCCATCGCGCGCTTTGCGGTAATCCGCGATATCTGAAAAAGATCAGCCAACTGCTCCTCGGGCGGTAAACGCGTACCGTAGAGCAAAGTTCCGTCAAGAATGCGCGTTTTCAATAAGGTGAATAGCTGATGGTACAGAGGGGTGGGGGACTGCTTGGATAACTGACCAACCAGATGTGGACCAAAAAACTGTTCCATATATTCGCTTTTCCAGTCAGACGCCTGATCAACGCCTAATGATATATCAAAATAGGTGTATTGTTGGCGCATTATAGTGTGGCGCGGGCACCCGATGGGCCAATTATGTCTTGCCCGACTGCCACACCGGGACATTTTGAGCTATTGTTATATCTTTAATCTGTGGGGGCAGAGCTATGGGTATCACCGAACTGGCCGTCTTACGCTGGCTACACATTATCGCCATGGTCTACTGGTTGGGTGGCGAGTGGGGAGTCTTTAACACGTCCACCCACGTGATAAACCGGAAGCTGTCGATGGAAGAACGGCGGCGACACATGCAGACCGCCTACCACATCGACATACTCGCGCGCATTGGCATTATCAGCCTGTTGCCCCTCGGCCTGCATATGGGCCACCTCTGGGGCGTACAGCCTTACGGGGGCCAATTCCTTGTCGCGGTGTGGGTGCTCGCTATTTTGTGGCTCAGCCTGTGTATCTCGGCTTACTTCTTTCGGGAAACTGACCGCGGCATCCAACTGACACTTTGGGATGAACGGGTGCGATTTATTCTCATCCCAGTATTGGTCATTTCCTCCATCAGCTCTTTACTGGGCTACGGGCCTTTCAATGTGGGTCCGATGCAGTATTGGTTCTCCATCAAAATCCTGCTCTATAGCGTGACACTGATGATCGGCCTGAAACTCCGCTTCATCATGCGTGAATGGACAACGCTCTTTCGCGTTCTGGCCGAGGGACCCAATCTGGAAGCGGAGAATCAGCTGGAAAAGAGCCTGGCTTTTGGCAAGCGACTCGCCTACTTTTACTGGGTGACAATCGCCTCAGTCGCATTTTTTGGTGCGACCAAGGCGATATAAAAATTACGCCTGCGCGGCTGCGATAATATGGCTGGGCGACGCGTGCCAAATGGCATCGCCACGATCGACCAGCAGAGCCTGAAGGATCTCGCGGACCGTGCGAATGCGGTGCGGTTGGCCCACCAGCCAGGGATGAAAGTTCAGCGATAACAATCGCCCGCCCTGCTCGCGACCCTCATTGATCAACAGATCAGCGGCATCAATCACCTGCTGGGCGAAGCTGTCTTCGCTATGCAGGTTCTGGGTCAATACGAAGACATCGTCGAGCTCGAGGCTAGAAGGCAGGCAGGTCATCTCTCCCTCGCCGGTCCTGAAGGTATAAGGCAGCTCGTCGTTGACCCAGTCACATTGGTACCGGAATCCATTTTTCACCAACAGCTCGGGTGTATTGGCGCTCTGAATGCGCCCCGGGCTGAGCCAGCCAACAATCGGTTGGTCAGTAAAGGCCTCGAGGGCGGTGCGGGTATTGTGAATCCATTGGGCTTCGATCTGCGGGTCTACCTCACCCGCGTGCATCGACAGCATGTTCCAGCCATGGCCTAGCCATTCCGATGATGTTTTTGCGAGCCGCTCCAAGAGCTGCGGGTAGCGCTCTGCCAATGCGCCAGAGATCGCCAGTGAAGGCGCGGCCTGATAGTGCTCCATCAACTTGAGCAGCCGATAAATACCCACCCGATTGCCATAGTCCCGCAACGTGTAATGCCTGAGATCGGGGTAGGGCATGGTGAGCGCTCCCGGTGGTGCCACAGGAGGCTTGTCACCCGAGAGCGGGAAATGTTGGATCGATAGGTTAATCCACAAGGCAAGAGGTTTGCCATCGGGCCACGCGACGGGCGGGCGGTCCTGCAGCATCGACCATGCGTAGCGGTCGTGATCCATGCCGTAATCGCGCCGTGGGTAGACCAGCAACTCATCACTCATGCTGACACCTCCGAGTGACTACCGATCTGATCCCGGAGGTGGGTCAGCGAGTACTCGGCGATCTCTCGCCCCGTCGTAACCCACACGTCAGAGTGACCGGTGATGTATTCAAGGGCCTCTTCAAAAGCGCGCAACCGATGCGGACAACTCACCTGATAGTTGTGAGTCGGAATGCACATTACCGTGCCGCTCTCAGCGCCCTCCTCATAGAGCTGATCGAAGGCACGGCGAATGATCTCTCCGTAGCGACGCGGCTCCATCTTCTGCACCACATAGGCAATGGTGTCATTAAGTTCCAGAGAGTAAGGAATCGACACAAACGGCTTACCACTGCGGGTTTTGACCCAGGTCGGCTGATCATCGTGGAACAAATCGCAGGTGTAGAGCCCGCCGGCCTCGGCAAATAGATCAATGGTGTGGTTTGAGTGTGACAGCGCCGGCGCAAGGTAGCCTGCTGGCCGCTGACCCACCGCGCGCTCGATCGTCGCCATGGCATCCTCGATCATCTCGCGTTCCTGATCCTCGCTCAGACCATAGGTATAGCGCGTGTTGTAGATACCGTGGCTGAAGAACTCCCAGTTACGCTCAGCGCACAGCGCGATGATCTCGGGGTGGTGCTCACATAACGCCGCCGACAGACTGATCGAACCGCGCACACCATATTTATCGAGCACAGCCATCTGGCGGTGATGGCCCACCCGGTTCCCGTAATCGCGAATACTGTAGCCGGGCACTGCGGGATAAGGGTGCGGCCAGGGCGTACGATGCGGATTGAAGGGCGGGTCCAACTCGTAAAATTCAATATTGGGCGCCACCCAAAACGCCATGCGCGCGCCATTGGGCCACTCGATTTTGGGGCGCCGCTCATAGGGACTGTAGTCGTAGAGAGCGAGCTCAGCGTGTTGGGTTGTACCACTCATCCTCAGCCCTGCTGTGAGAGCCAGTCGAGCACCTCACCCACACCGAGTACGTCGGCATATTTGATCGACAAATCTGTCAGATTCGCAAAATGGTAGCTCTCATGCTTATCCGCCACACATTCTTCAGGGACAATCGTACGATAACCCCGCGATAGTGAATCCACGGCCGTGGCGCGAATACAGCCACTGGTAGAGCCCCCGGTCATGATCACGGTATCGACCTGATGCCAGACACAGAGCGACTGCAGCGCAGTCTCGAAAAAAGCCGACGGCATCTTTTTGCAGTAGATGACATCGCGCCGCTCATCAATGTCGAGCCGCTCATCGAACTCGGCGCGCGTCGAGCCAAACTTAATATTCTGGAGCGAGTCCGGTGTGTCGGTGCGTGTTCCCCACACACCGCAGTCCTCTCCTGAGTCCATAAAAGCAACATGGGTCCACACTACGGGCCAATCGAGCGCACGAAATGCTCCAGCCAGCTGATTCACGTAACTAAGCTGGTCAGGATCGGTCTCGTAAGCGGTTTTAAAGAGGTCGGTTCGGGTATACGCCTTTTGCAAATCGATATTGACAAGGATCGCCTTCTTACCGAAGCCAAAGCGGGCGCGGCTGGGGTTATCCTTAATTTGCTGGTAGATCTGCCGCGCAGTGAGGTCGCTAGTTTCCATTGTTATTCCTGTTTTTCCGAAGCGCGAACCGTCATGATATAAAAACATATCATTAATACATAGCGAGATCTGGCGCCCCAGATCAAACTAAGACAATCCACAGAGGGCTCTATGGGACATAAGCTTATCCGAGGTGTGATCGAGTACACCAGCCGTAAATCCGAACGCACGGGTGAGGTCCGCGGGCGAGAGGTATTTACCCTGAGCTGCCAGCCAGATGGCACCGATGTCCTGCTCGCCCACTGCGAAATTGACGATGCGCCCAAAGTCACACGAGATGTCTGCCTGGCACTCCGGCACGCGGACTCCAGCCCTATCGATTGTTCGGTGCGGCTCTCCGTTGGAGGCCGTTTCGAAGGCTCGGGCTGGATGCGCTTTGGCAATGGTTACGCAGAATGCGAGACCTTCAATGCACGAGACGGTCGAATCAGCCAGGAACTGGAAACAGACGCCCAAGTCGGGTGGCTGCAGAGCCATCCGATTGTCGGGGATGCCCTCCTCATGCGGTTGTACCCACTGGCTCAGGGCCCCGGAGTTCACGCGCTCAAAAACATCTTCCTTACATCGCCCGATCATCGCGGCGCAACCGGGCCTTTCTTCTTCGTGACGGCCTTTGATCTTGTCTATCTTGGAGAGGAGGAAATCGAAGTCGCGGCTGGCAGCTTCAAAGCCCGCCACTTTCAGGTAGCAGGCACCGCGGGCAACCTTCCAGAAGAGCACCCGCCCTATGACGTGTGGTGCACGGCAGACGATGATTATCTGCTACTAAAAGCCAGCGCCGAGGGTTATATGCAAACGCATTATGAACTGACCGAAATATCTATAGAGGAAACGCCCTGATGTTTCTGAGTGGCAGATATCTATAATCGAGACGATCACATTACGCCTGCCCTTGCTCCCAGCAGCGGTCGCCGCATGACACCACCATTTCGCTATCCCAACAGATTGAGAGGCATCCATGTATTCCGCTTTGCTTTATATCCATGTTCTGGCACTGGTCTATTGGCTCGGTGGTGACCTTGGCACCTATCTCTCGAGCCGACATGTGTTGCGCAGTGACCTCGGCGTCGAGTCGCGACAAACCGCCTTCAAAATTCTGATGGAGTGCGACATGGGGCCACGGTTGGCCATGCCCATCATTCTCGGCTCTGGCTGTCACCTCGCCGCCCTGCGCTGGCCCACATTGCTTCCCGGGGAAACCGCGCTGATCGGTTGGCTGGTAGTGGCGATCTGGGTGGGTTTGGTCGCCGCCATCCACAGCTCGATAGGTCATCGGATGCCATCCTTAGCACAGTGGGATCTGCGGCTGCGCTTTGCAGTGGTGTTCACGCTTCTCGCGGCTGGCACCTATGGGCTCTCATTGGGATTACCCGGCTGGGTACTCCTCAAAATCCTGATCTTTGCCGTGCTGGTTGCTTGTGGTATTGCGGTGCGCTTTGGGCTTAAACCCTTTGCACTCGCCTACGTACAGATGATCAATGAGGGTGCCAGCGAGGCAGGCAATGCTGCCATGGTCACTCATATGGGAGTGGTGCGCCGCTATGTCTGGATCATCTGGTTGGGGCTCTTCATAAACGCTGCACTGGGACTGCGGGTCATCACTTTTTAAGGCCAACGCCGTGGCCGCCTCTTCCCTGACCGTCTCGCGCTGGCTGCTGGCTGCTGGCTGCTATCAGCAGCCTGTCACCCTTCGGCATAGCGATCATGGTGCCACTGTCCAGTTCGATGTTGCTCTCTGGCATCCTGACCCCAACCACGATAAATGGCGCCGTTACACTATGGAGCGGCAACGCAGCCGGGCTGTCGAGCTCAGTTGGCATGGCCATAGCGGGGCTTTTCTAATGGTCGGGGACCGCCGACTATGAAGCCGATCCAACTTGATCATGCTGTGTTTCAGCAGAGCAGCGTGCGGCTTTGTCGCTCGCTGGTGGGAAGCGCAACACCATACACCGTCACCCTTCCAATAAGCTAACAAGGGTCACCATCACTCATATCGATCACCCTAGGGGATGGATCGGCAACTCACGAAAGGATGTCATTATGGCAGAGCAGAAAGTCGCAGTATGTACCGGTTCAGGCAGACACGGTGGGTTGGGAGAAGCCATTCTCAGCCGTTTAGGGCAAGAGGGTTATCGCCTTGTCGTCACCGATATCGACGGTTCAGGCGAGCAACACCTCGCCAATCCAACCGAAATGGATTCGGTGGCCGAAGCTCTCCGTAAGCAAGATGCCGAGGTTTTGTGTGTGCCCTGTGATGTGCGCTCCGCTGAATCCGTAACCCAACTATTCGATACGATCATCCAAAACTTCGGACGCGTGGACGCACTGGTGAACAACGCAGGCATTGGCTTTGTGATGAAGCACACTCGCGATGTGGCACCGCAAGAGTGGCAGCTGGTAATCGACGTGACCTTGAGCGGCGTCTTCCTCTGTACACAAGCGGCAGCCCAACACATGGAGGCTGCTGGACGCGGTGGTCGCATTATCAATATCGCCAGCCAGGCGGCGAAATCGGGCTTCCCGCATATGGCGCCTTATTGCGCGGCAAAGCATGGGGTCATTGGCCTGACGCGAACTGCCGCCATCGACTACGGCGCTGCCGGTATCACGGTCAATGCTGTCTGTCCAAACCATGTCACCACCGGTTTGGGGAGTGCACAAAACGCCTACTTCTCCGCATTCAAAGGCATGACCGAGGAGGCCTATTTAACGGAAATGGCCGCGCGCATTCCGCTGCAGCGTGTTGGTCAGGCGTCAGATACCGCGGCGATGTGCGCCTTTCTGGCATCTGATGACGCAAGTTTCATTACGGGCGAGTCCATTAATGTGAGTGGCGGGGAGGAGGTGCATTAGCATATGATTGCGATGAAGCCGATACATATAACAATAAGTCTTTCATTTGGACGAGATGTTAATTTTTGAAGAGTGACTAAGGGTAACCACAACATGCGAACAAATAAAAAGATGCTACCGCAATCGCTGGTATTGGCCGGCTTAACCACAATGACAATAGATTCATCGTTTGCAGCCTTGGAAGAGGTGACTGTCACGGCACAGCGCAGAGCACAGGATCTTCAGGATGTGCCGCTTGCTATTACTGCGCTCTCTGATGAAGAACTTCAGGAGAGACAAATCGATGAGCCCATCGACCTCATTAACTATGTACCCAACTTATTCGGCGGCAATAACACGGGCTTGGGTACCGCCAATGCCTATTACCTAAGAGGTCTTGGAAACACTGAATCAATAGCAACATTCGACCCACCTGTTGGCACCTACATCGATAACGTTTACATCGCTCGCCAAAACGGCAACAACATGAGTTTTTTTGACATTGATCGAATTGAAGTGATGCGGGGGCCTCAGGGCACTTTGTTCGGCCGCAACACGACAGGCGGCGCCGTCTCGATCCACATGAAAAAGCCGGCAGAAGAAATGGGGGGCTGGGTCGAAGGGTCCATCGGCGATTACGATCGTAAAATGCTCCGTGGCTCTATCGATGTGCCGGTCTCTGACAGCGTTCTCACTAAATTCTCAGGATTTTGGCTGGATGAAGACGGCTTTGTTGAGAATAGAACCACTGGCGATGAGCTCAATGGTGACGAAGCATGGGGAGTCAGAGCAGACCTCCGCTTTTTACCCAGCGAAAATGTCACTTGGGACATCTCCGCCGAAACCATCGAGAGCAGTTCTCTAAACATTACCAACTCCTTCTCTAACCTTTCCGTTTTTGCGCGCCCTTACGACAATGGGATCAGTGACAATACAGAGGACCGCTTCTCACAGACCGGTATCCGCGCCTCAAACGATTCAGAGGGATCACTTGAACAATTGGCAACCGGTAATGGTCTGGGTAATAGCGTAGAAAGCTGGGCTATTTCGTCAAATCTAGCCTGGGAGGGTGATTTTGGCACCTTGACCTTTATCACCGGCATTCGCTCTCTCGAGCAGAAATTCATCGTAGACTTCTTCGACGGTCCAGGCTTTGCGGGAACTTACACCATCGCCAATTCCGGAGAGCATGACCAGTTCACACAAGAGATTCAGTACAACAACGCCTTCATGAATGATCGTTTGGATTTTGTCGGCGGTGTCTATTACCACTCGGAAAGTAACACCACGGACTGGTCGACACTCTTCGACGTTGGCGCCCCGCTTTTACTCGCCGACAGAGAAATGGATAACGACAACTCTTCGTTTGCGGTTTATGGTCAGGCCGACTTTCATATCACGGACGCTGTAACGCTAACCGCCGGAGTGCGTTGGACGGATGAAGAAAAAGAAGTCGATCTACAGGACTTCAAGCCAGCACTTGCAGCAAATAATCCTTATCCAAATATCCTGATTTTTCCTGCGGCACCGGGCACTGAGCTCACCACAGCGAATTTAGAGGCAGCAGGGATAGCCACCAAGCTTGATGAGAGCGTTGTAACCCCTCGCTTCGCGATACAGTGGCAGATAACAGATAATGTCATGGCATTCGCATCACACACTGAGGGCTTTAAGTCGGGTGGGTGGAACGCGCGCGGTACTTCAGCTGCTGAATTGCTGCCATTCGATATCGAGGAAGTAGAAACTCAAGAGCTTGGCTTCCGCAGTGACTGGCTGGATGGCACATTACGCCTGAATGCAACGTTTTTCTGGATGGAAGCTACAGACTTTCAAGTGCCCTCGGCCTTTGTCAGGGATAACGGCACCATCGCCTTTATCACCCGAAACTTCGCAGACCTTGAAAACGAAGGTTTAGAAATTGACCGGAGCTGGGCACCTAGCGAGATGTTTAACATGTATGCCACAGCCGGCTTTCAAGATGCCGAGCAAATCCCTGGTGAGGCGATTCGCCAGCAACAATCCGATTGCCGCGCGGGTCTAGCTGGTGGCGGCCAAGGCATAGTGACACCATCCTGTGACATTGCTGATCCCACGCGTAGTCCCGATACCACCTACACTATTGGCGCAAACCTCACAGCCCAGCTACCCAGCTTCAATGGATATCTCGCTGGCAATATCAACGTGAGGCGCACCGATGACCTGAATGTGGGGACCTCTGGACTACCCAACGGTTTGGTTGACGCCACAACAGAGATGAATGCTGGCATTACCCTAGGGGTAGGCGAAAATCTGCGCTTCGCACTTGAATGCCAAAACTGTACCAATGAACTCGTCCAGCACTCAGTACTGGCAGGGACGTTTTACTTTAACGAGCCCAGACGGGTTACGTTTAGAGCGCGATACAGTTTTTAATTTGGCGTAACACACTCGTCCGTCAGTGGGCGCACTGAAACCGTGAAGCCCCGCTTGACCAGAGCGGGGCTAAGTTCATCTAGCCATACGTGATGAAGATCGAAACGCCGAATTGAAGCACCCAGATAACGAGAGGTGGTCAAGCGTCACTTCCTACGTGTTTACCTGTGCGAGGCATTTGTAATGAAGGGACTAAATCACTCACTGGCACTTAATAAAAGTCTCGACCAGCGCGCGAGGGAGCGCTTTACCTCTTCCATGCGCGCCTGGGTGTTGACCGATCTGGCGAGCCAGATGCAGGTGGACTACGAAAAATCCAGCGCTGAGGCCGGCCAGAACCATGATTCAGGCGAAGCGGTTCACCAATATGTCAAAAACCGCGACATGTTTAAGTGGTACTCCAGTTTGCGTTGCGCAACACAGGAACTGGTCTGGCAATCGGTACTTTCGGCTATCGCCTCGGATCCGGAGTCTATCGAACAAATCAGTGAACAGTCCGACGCGACGCACGGTGGCTCGCTAATGCTTGATGCTGCAATCGCATTACCGGATTACACCGATTCCATGGATGTTCATCTGATGCCCGGCAACTACCAAGGAACCGAAGATAGCGGGGCCGAAGCAGGCGCTGTTTACGACAATGGGCTCGAAGTATTCTCCTTTGGCGTGATGGGAGAGAATCTGGACGATATTGGACACTCGATGGCCAACTACACGCGCCTGAAGTGGCCACAACTCCGGCCACAGTTGATTGTCGATGTGGGGTGTACGATCGGCCACAACACGCTGCCCTGGAAACAGACCTTCCCCGATGCTGACGTGCATGGGTTGGATGTTGCGCCCTCTTGCCTGCAGTATGGTCACGCTAGGGCAGAAGCGTTTGCCGTCCCGATTCATTTCCGTCAGGCCTCCTGTGAGGCCCTGCCCTACGAGGACGGTAGCGTCGACGTCGTTTTTTCCTCCATGTTTCTCCACGAATTACCGACACACCTCATCAAGGCGTTTTTTCAAGAGGCGCATCGTGTTCTGAAACCCGGCGGTGTGCTGATCAATATGGAGCTACCACCGAATGATGTGCTGGGCGCGTACGACGCATTTTATCTGGACTGGGACTGCTTCTATAACAATGAGCCGTTCTACAAGGATTTTCGCGACCTGAGCTACCCCAAACTCTGCACAGATGCCGGGTTCAGAGGCACAGACTTCTTTCAGGCCACGATGCCGCGCTACACCTACGTTAGTGAAGCCGAGTTTACTCAAGCATCAGGTGCCGATGCGGCATTTGACGCAGACACGGGCCGCCTCTCCGACACCATCACGTGGTACGCCTTTGGTGCGCAAAAAGGCGGTATCGCATGAGCATCGATAAAAAGGCCGTCAAGGCGGGTCGGCCAGCTTTTTTCTCTGACCCGGAGATCGACCGCTTACTGGCAATTATCGTCCGGCTCATGACGGAGCACTCTGTTCTCAACGAGCGAGTCAAATCTCTTGAAGCACTGCTGGAGAAATCCGGTGTTATTGCCGAAGATGCCATGGAGCGCTTTCAGCCTACACAAGAACAAGATGCCCAGTGGGCAGAGGCGCGTTTTCAACTAATTAAAGACGTACTGGAGTCGGGCGCAAACATTACACAACAACCATAGGAGGTGGATGATGGAAGGCGTGTGGCTATACCTGCATATTTTGTTGCTCGTATTCTGGGTCGGGACAGATGTGGGCGTTTTCATTGCCGCGCGCTGGTCCGAGCAAACCACTTTGAGTATCGAAACGCGGCAAACGGTGCTTCAACTTGGGATGGTATTGGATCGATTACCTCGCTCCGCTCTGACGCTAATCATTCCCTCTGGCTGCCAACTCGCAGTTTCAACTGGCTGGCTTGCCCTCTCGGGTACCGTGCTTGGCACCATGTGGCTATTGGCGGGGAT
>Ga0209251_1002233_pt1 | contig 13785 bp, 10 predicted proteins | sample SaaInlV_100m_DNA_6_FD_184665 | JGI IMG/M metagenome (GOLD analysis project Ga0209251, IMG submission 184665) | Marine microbial communities from expanding oxygen minimum zones in the Saanich Inlet - Saanich Inlet SI073_LV_10m_DNA (SPAdes) (version 2) | ecosystem: Environmental > Aquatic > Marine... | reverse complement strand
CGGCCAACGGGCCACGGCGTGGTGGATAATTATTTTTGCCGCAGTGATCGACCTGATTGTTACCGAATGGGGTCTGGTCAAAAGGACCCTGATTGGCTGGCGGGCACACCACTGTGGACGCTGGTTGAGCAGCAGGGTGGACGTGCCTCCACTTTTTTCTGGCCCGAATCTGACGCCAAATTTGACGGTATTCTTCCGACAGATTATCGGGCCTACGATGTCAGTGTGAGTCCGTCGGAGAAAGTGCGGCAGGCCACCGAATGGCTCTCGCTACCGGAGGTCGATCGGCCTGACTTGGTGACTTTGTACTTTTCCACCGTGGACTCCAGTGGACATACTTATGGTCCTGATGCCCCTCAGACCAAGGCCGCTATCGCAGAGACAGATTATTGGGTCAGTCAGTTATGGCGGGCCATTCAAGACATCAATCGTCAGCAGGATGCTGAGATCAGTCTCATCTTGTTGTCCGATCACGGCATGTCTGAAGTAGATCCCAGCCTGTTTATTGACACCAATACCTTGCCGCGTCCCAAGGGATTTCGACGCGTTAATAGCAGCACACGTGTGATGTACTACCGACGAGATCCTAAAGCGGATGTGGCGGCACTGGCAGCCACCTTGCGCGAAGCGTCGAATGGGCGCTATCGGGTTGTCTCTGATGAGACGCTCGCTGAGCGGCACTACAAACATCATCCTGCCGTCGCTGAGCTGATTATTGAGACAGACCCGCCACGCCTATTTCGTCATGGGGGTGCGCAGGGACCTGATTTGCGAGGCATGCACGGATACCCTGCGGAGGTGGAGGACATGGCAGCCTTTTTGGTGGCGATCGGTCCCGGTTTTTCGGTGGGTAAGGTGATTCCCAAAGCACATCAGCTCGATGTCTACCCGATTGCGGCAACCCTGCTGGATTTATCACTCCCCGCTGGCATTGTCAGCCAGGGCGGGACTCTGCGTGATGCGTTGGCGCAGCCGATACGGGAATAATGCCCTCGGTGCACATGCGCGCTAGGGTCGCGATATAATCTAACGCTTTCGAGACTGAGTACTTGGTATGTCCCGTGATGACCTTAACGAGATTCCGTCCTTTACCGCCAACCGCGATGAAGCAGTCAGCTCGGCTCCCCGTGGTGCCATCCCGCCGCGTGCTGCCAGAGCGGAAGCGGGTCTAGGTTTGACGGCTCGGTTGGTAATAACGGTAGCGCTTGCGCTGGCGGCCACTGCTTGCGCGTGGGCGTGGCAGTTACAAACGCTTGCCGATGCGTCGCGCACGCAACAATTGGCGCTGCAGGGGCGCGTTGCGGACCTCGAGGCATTACTGTCAGACACTGATGACACCGTTAATAAGTCGGCGGCTGCGATGAGTGCACAAATACGGTTAATTGACACCGAAGTGCGCAAGTTATGGGATGCCCGCAAAGTGAGCAATGGCAAACTGACGAAGGTCGAGAAGAGCGTTGTTGCTCAGGAAAAGACCATCACCAAGCTTACCAGCACAACCACAGCACACGGCAGCACGTTAGAGACGATGCTGGCTGAGTTGTCCGCGTTGACTAAAGTCGCGGGTGATTTAGAGCGTTTAGCCGCCAGTGCGCAACGCGCTCAGACCGATGTTGAGCGGTTGGCCGATGGTTTGAACAAATCAAACCTCGAGCGCGCTGCGCTACGCAAGCAAGTCGAGAGTAATGGTGAGTGGATCGAATCGATCAACGCATTTCGTCGGCAGGTGAATGCCAACATGGTCGAGTTAGAGGCAGAAGTCGCGGCGCTCAGCGCGCCCACCATGCAATAGTCAAGGCGCAAAGGCAGCGGGAGTCCAAAGGGTATGACAGTCATTCAGGAACGAGATCTTATCGACAGTGTTGCTGATGCACTGCAGTTTATCTCTTACTACCACCCGCTCGATTTTATACAGGCGGTGCATCGTGCGTGGGAGCGGGAGCAAAACCCTGCAGCGAAAGACGCCATGGCACAGATTTTAATCAATTCTCGAATGTGCGCGGTCGGCCACCGACCGCTCTGCCAAGATACGGGTATTGTGACGGTCTTTGTTGAAGTCGGCATGGGTGTCCGCTGGGAAACAGAGCGCTCCCTCGATGACATGATTAACGAGGGGGTGCGACGCGCTTATAACCATCCCGATAACAAGCTTCGGGCATCTATTCTTAATGATCCCGCAGGGCGTCGTGAGAATACCCGTGATAATACGCCGGCGGTTATCCATACTCGCCTAGTGCCCGGCAGTAGCGTGAGCGTGCAGGTGGCGGCCAAAGGCGGGGGATCCGAAAACAAGGCCAAGCTGGCGATGCTTAACCCCTCGGATAGCATTGTTGACTGGGTTGCCAAAACGTTGCCGACGATGGGCGCGGGATGGTGTCCCCCCGGGATACTGGGTATTGGTATTGGTGGTACGGCGGAAAAGGCGATGATACTGGCCAAAGAGTCGCTGATGGCCCCCGTGGATATTCATGAGCTTCGAGCGAGGGGGCCACAGAGCCGCGCGGAAGAGTTGCGACTAGAGATTATGGACGCCGCTAATCGGACGGGGATTGGTGCACAGGGTTTGGGCGGCCTGACCACTGTACTCGATGTGAAGATTATGGATTACCCGACACATGCCGCCTCACTACCCGTTGCGATGATCCCGAACTGCGCCGCGACACGGCATGCGCATTTCACGCTGACCGGGGAGGGGCCTGCGCTTCAAACCCCCCCAGACATTACCCAGTGGCCTGAGATCAGCTGGGAGCCCGGTGAGTCGGTCCGTAAAGTGAATCTGGATACGGTCACTCGAGAGGAAATCCAGTCCTGGATGCCCGGGGATACGCTGCTCCTCTCCGGCACCATGCTGACAGGGCGTGACGCGGCGCATAAACGCATGACTCAGATGTTAGAGCAGGGTGAACCTTTACCCGTCGACCTCCGGGGCAAGTTTATTTATTACGTGGGACCGGTGGACCCCGTTCGTGACGAGGCAGTCGGCCCGGCTGGCCCCACCACCGCGACGCGAATGGATAAATTTACTGACTATATTCTCGATCAGACCGGGTTAGCGGGCATGATCGGTAAAGCAGAGCGCGGCCCTGTTGCAGTAGAAGCCATTAAAAAGCATGGCGCGGTCTATCTGATGGCAGTGGGCGGTGCCGCTTATCTGGTGTCGAAGGCGGTGACTAAGGCCGAGGTGGTGGCCTTCGAGGATCTGGGTATGGAGGCCATTTACGCTTTCACTGTGAAGGACATGCCAGTCAGCGTGGCGGTGGATAGTCAGGGTGAGTCGGTTCACGTGACCGGACCCAAACACTGGAAAGCACAGATTGAAGAGCAGGCGCTTGAGCTCATCTGAGTCGCTTTACTGGCACGATTACGAAACGTCGGGGGCAGACCCCACTCAGGACCGGCCGTGGCAGTTTGCCGGTATCCGGACCGACGCTGAATTGAATATTGTCGGCGAACCGCTGACGCTCTATGCGCAACCGACAGAGGATCGATTGCCGCATCCTGCAGCAGTGCGTGTCACCGGTATTACACCCCAAGAAGCCTATGAAAAGGGCGTCACCGAAGCGACTTTTATTAGCCGTATTCTGGCGGAGCTCGCTAAGCCCAATACTTGCACCGTGGGCTATAACTCGATTCGCTTCGATGATGAGGTCACCCGCTTTACCCTCTGGCGCAATCTGCGCGATCCTTATGCGCGAGAGTGGCAAAATGGCAATAGCCGCTGGGACCTGCTCGATGTGGTCCGCGCATTTTGGGCGCTGAGCCCCAATGGACTCGAGTGGCCACAGCGTGACGATGGGTTGACTAGCTTTCGTCTAGAAGACCTCACGGCCGCCAACGGGATTGAACATGGCGCCGCTCACGATGCGTTAGCCGATGTGATCGCGACGATCGAAATGGCGAAGCGCTTGAAGCAATCTGATGCGCGCTTGTTTACCACGCTGTATGCCAATCGCAGCAAACGGTCGGTCAGTGCGCTGATCGATATTCCGAGATTGAAACCGATAGTCTATGTCTCGGGGATATTCGGTGCGGCAAGGCATAACCTCGCCCTCATAGTACCGCTTGCTTGGCATCCCGATAATAAGAGTGAGGTCATCTGTGCTGATCTGGCTGGCAGCACTGAGTATCTTGATCAGCCAGTAGCGGAGTTGCGTGAGTCGCTGTTTGCGCCGGCATCAGCACGATCAAAAGGGGCCGTGCGACCGCCGCTGACAGCAGTGCGTCTCAATCGCGCGCCGGTGCTCTTGCCCGCCGATTGGCTCGCGGGTGAAGCCGCAGAACGACTCGGTTTGGATGGGGATCATCACCGCGCACATCTGGCAGCGTTGCGGGCAGCGCGCGCTGCGAATGAGGCAGCTTTCGTTGCGCGTTTTCAGGAACTTTGGCGTGACCGGGCGTTTCCGCCGCGGACTGATCCCGATCAGATGCTCTACGATGGTTTCATCAATGATGCCGACCGTGCCCTGTGTCAGCGGATCCTTCAACAAGAGCCGGCGGCATTGGCGACTCAGAGCTGGCCTTTTTCTGATCCACGATTGCCCGAGCTGTTGTTCCGCTATCGCGCCCGTAATTTCCCCGACAGTCTGTCTGCAGGCGAGGGAGAGCAGTGGCGCGAGCACTGCCAATTGCAGCGAAAAGAGGGCGACTTCAATCAGGCCACGTTTGCGCAGGCGTTGGTCGAGGAGCGTGCGCGCGCCGACATCACGCCAGCAACGAAGCGTGCGCTGGATGCATTGGAGCAATGGGTGAGAGACCTGTCAGTCGAGGGTTGATCAAGGCTACAATGGTGTGATGCGCTAGAAGTGGGGTCTGTGTCGGGTCTCGGCTTAAGCAGTGTGTTAAGTCAGCCCGATGCCAAGTCAGCTCAATGGGATGACGCCGACCACACGCTAGCGGGCCATCAATAGGGGAGCCTATATCGTGCAATTTGCCGGTAGCCATATTCTTGGTATCAGCCAATTTGAAAGAGGGGATGTGGAGCGCCTATTTACTGTGGCGGATCAGATGCGTCCCTATGCGCACCGCGAGCGCATCACCCGGGTGCTAGAGGGGGCGATTTTAGGCTCTATGTTTTTCGAGCCCTCTACTCGAACCCGCATCAGCTTTGGCAGCGCCTTCAACCTGCTGGGTGGTGAGGTGCGGGAGACGACGGGCTTCGAGCATTCAGCGATTGCCAAGGGAGAGTCACTGTACGACACCGCCCGAGTCTTGAGCGGTTACTCAGATATTATTGTCATGCGGCATCCTGAAGAGGGTTCCGTTTCTGAATTTGCTACTGCGAGCCGGGTACCAGTCATCAACGGTGGAGACGGTGCCAATGAGCACCCCAGTCAAGCCTTGTTGGATTTATACACCATTCGCTCTGAACTGGCCGGTCGGGACCGGGGGCTGGATAGCCTCAGAATTGCGATGGTGGGCGACCTCCGGTTCGGCAGAACGGTTCACTCACTGTGTAAGTTACTATCGCTCTATGATCATCTCCGTATCAGCTTGGTCTCGCCCGAGGCATTGCGAATGCCTGCCGACGTGGTGGAGACACTGCGGCGAGCAGGGCACGACGTTCTGGAGACAGAGGTATTGGAATCGGGCATTACGGATGTCGACATTGTTTACAGCACGCGGATACAAGAGGAGCGGTTTAATACGAGGGAGGAGGCTGACCTTTATCGTGGGCGGTTCCGACTGAATCAAAGCGTTTACACCGCCAACTGTGAACCCAATACGGTGATCATGCACCCCCTTCCTCGGGATTCTCGCGAGGGCGCTCAGGAACTCGATATTGATCTCAACGACAATCCGAACCTCGCCATTTTTCGTCAAAGTGATAACGGCGTGATTGTGAGGATGGCGTTGTTTGCACTCATACTCGATGTTGCCGAGCAGGTGGATCAGCACGCGGTGCCGGTAAGCTGGTACACGGAGCGGCGGTTTTGACGCCATTCCAGCCCCGCTTTGGTGCTGGAGACGTTGACGTACAGCGCCAAGAACGCAGTTTCAGCGGCTATTTTTCAATCGACACGCTGACCCTCCGTCATCGATTGCACAGCGGTGAATGGTCTGACTCGATGCGGCGCGAGGTGTTTCAGCGCGGCGATGCCGTGGCGGTGCTGCCTTGGGATATCGCGACCGATGAGTTAGTGCTGATTGAGCAGCTGCGAGTTGGGGCGATCCGAGACAACGACAGCCCGTGGATGCTTGAGCTGATTGCCGGCATTGTGGAAGAGGGAGAGTCCGATATCAACGTGGCGCACCGAGAAGCGGATGAAGAGGCAGGCTGCGTCTTAGGCCGCCTCGAGTCTATTGCCACGTTTTATCCCAGTGCGGGCGCCTGCTCTGAGCAAATCCGATTGTTTGTAGGTGAGCTAGTGAGTGCGAAGCCCGGGACGATTCAGGGGCTCGACAGCGAGCACGAGGATATTCTGGTGCACCAATTCCCTCGCCAAACCGTGTTGGCCATGCTGGATCAAGGTCAGATAAACAACGGACATACATTGATCGCGCTGTATTGGTTGGCGCGTCATGGTGAGCGTCTGCGCGCGGCGTGGCTCGACGATCAAAATGATTGAGCCGGGTCAGCCTGATGAAGTACAGGACGAAAAACCGACTTCGAATGCGTCGGTGGGTGATCCCGCTGAGTTAGTACGCTCGAGCGCTGTCGTTGGTGTCGCGACGCTGCTGTCCCGAATACTTGGTCTGTTGAGAGATGTGGTGTTGGCCAATTTGATTGGTGCTAGCAGTAACGCCGATGCATTCTTTGTGGCCTTTAAGATCCCGAATTTTTTGCGACGATTGTTTGCGGAAGGGGCCTTTGCCCAGGCCTTTGTGCCGGTACTTGCCCAGACCCGGGAGCAGGGTGGCAATGCTGCCGTGCGCGAGTTGATCGACCGCGTTGCAGGCATGTTGGGGGGTATCTTGACGGGTCTGACGGTGTTGACCGTGATGGCCTCGCCGTTGGTTGCTGTGGTATTTGCGCCTGGCTTTTTGCGTGATCCCGCCAAGCTGGCGCTCACCGGCGATTTGATTAAGCTAACATTTCCTTACTTATTGCTCATTTCATTGACGGGTTTTGCCGGCGCTATTCTTAATAGTTATCAACGGTTTGCCGTGCCCGCATTGACGCCGATCCTGCTCAATCTGTCATTAATTGCAGCCGCCTTATGGGTGGCTCCTGGCTTTGATGAGCCCGTGGTTGCGCTGGCGTTGGGCGTGTTGATCGCGGGGTTTGCTCAGCTCCTGTTTCAGTTGCCCGCGTTAGCGGCGATCGATCTAGTGCCGCGGCCCCGTTGGGCGCCTCGACACGAGGGCGTAAGACGGATTCTTATCTTGATGGTGCCGGCGCTGTTTGGTGTGTCCGTGAGCCAGATCAATCTGTTACTCGACACCGTATTGGCCTCCTTGCTGCCTGCGGGCAGCGTATCGTGGTTGTATTACTCCGATAGATTGACGGAACTGCCACTGGGTATTTTTGCGATTGCGATTGCCACGGTGATATTGCCCGCGCTATCCGGACAGCGCGCTCGCGCTGATGATCCCGCTTTCGCAGGCACGCTGTCTTGGGCGGTCCGCAGTGTTGGTTTTATTGCTGTCCCAGCAACGCTGGCGCTGGCGATCCTGGCCGAGCCATTATTAGTGACGCTGTTTCAATACGGCGCTTTTGGTGCCGACGATCGATTCATGGCAGCAGCAAGTTTGCGAGCGTATACCCTCGGCTTGGGCGCGTTTATGTTGGTCAAAGTGTTAGCGCCCGGATTCTATGCCCGCGAAGATATGAAAACACCGGTTCGAATTGGGATCATCGCAATGGTCACCAATATGGTGCTCAATATGCTGTTTGTTTTTCCTCTGATGTGGTGGTTCGAGATGGGTCACGTGGGTCTGGCACTGGCGACCAGCGTGGCTGCGTGGTTCAACGCAACGCTGCTTTATCGCGGCTTACACCGAGCAGGGATTCTCGTACTCGAGGCTTCAGCTAAGCAATGGCTCATCAAAATTATGGCCTCCGCTGCGGTAATGAGTGTGTTATTGCTCCAGATAACACCCGAGATGGTGATATGGACAGAGTGGCTGTGGTGGGAGCGAGGGATCGCGATGGCGATGCTGTGCCTGGCGGGTTTAGCAGCATTTCTGGCCAGCTTATGGATTTTGGGTGGCCGGATCGATCATCTCAAACGCTGAGCCCGAGAGCGGCTTGACTAAGACGTGTCTCTGGCTGATCCGAGGGGCGCTGAGCGGTATACTGCTCTCTTTTACGAAGCGGGAACCGAGCCGGTGATGCAGCTCATTCGCGGTCAACATAATCTACGGTCGCAACATCGTGGTTGCGCGGTGACGATTGGTGCCTTTGACGGTGTCCATTTGGGGCATCAAGCGGTACTTGCGCATCTCAAGCGACAGGCTCAGCTATTGGAGATCCCCACCGCTGTGGTCACCTTCGAGCCGCTACCGCGGGAGTATTTAACGCCTTTGGTAGCCCCCCCTCGTATCACCACGTTGCGCGACAAGTGGCCACTACTGGAGGCCTGTGGCGTCGACCGCGTGTTATGTCTGCCTTTCAACGAACGCCTCAGGCAACTCACGGCCCGACAGTTTGTCGAGCAAATTTTTGTAGACGGATTGGGTGCCCAGTATCTGGCGTTTGGAGATGATTTCCATTTCGGTAATCAGCGAGAGGGTGACTTGGAATATGTCCGCGCGCTGGCGGACGAATTTGGCTATGCTGTGGCCCCGACCGCCACGCTGGAAGCAGCGGGAGAGCGGGTCAGCAGTACCCGGATTCGTGCGGCGTTGGATGCGGGCGACTTCGATGACGCGGCGAGGTTATTGGGAAGGCCTTTTGAACTGGCGGGTAGAGTGCAGCATGGACAGAAGCTGGGCCGACAGTTAGACGCGCCAACCGCTAACATCGCCCTGCATAGAATTCGATCACCGCTGCACGGCGTTTATGCTGTCAGCGTTTGGGGAGGGGGCCTCGAGGGCGCGCAGGGCGTGGCCAACGTGGGCGTCAGACCCACCCTTGGTGAGCGTTTGGAAGCAACCCTCGAGGTGCATGTCTTGCAGGGCTCACCGGATCTTTACGGTGAGAGATTAACGGTACGTTTTCGACATAAGTTGCGAGAGGAGCAGAAGTTCCCCTCGTTAGAGGCCCTTAAGGCCGGTATCAAGGCAGATAAAGCTAACGCGAGCGCGTGGCTAAACGCCCACGGATGAAGTATGAGTGATTACAAGGCGACACTAAACCTGCCGCAGACTGACTTTCCTATGAAGGCTAATCTGGCTCAGCGTGAGCCGGATCGGCTCAAGGCGTGGGAAGCCATGGACCTGTATGGTCAGATCCGGCAAGCGAGCAAAGATAAACCAACTTTCATCCTGCACGATGGCCCGCCCTACGCTAACGGTCAGCTCCATGTAGGACATGCGATCAATAAGATTCTGAAAGACATCATTATCAAATCAAAAACCTTGTCGGGCTTTAATGCGCCCTATGTGCCGGGCTGGGATTGCCACGGCTTACCGATTGAGCTCAATGTTGAAAAAAAGGTGGGTAAACCCGGCCACAAGGTTTCTCCTGGCGAGTTCAGACAGCACTGCCGTGACTACGCTCGTAAGCAAGTAGAGGCACAAAAGACCGATTTCATGCGCATGGGGGTATTGGGAGACTGGCAAAACCCCTATCTCACCATGGACTCCGCATTTGAGGCTAATGTGGTTCGCGCGTTAGCCAATATTGTTGAGCAGGGGCATTTGCAGCGGGGCTTCAAGCCGGTTCACTGGTGTCTCGATTGCGGATCAGCGCTTGCTGAGGCAGAGGTGGAGTATCGCGATAAGCAATCGTCGGCGGTCGATGTACTGTTTCCTTTTGTCGACGAGGAGGAGGCCGGTAAACGGCTTGATTGCGCTGCTGACCACGCGAGTGGTGTGGTGATTTGGACGACAACGCCTTGGACGCTGCCCGCTAATCGCGGCGTGGCGTTATCCGCGGCACTTGATTACGTGCTGTTGGGGGTAGCCGGACGCGGTGTATTAGTGGCTGAAGCCTTAGCGGAAACCTGCGCACAACGTTTTGGCGTTGATGAGGTTAGTGTGCTGGGGCGTGCTAAGGGAGCGGACCTAGAGGGGCTGCTGTTGTTACCGCCGTTTGATGATCAGCCAGTACCCATCGTATTGGGAGAGCACGTCACAACCGACGCAGGCACGGGGTGCGTGCATACGGCGCCCGCTCATGGCCAGGAAGATTTTGAAATGGGCCGCCGTTATGACTTGGAGGTTTACAACCCAGTGGGCGGCAACGGGGTGTATCACCCGGGAACACCGGTGTTTGCCGGACAGCATATTTTTAAAGCAAACGACGATATTGTTGCCGCCTTAGCGGATCGTCAACGCTTGTTGTGTCACGAACCGTTCGAGCACAGCTACCCTCACTGCTGGCGCCACAAGACCCCCATAATTTTTCGTGCAACGCCGCAATGGTTTATCAGCATGATGGGGAATGGGTTGCTCTCTGCCGCACAGGCGGCGGTGGAAGGTGTGCAATGGATACCGGATTGGGGTCGTGCCCGCATCGACAGTATGTTGGCTGATCGGCCGGACTGGTGTATCTCCCGTCAGAGGACCTGGGGCGTTCCGATTACCTTGTTCATCCACAAGGTGACCGGAGAAATACATCCCAATACCTTGGCACTTATGGCATCGGTTGCCGAATTGATTGAGCAAGGTGGCATTGATGCGTGGTTTGATTTGGATCCCGCCGAGTTGTTGCAGGCCGATGCTGACCAATATGAAAAGGTGACGGACACCTTGGATGTTTGGTTTGACTCAGGCGTCACCCATGACTGTGTTCTGCGGCAGCGAGACACGTTGGATTGGCCAGCAGATTTGTATCTGGAAGGCTCTGACCAACACCGAGGGTGGTTTCAATCCTCGTTACTGACGGGTGTGGCGATCCATCAGGGGGCGCCTTATCGGAGTGTCCTAACACATGGTTTTACCGTGGACGGTGATGGACGCAAGATGTCTAAATCACTCGGCAATATCATTCCCGCGGGAAAAGCGATGCAGGAGTTGGGGGCCGATGTGTTGCGCCTTTGGGTGTCGGCGGCAGACTACCGCAATGAAATTTCTGCCTCAGACGAAATTTTTAAGCGAACGGCAGATGCCTATCGTCGAATACGAAACACCGCGCGATTCTTACTCGCTAATCTCGCCGGTTTTGACCCTGAGAGAGATTGTCTGCCGACTGAGCAATTGTTGCCGCTCGATCGCTGGATTTTAGAGCAGGCTCATGAGCTGCAGGCCGAGATTTGCTCGGCTTACGAGCAATATCAATTCCATCACGTGTACCACAGGGTCCATAATTTCTGCAGTGGCGAACTCGGTGGCTTTTACCTCGACATTATTAAAGACCGGCAATACACAACGGGAGCCGAATCCATGGCTCGTCGCTCTGCGCAAACCAGCCTGTATCACCTTGCTGAAGCACTCTGTCGCTGGATTGCGCCGATCCTCAGTTTTACTGCAGAGGAAATTTGGGAGAACGTACCCGGTGACCGTTTGTCGTCAGTCTTCTTAGCCGAGTGGTACGAGCATTTGCCCAGGCCGGCTAGCGAGAGTGCCGGGAATAATGTGCTGGATAGTGCGTTTTGGAATCAGATGATGAGCGTGCGGCAGCAGGTCAACAAAGCCCTAGAACTTCAGAGAGCAGAGGGTGTGTTGCGCGGTTCCCTCGATGCGTCTGTGACCCTCTACGCCGACACCGCATTGGCAGAGCAGCTCCGGGCCTTAGGGGACGAACTGCGCTTTGTGTTGATTACCTCAGAGGTCACCGTCGCGGATTGGGGATCGGCCCCGCAAACCGCGATGGAAGCAGAAGGGTTGGCCCTGCGAATCGTTGCCGAACCGGCGAGCAGTGATAAGTGCGAGCGGTGTTGGCATCGCCGTCCCGATGTGGGCGAGCATGCAACCCACCCGACGCTCTGCGGTCGTTGCGTGAGTAATATTGAAGGCCCTGGCGAGGTAAGACAGTTTGCCTAATCAATCCGGGTGGGGTGCCCGGTGGCAACGACCTTGGGTGGGGCTGGCCATCGCGGTAGTGGTGGTGGTGCTCGATCAATGGACCAAACAGATTGCGGTAGACCAACTCAGTTATCGCTATCCCGTACCAGTGACGAGTTGGTTTGATTGGATGCTGACTTACAATACGGGAGCCGCTTTCAGTTTTTTGGCTGATGCAGGGGGCTGGCAGCGCTACTTCCTCTCTGGTATCGCCTTGTTGGTCAGTTTGTTTATTGTGGTGTGGTTATGGCGCTTGGCACCTGCCGACCGCATATTGACCGTGCCATTGGGTCTCATTCTCGGCGGCGGTGTGGGGAATTTGATTGATCGGGTGGCGCAAGGGCATGTGGTGGACTTTATTTCTCTTCACTATGAGGAGTGGTTTTGGCCTGCTTTTAACCTTGCCGACGCTGCCATTACAGCTGGAGCGAGTTGCTGGCTCATTATTATGCTAGCGGGAAAGGCTTCCCCAATTGAGAAACCCCCCGTATCCTGATGCCATGAATATTGAGATTGAAAGCAACACACGCGTGACCTTAAATTTTTCGCTATCTCTTGAAAACGGCGAGGAAGTTGACTCGAACTTTGGCGCTGACCCAGTGAGCTTTGTCATGGGTGACGGCTCCTTATTGCCCGGTTTTGAGCGGCGTTTGCTGGGTATGCGACCGGGTGATGAAGCGGAGTTTCGGATTCCGCCGGCGGAGGGTTTTGGCGAGCCTCAGGACGATAACGTTCAGTCCTTGCCGCGCCGTGATTTTGACGAAGAATCCCTAGCCCCCGGCATGCTGTTTTCGTTTGCAGACGCGGCGGGCGGTGAAGTGCCCGGTATGGTCTCTGAAGTGGATGAAGAAACGGTCAAAGTGGACTTCAATCATCCCTTATCGGGAAGGACGATCAATTTTAAGGTGCGCATTGCGCAAGTGGAGCCAGCGGAACTGCATTGATGGATATCGTACTCGCTAATCCGCGCGGATTTTGCGCGGGAGTGGACCGAGCAATAGACATTGTTAATCGGGCCCTCGAGGTGTTTGGTCGCCCTGTGTATGTCCGTCATGAGGTGGTTCATAACCGTCATGTTGTGGATGATCTTCGTGATCGCGGTGCCATCTTTGTCGATGAATTGGCTGAGGTGCCCGATGATGCGATTGTCATTTTTAGTGCGCACGGCGTCTCTCGAGCGGTGCAAGATGAGGCCGATGGGCGAGGGCTAAAGGTGTTCGATGCCACGTGCCCGTTGGTGACCAAGGTGCATGTCGAAGTCACCGCCTTCAGTCGGGCAGGGCGGGAATGCATCTTAATTGGTCATGCGGGTCATCCGGAGGTTGAAGGCACTATGGGCCGTTACGATACCTCCCATGGGGGTGCGATCTACTTGGTTGAGGACGAAGCGCAAGTGGCAACATTGGCAGTTCGCGACCCCAGTGCACTGACTTATGTGACACAAACGACCTTGTCAGTTGATGACACGGCCAAAGTGATTGATGCGCTGCGCGCGCGCTTCACTGATATTCAAGGACCCCGAAAAGACGATATCTGTTATGCCACTCAGAACCGTCAGGATGCGGTCAAATCGCTCGCCGAAGCGGTCGACCTTGTGTTGGTAGTGGGTTCGACTAACAGCTCTAACTCGAATCGATTGCGAGAATTAGCTGAGCGTTGCGGCGCCAGCGCCTATTTGATCGATGATGCCAGCATGATCGATCCTACTTGGCTGGACGATGCGCGAGCCGTGGGGGT
>Ga0209251_1002227_pt1 | contig 13824 bp, 10 predicted proteins | sample SaaInlV_100m_DNA_6_FD_184665 | JGI IMG/M metagenome (GOLD analysis project Ga0209251, IMG submission 184665) | Marine microbial communities from expanding oxygen minimum zones in the Saanich Inlet - Saanich Inlet SI073_LV_10m_DNA (SPAdes) (version 2) | ecosystem: Environmental > Aquatic > Marine... | reverse complement strand
TTTCCGAAAACCTTATATCTATGATTTTGATGATGCCATATGGTTGGCGAATTACAGTGAGTCAAACGCTAAAGTTCACCGTTTGAAGGCATATTGGAAGGTTAAGTACTGTATCAAATGGGCTGGTCAAATCACGGTTGGTAATTCATATTTAGCAAATTATGCGAGGAGTTTAAATAACAATGTGATAATTATTCCAACGACGATTGATACTTTAAACTATCATAATATCAATACAGATTACAATCAAAAAATCGTAATCGGATGGACAGGAACGCATACCACTATGCGGTTTTTGGATTTCCTTGTCCCGATCATTAAGAAGTTAGAAGCTCGATATGATTTTGAGTTCCGAGTTATTTCTAATCAAGAACCGAAATATGACCTAAATTCTCTTCGGTTTATTAAATGGGAGCGCAATACTGAAATTCAAGATTTAAATCAAATTTCAATTGGAGTAATGCCTCTTGAGCAGGATATATGGTCAGAAGGTAAATGTGGATTTAAGTGTTTACAGTATATGTCCTTAGGGATTCCATCAGTCGTTTCTCCCGTAGGTGTAAATGAGGAAATTATCCAACATGGTGAAAATGGCTTAATAGCAACAACTGAGATAGAATGGGAAAAAAGTCTTGAGTCACTTATACAATCGATTGATTTAAGAAAAAAAATAGGACTACAGGGTAAAGAAACCATCAAGTCTCGATATTCTGTTCTTGCTTTTGAAAAGGAATATTTAAACTTATTTTCATGAAACTGATCTTTGCAAGCCATAATGAGAATAAGGTAGCTGAAATTCAAAGCCTTTTGGGTGAAGATTTTTCATTGTTATCCTTAAAAGAACTTTCTTTTAACCAAGAGATTCCAGAAACTTCAGAAACGTTAGAAGGCAATTCGATCATAAAAGCTGATGCGGTATTTGAACAATTTAAAATGCCTTGCTTTGCTGATGATACAGGTTTAGAGGTTGACTCGCTAGGAGGGGAGCCAGGCGTGTATTCTGCACGATATGGTGGCGAAGATAAAAATGCAGACAAAAACATGGATCTATTACTCAAAAAGCTACATGGAATTTCCAGCCGAAAAGCACGATTTAGGACGGTGATCACTTACCGTACTCAAAATCAAATGCATCAGTTTGAGGGCGTAGTGGAGGGAAATATTATTAATGAAAAAAAAGGGGTACATGGGTTTGGCTATGATCCTATATTTATTCCAATTGGGTCTCAAAAAACTTTTGCTCAAATGTCTACCAAAGAAAAGAATCAATTCAGCCACAGATCGAGAGCATTTGAAAAACTGAGAATATTTTTAAGACAAGGTTAAATTTTAAATTGTATTTTTTTTACATTAAATTTAACGATAAATAGAGCTTGTAATGTTTGAAAATAAAAAAGTATTGATTCTTGAAGGAGGAGGTTTTAAAACATCTTTTTCAGCAGGCGTTATGGATGCTTTTCAAATGCAGTCTCACAATCCTTTTGATTCATATATTGGCGTTTCTGGTGGATGTATCGCACTGTCCTATTTTCTGAGTAAAAAGTATGGTTTCTTCTATCAGTGTATGCGAACGCTTTGTCAAGACGATCGTTTTGTGAAATATACAAAAGCGTTTTCCGAAGGGCTCATGAATCTTGATTTCTTTTATGATATCGCTTACAAGGAATTCCCATTTGATTTTGATCAAGCGATGAAGGAGCTAGAGGGGAAGGATTATTATATTGTTTTGACAAATAGTAGCGATGGTTCAACTGAATTTCATCAACCTACTAGAGAAAATTGGGTTGATTTAACCATTGCAGCAAGTACGGTTCCGATGTTAACAAAAGGCAAGCATTTGGTGGGAGATATTCATTATTCCGATGGAGGGATTTCTGACCCAATTCCTATTAAATGGGCTGTTGATAATGGAGCAACTGATATTGTATTGGTACGAACCACACATCATAATTTTAAACCCAGTATGCTGAGACCTGAATATTTCGCATCAAAATTTATCAGAGCAAATGATAAGATTAAAACGGATGTTGAAAATTTTCAAATTAAAATAAAGGAATCTATCGATTATATCGATACACTGCCTTCAAATATTAAAATAGATCAAATTGCTCCTGAATTCGTTTTGAATTCGAATATATTTACAAATTCAGTTAAAAACATTGAATTGGATTACAGGACTGGTCTTCAATCAGGATTGAATTACATACATTCACTACAAAGCGAAAAGATACCTTCTAAAACTCACCAATAGAAATTGATACCGAAGCAACATCGCCATTAATGGGGGGAGTAAGCTTGCGAATGATTACCTTATATTTCGCGTTAAACCCTTTGCTTTTAAGTCGTACCATAATACGTTGACCAACTGTTTCAATGAGTTTAGAGCGAATAGACATCTCCTCTTTGACGATGTTATTTACCCAAACATAGTCAATGGTGTGTTCTAAGTTATCTTCAAGGGCTCCTTTTGAGAAATCTGTTTCAATAAATACGTCAACAATATAATGCCCTCCAATTCTTTCTTCCTCTTCAAGACATCCATGAAAAGCATAAATTTTAATTCCTTCGACTGAAATATTATGCTTCATGTTGTAATTTGGCTATGTATTGAAGTCCCTTTTCAATTCTTGCTAAAACTTCTTCTTTTCCTAAAAAAGATGATATGTCAAACATTCCAGGGCCTGAACCTACGCCTGTTACGAGTATACGAAAAGGCAACAATACGGCTCCAAAACCAAGTTCGTTTGAGTTCAAAAAATCTTTAAATGAAGACTCAAGGGTATCGGCATCAAACGAATTGATGTTCAATAGAATACCTTTCCAATCTTCCATGATTTCAGTTGTATTTGATTTCCATTTTTTTGAAATCATTTTTTCATCATAATGTTTAGGTGATTCTAAAAGATAGCTTCCGTCTTTTAAAATATCTAATGGAAAGGTTGCTCTTTCCTTCATAAGTGCGCAAATGGATTGAAGATTTTCTTCTGAAACCTTCGAATCTGTTGAATTAGAAATGAGCTTAGCTAAATCAGCGTCGTCTTTATTTCTTATGTATTGTTGTTGGAACCATTTTGTTTTTTCTGGGTCAAATTTGGCACCAGCTTTAGAAACCCTTTCAAGTGAAAAAGCTGCAATAAATTCTTCTAGAGAAAATATTTCTTGAGCTGTTCCAGGATTCCATCCTAGAAAAGCCAACATGTTTATAAATGCATCTGGAAAATATCCTTTTTCACGATATCCAGAATACAATTCACCTTCAGCCGTTGTCCAGTCAATCGGAAAAACAGGAAAACCTAAACGATCTCCATCCCTTTTAGACAGTTTTCCATTCCCATCAGGCTTAAGCAGTAGTGGGAGATGAGCGAATTCAGGTCTTTGCCATCCAAATGCATCATAAAGAAGTACGTGAAGTGGGGCAGAGGGTAACCATTCTTCACCTCGAATGACATGACTGATTTTCATGGCATGGTCATCGACAATATTCGCCAAATGGTAGGTTGGCATTCCGTCGCTTTTAAAAAGAACCTTGTCATCTAAATTGTTTGTGTTTACTACAACCCATCCTCTTATGTTATCTTCGAATCGAACCTCTTCATTTCTGGGCATTTTCATTCTAATGACATATGGAGCTCCTTCCTCTAACAATCGGTCAACCTCTGATTTTGGAAGTGTAAGCGAATTTCTCAAATTCATTCTACTAACTCCGTTATATTGCCAATTGGGCATCCCCATTTTTTTTGCCTCTGATCTCATTCGATCGAGTTCTTCAGGGGTATCGAATGCATAATATGCATTGTCATTTTCAATGAGCTTTTCAGCGAAACTGCGATAGCTCGATTTTCTTTCTGATTGAATATATGGCCCGTATTCTCCACCGATCCCAGGTCCTTCATCTGGGCTAATTCCACACCAGTTTAGGGACTCAAGAATGTAATCCTGAGCACCTTGAACAAATCTTGTTTGATCTGTATCTTCAATACGGATAATAAATGTTCCTTTATGTTTTTTAGCAAAAAGATAATTATATAAGGCTGTTCTTACCCCTCCCATATGTAATGGTCCAGTGGGTGATGGAGCAAAGCGAACACGAACTTCGTTTAATGACATAATTTGAATTTGGAGGCAAAGATAGTTAAATCCTATATGTTACTTAAGGATAACAATATAAAGTATCGTAATATGGGCTGTATCCTGCCCAAACCCCCAATGCGCCATCGCTCATATTGCTGGGAGCATTAATTGGTGTAGAAAAAGGATTGCCTGAATTTACAATTTGATTTAGCTTGGCATCGTAATATGTAAATACGTATTGATCCATTTTTGAAAACTTTACAACTACAGTATCACCCAATCGATAATATCTTTTAAACTCCTTTAAGTGAGTGGAATCTTTACGGTTCATGGGGTTTTCGTAAAAGAACTCAAATGAGATGCCATCAAAATATTGGTCATCAAAGTATCCTCCTCGCCCTCTTTTAAAGATGTCATCCTTTGGCAACCCATTTGATTTTAGATTGGTCCTTTTGACTTCCCACTTGTAGCCGTCGAATTGGTTTGGCGTATCTGATAATATCGCCCAAGAGTATCCATATTCAATTGTTTCAGGCTCTAATTTCCAATAGATTGAATCCAATGGGGTAGGAGGTACAATTTTCGTTGTGCCCACGTAGCTCTTATTGTCATGGCGAATTCGCAGTGTATAATCCTTATTAATTTCTCCAATAAGAGCTGTATTTGAGTAGACCATAATAGGGATCTGTAAAATCTCACTGTGTTTTTTTAGACGTAACATCTCAGCCAATTTATATTGAGATTGGAGTGGTAGGTCAGTAATATTGTATAGCTGAAGATCGAATGTGTCATTCTCACAAATAATTTCTACCTCAGCATCATAGACGAAACCCGTTAGATATGACGATAAGTCTGTAGCAGAATAAATGTCTGCAGAGGTACTTAAAAGTACCAAGGGATATTGATTAGTCTCAATAGTTCCATCAACTACGATTTCTGCTACATATCCAGGGATATCAATTTCAACCTCTTTAGTGCAAGAGAAAATAGTAATCAAACAAAGGAATAAAATAGGTAATAAAAATTTCATAAATATTTAATGAAAGTTAATCAATATTTAGAAGAGCTTATATAATTTCAATATTGCTTTTTCTTTTCATTTTGGAACTGATATCGATGTCAATTCTTCCCAGCTGAATGCCTGCCCATCCCACTTGATTGACCAATACGAGTTCCCCGATGAGGTTTTTTTCTATGATCGGTTTTTCAAGAAAAGTATGTGTGTGCCCACCAATAATAACATGAATGTTTTTCGTTTGACTGGCTAAGACAAGATCTGAAACTTTTTCTCTACTATCATAAGAAAAGCCAAGGTGAGATAAGCAAATGATTAAATCACACCCTTCCTGTTTTAATATTTCAGCCGTTCGGTTTGCGATTTTGATGGGGTTTTGGTAGACGGTATCACCGTAATTGCCCTTTGAAACCAATCCATCCAATTCAACACCTATACCAAATACGCCAATTTTAATTCCATCTTTATTAAATACATGGTATGGCTTTGTTTCATTTTTCAATAGGGTATTCGAGAAGTCGTAATTGGAGCACAGAAACGGGAAATTAGCATGTTTTTTTGCAAGCTTAAAACCTTCAAGTCCAATATCAAAATCATGATTACCCATGGTACTTGCATCATAGCCCATTTTACTCATGAGTTTCATTTCAAGATTCCCATTGAATGTATTAAAATAAGGAGTTCCCTGAAAGATGTCTCCAGCATCTAGTAGAATTACATTTTGTTCTTCACTTCGAATTTTTTCAATGATTTCAAATCTTTTTGCCACTCCGCCCATGCCTGGATATTTTGAGTGATTTTCAGGGAAAGGGTCAATATTTGAGTGGGTATCATTGGTGTGTAGAATTGTGATTTTTTTTGCTTTTCTATTGTGAGCTTGGGCCATGATTTTAGGAGCTAAAAGTATACCCCCGGAGCTCAATATGAATTGTTGGAAAAAAGATCTTCTTTTCATTTAATCCGACTATTTTCATCATTAATTAATTGACCTTGTATTTTCGCCTCCTCAATCACGACATCCCTGATCAATTTGTTTGTTTCAACAGTTTCGATACTTTTTTGAAAAAAATCCATACGGTCTCCTCCATTGTACAGATAATCGGAGGTGATAACCCAAAAATCTTCGGCCTCTGTTTTGTCAAAACCATTAAATTGAATGACCCCATTGGTCATGGTGATATTAGAAATGGGCTCTCCACCCGTTTCTGAAAGGTATAATTCAATGGATTCTAATTCCTTAATGGGAAGCCTAGCCCAGATAATTGTATTGTCAAATGGCATTAATTTGTAAAGGTCTCCCAAATAGACAGGACCAATACCAATACTCGATCTAATTCCCCCGGTATTTAGAAGACAGAATACGGGTTTAGACATTTTTACATTCTTTGTCTGATTCGTGAAAACGACATCTGCCATCCAATTCATAAGATTGGATGAGGGCCGGTTTACAACGAAATTTGTGTTTGAAGAGGCGACTTCGATATTCATTTTCTCATCCAATTCCTTTCGATAAGGCTGAATGATGTCATTCATAATATCAGACTCTTTAGTCGACTTTTCCACCTTAATTTGAGGTGTGGTTTCTATGTGTAAATAACGAGTGCAAGCCGAAAGACCTGCACCGATTATAAATAATGATATAAATAATTTGATTTTACTCAATGATGACTTTCTTTTCAAGAGTGCCTTTATCCGTTATTACCATTAAAATATATGTGCCGGATGAAAGGGCAGAACTGTCAATCATTACAACTGGAGAATCCAAACTGGATTCATTAATTAATATTTGACCAGATGAATTGATTAATCTGTATGATTTAATATTTAAGCCATTGATTTGAGCGTAAATTTCATTTTTTGCAGGTATAGGGAACACTGAAAAATTGCTTTCCATTTGTTCTAAAAGCCCAATATTTCCGCATAAATCAGTGTTGTATGTCATTTGATAAAAATCAATAAAACAGGCAAAGTCTATAGAATCAATAAATGGGTTTCTATTTCCTTGAAGGTTGTATATATATTCATGTCTGGCAATTTCATAATTATCGGGCACGTCATTAAAATGCCATGTTCTCAATGTCTCTTGACTCTGGTTCGATGGTATCCCCCAGTTTAATCCGCCTGTTCCGTTATAGCATGTTGCCATGTACATAATCGCCCTTGCTGCATTGCCCTTATGCGATGCACGAGGCTCATAAACAAGCTGTCCGGCATCATTATAACCGACACTTCCCTCTAGGTAGTTAAAAACAGTATTACCTGTTATGTCAGCTAGGGGGAGATTACTCCTTGGCGAGTTTGCATTGGGTAAATTGGCGGGGTACAAATTGTGTTGATCGGAATATTCTTCCTCTTCAGGATTATTACAAGGAAAGGTAGGCATCCAAGAGTGGGCGTATGTATGTTCTCTTGAGAAATCGTTATCTGACCAATCAAATGGGTCGTTAAAAACTTTGTTTTCTCCTGAATAGCAGCACGTAACATATGACTGACCATTAATTGTATCTTTTACTTCAAACTGACTCATCAAGGTAGTTTTGTATAGGAAATAGGTGATGTAATTGTGTGGATTGATTAATGCAGTCAATTCCGATACCAAATCAGAGTTGGACGTTGATATCCCGTCGTAATAATTCCCTACTTGTGATCCTAAAGATGTTATCTGACCTTCTGCAGGGTTGTTTTGTAAATAATTCTCAAAACCATTAGACCCGTTAAAAGCAAAAACCTTGAAATAGTAATTTTGATTCGCAATGATTCCTCGTGGTGTAAAGCTCGTTCCACTACCAACATAGGCAACCTTAGCGTCAGCAATATAATCTCCTCTTCTGTAAGTAGTCGCATCGGAAGGAGATTCTGTAATAGGAGAGCCATTTTTCCACAATACAATATATTTCTCCGCATTTGTTCCATCTAAGTATTCACCAGAAAGGGTATAGGGCTTAACGTTAGGGAAACTTAATGAGCTTGGATTAGAACTTGGTTCTGTTGCGACGTTATCTGTTCCGACAGCATCTATATTTATGGTGTAGGGGTTTTCGTCTTCATCGTCATTGCCTATAGCTAGTATTGCAGAAACGGATCCTGTCGTCGAGGCAGCAAAATCCAAATTAAAATTTTGAGAGGATAACGGACCAATTGTTGTTGGAGCTAAATTTGTCGAAAAGTCTCCAGCATTTGCGCCCGAAAATGAAACACTTGAGATGGTTAACGTTTGTGACCCCGTATTTTCAACTGTAAGCGATGTAGAAGCAGAGTTGCCGATCATGAAAGTTTCATTATTCAGAACATCCATTCCTCCAATTTTAACATTTATTTCTCTTGCCGGAGCGACATATGGAAATATGTCATTCAAATCTCTTGGTATAAGCTGATAGTTTGCATTAAATTGACCCAATAAAGCAACAATGGAGACTGGACCAGAAGGAACCGCTGTTCCATCAATATCAGTAGACCCATTAATACGCACATCAAGTGTATTTGCACCGTCAGTAATTTGAACAGTACTGCTACCACTGGCAAAAACACCACTTTGGACAAATGTCACATTGTCAATTCGAACCAATTGCGCCTCCAAGGCTTCTGTTGCGCTTGTTATTGGAATGATAAGAGGTTGTGGCAATGTTCCTTGACCAAAACTTGTAAAGCCAGTTGTAGGTGAAAGTTCTAATAAGCCACTAAATTCGAATAACACACCTGTTGCAGAAATTGAATCTCCTCTTTGGACACTTGAAAGATTATTTCCATAGGCAGGTAATGCTGCAGTTCCATCTTGTATATATCTAATGTTACCTAGCTCAGATCCATTTGTGGCAACTCCTGTGATCGTAACTGTTTGGCCGATCGCCTCGTTTCTTGCATCAGCAATCGTCTGACTAATCAATATATTAGATAAAAGAATGATGCTTAATGTTGTAAATAGTTTATTCATAATTGTTAAAATTGAAATCCTAGTGAAAAATTAAATCGAATACCTTGCCCCACGAATACGGTGGCTGAATTTGCGTCAAAGTCAGAGGAACCATCTAAATGGTAATTGTTTCTTGCGTCAGAAATGTACAGTGTATTTAGTGCATTAAAGATATTGGCTTTGAATCTCAGCTGACTATTTTCAAATCGAATCGTGTATCCAGCATGGATACTTAATAACCCGTATGATGGTATACGCCAAGAGTCTTTTCCACTCGTTTCACCTGATAGCGAATTAGGGTTGAAGTCACTGTAATATCTATCAAAGAAGGTGTATTTGAGTTTTAGATATCCATTTTTTGCAAATGCATATCTCAAACTTGCTGCATAAGTAGATTGTGCTGCGTCACCAACATGAACACCTCTTGCATCGAACGAAATGGTATCTGAATAGATAACAATGTCTTCTTTAGATGCCCATTTCCAATCTCCGATACTGACCATGCCCTCAAGACTTAGTTTTTTGTGCAAGATCACCGCAAAATCAGTTTCAATACCGATGTGCATGGCATCCATCCCAGGTACATTCACTCGAATAAATTCTGAAGGGTCTAAGGGATCAGGAACAGATAATCCATAGGGTAGGGGTCTGTTCTCCCATCGGGTTACGTATCCATTTGAGTTTAAGCTAAAGCGTTTTGATCGAAACCCATAACCCATTTCGATGGCAAGGATCTTTTCGTTCACGAGATTGTCGAAAAACGTATTGGTATTATTGTCAACTACATTACTGTACTGCGGCGTTCTATTCAGATAACCAAGATTTAGAAAAATATTTGAAGTTTCCGTCATATTGAAGTTGGCACCAGTTTTAAAGGTAACTCCACTTTTAGAAATCCAATCGGTCTTATTGTTTTCTAGCCCTTCTGAATCACTTGTATAGGATTGACCGTTGAAGGTTACGGTATCTTCAGAACCTATTTCGATGAGTGTATCTCCAATGGAAAGTTGTTTTTTTCTGAAGTAATCTATACCTCTGTAAAAATTCGTTACGGTTGAAACATTCACAAAAGCAGTCCATTTGTCTTTTGAATATTCGGCTTGCCCAAATGCACCAGCCCATTGCACCAGCCCATCTCTATGATTTTGATAAGGTCGATCCTCTCTTGCTATTTTGTCACCAACTACTTTCATTGTTGTCGATGCATTCAAATCTGATTCATTAATGAAATAATCTCCACCAAGTAGGTCAATGACTTCTGTATAATGCTCACCCTTGTAATATCGATAATCCAAACCACCTGCAATATTCCAATAGTCGTTGGGTTTGTAATCAAATTGAGACAAACCACCTATCCAAAAATGGTTGTTTACAGATGCTGAAAGAATTTGAGAAGATTTAAGAAGGTTGTCATCATAGGCAGGATCAGCCGTAGAGTAGACTTGTCCAAACAGTGTTTTGTATTGGTTGTTATGTACAATCGTATCCCAATTTACCAATCCATTCTCATCTCTAATGATAGTAGATGCTGAATTAAAATAACGCTGTCCCCCTCCACGACCAATTGAGGTGTAGGCAATGTTCGACCAAGACAGTTTATCATTGATTTTCCAAAAATCTTTGAGTGTGATTTGAGGTTTATGATAATAATTACGTCGCTCGTTGAAGACTTCCCCATTTCTGTAACCCCAATGTTGATTAAATTGAATTCCATTATCACGTTCTGAATCAATGGATGAGTCTGCAATACCCACGTTTCTTGCGTAATCAGAGTCCCAATATTCAATCGGCTGAGAATACGAGCGTTGACCATGTTGTTGAGGGGCGCCGAAACCACTTAAAGACACGATATGATTCTTGATTTTTTTCTGAATTTTTAGGTAATAAAAAGCTCCTTGTGTATTTGCGCCATCGACCCAACCTTCACCTTGCTTATATGAACCTGAGAATAGAACTCCCCAACCATTTTTTAGAGTCCCTGACTTGTAGGCAAGCGAAGTTCTTAAAAAATTACCTGTTCCATACTCTTGAGATACACGAATCATTCGTTTACCTCCAGTTGCTTGAGTTAAGATATTCATAGTTCCCCCTACAGAAGGCATGGCTAATTTTGTAGCACCCAATCCCCGTTGTACCTGAATCTGTCCTGTTATTGCATCAAGTCCAAACCAATTCGACCAATATACTGCACCATTTTCCATATCATTGACAGGTACTCCATCAATCATGACCCCTACATTTCTTTGGTCAAAACCACGTATTGTAATTCTTGCATCTCCATCTCCTCCACCTTGCTGTGTGGCATGAACACCAGGTGTAGAATTTAAAATCATAGGTAAATCTTGAGAGCCCAATTCTTCAGCAATTTGTTCTGTTGATATTCGGGTAACAGCCACAGGAGTTTTACGGTCAATGGCGAGGTTTCCTATTACTTGAACTTCGTCTAGCTCTTGGCTACCGCCTAAAGTGAAATCAAAAGAGTTGATTCCTGGTTTTATTTGAATATTGATAGTTAAAGTGTCAAAAGAAAGTATGGTAACAAAACCTGAGTACGTGCCGGGATTAACCTGGTCGATCGAGTAAATTCCATCAGAATTAGATAAAGTCCTATATATTTTGCCATTAGAGGCATTGGATTGAATGGTGACTTTTGCACCGACCACCTCTTGTCCAGTATATTTATCATTTATTTTACCCGAAAGCGAAGCATTTTGGGCGAATAATATTGCAGAAGGTAGTAATAAAAGTAAGGGCAGTAAATACTTCATGAATCTGTTTTTAGGTAAATATTGTCAAGCTTATCTTACAATAATTTTCCTAATAGATAAACTGCCATTTTTGGCTGTCAATCTCATAAAATAAATTCCTTTGGATTCATCCAAATAAATTGTTTTCGAGTTTTGGGTATTGGATTTAGAATATATTTTTTTACCTAATGCATTTCTTATTTCTATTGCTGCGATCTCTCCAATGTTCAATAGATTTATTATTCCATTTGAAGGATTTGGGTAAATTTCAAATTGTTTACTCACTTCGTCAATTCCCGCAGGATTACATTCACAATCGTGTGATCCCAAAGAAGACCAGTTTCCATCTAGGAGCGGGTTTCCGTTTGTGCTAAACAAAGTATCACCGTTTTCATCAAGTCTTACAACAACAGCAGGAATAGTATCATACTCCAATAAAGGGTCAAAGAATGAAATCACTGGGTTGGTTTCTCCTTGTTGTATAGTTGATTTACGTATCATGGAATGATCTTTCGTTACCTCAATGCCTGCCCCTGTGTATGGAAAGTCAGTTGTCCAAGCTACACCTGGATCTTCACCAATTTTTCCGAAAACATCAATTAGTTGAGAATTTGCTAGGTCGTTTACAGATCCTTTGGCTAGAACTAATGCGTCATTCCCATTAAAATACCATGCGTTTGAAGTATTGTATTCCGGACAATAAAAAGCATCGGCTTTAACTTGTAAAGAATCCCATATAGGCGCTTCTTGTCCTGTTCCGTTTGGATCTAGTTTTTCAAGAACTCCGACATGAACACCAAAAGCACTGATAGTTCCTGTAAGCTGAACTGCATTTCCAGAACTAGCACTAGTTGAACCATTTGAATATCTTATTATCATATAATCACTTAAATCAATCGCAGTTGATGTTGGATTGTATATTTCTAGTGCTTTATTGTTAGACCACCCTTCAACATACTCTGATATAAAAAGATCATTGCAATCTTGGGCCAGGTTCGAAAAGGAAACGAATAAAGTAAAAACAAGTAAAATTTTTTTCATAATGTTTATTTTAACATAAATAAATAGCTCAGTTTAGAGCAAGTAAAAATACATAAAAAATCGAATAGCTGATATCCCCAAGTTATGTTTTTAAGAATTGAAAATTTACTTTGATCAAACTATATGCTCTAATTAATTGATTTCCATATTTAACTTCGTTATTTTCACGAAAAAATTATTTTTTATGACAAAGCATATTTATCTGTTGGTTTCTATTTTTTTCGCTTCAATTTCTTTTGCTCAAGAAATAACAATAGGAAAGATTTGGAAAAACTATGAGTTTTATCCTCAGTATGCTCAGGGGTTTAATTCTATGGCTGATGGCATTTCATATACGGTTCAGGATGAGAATTATAATATTCTAAAACTCAATATTCAAGACCTCACAAATGTTGGTAACGAGGTCGAACCTGAAATTATATTTTCTGCCTCCGATTTCACGTATAGTGATTATGAATTCAATTCAGATGAGTCCAAGATATTATTTTTAACAAATAAAATGTCAATATATAGATATAGCTACACCGCCGTATACTATTTATATGATCGGGAAACAAAAAAGCTTGAGCCTTTAGATGATTTACATCAACCTCAGACGCTTGCCGAATACTCTCCAGACGGTAATTTTGTTTCTTACATACACAAAAACAATATTTATGTCAAGGAATTGTCCAATGGCAAGATTAGACAGCTAACACATGATGGAAAGAAAAATAAAGTAATCAACGGCACTTCTGATTGGGTTTATGAGGAGGAGTTTGCCATTACCAAGGCATATGATTGGTCTCCAGATAGCAGATACATTGGTTTTTTAAAATTTAATGAGAATAATGTAAAACAGTTTAGAATGACTTTTTATGATGACTTATATCCTGATTCATATAAGTTTAAATATCCGAAAGCAGGAGAAGAAAACAGCGTTGTAAGTATTCATTTAATCGATCTAAAAAAGAAGTGTAAAATTAAGTCACTTGACATCGGTGAATATGAATACGTCCCTAGAATAGAGTGGTCTGAAAAATCGAATAAGTTGATTCTAC
>Ga0209251_1002224_pt1 | contig 13828 bp, 13 predicted proteins | sample SaaInlV_100m_DNA_6_FD_184665 | JGI IMG/M metagenome (GOLD analysis project Ga0209251, IMG submission 184665) | Marine microbial communities from expanding oxygen minimum zones in the Saanich Inlet - Saanich Inlet SI073_LV_10m_DNA (SPAdes) (version 2) | ecosystem: Environmental > Aquatic > Marine... | reverse complement strand
GCAGTATTAGTTCCCAATGGTGCAGAAACCTATACATGGAGCCCATCAATAGGTGACATGGGGTCAAATGGTGCATTGTTTTGTTCACCAGCAGCAAGCGTGTCCGTTGAATTAACAGGAATAGATAGTAACTATTGTTCATCTAGCGCAATTATTAATGTGGGTGTTCAAGATTTACCATCTATTGATATCGTTTCATCGGAAAACCAAATTTGTATTGGTGATTCCATTTTCCTCATAGCTAATGGAGGTGAGGTCTACTCTTGGGAATTGTCATTGTTTCCTGATGAAACTTTGGTTGAACAAGTTTTAATTCCCGATAGCTCTATTTTTATTTATTTAAATGGTTCAGATGAATTAGGTTGTGAAAATTCAGACAGCTTGTCTATTGTAGTGTTTGGTCTTCCTGAAATGGCAATAACTCCAGTTCAGGGTGTATGCTTTGGTCAATCTGTAGAAATAGTTGTTTCCGGTGCGCAAGGATATGATTGGTCTCCCTTCGGTAATGGTGACTTACTTATAACTTCACCTAATGAAACTACAGATTTTTGGGTTACAGGAACGGATTCAAATGGATGTGTAGACTCCATACAAACTACGGTAATCGTTTATCCTAATCCAGAAGCCGATTTGTCTGCTAGTCCATTGTTAACTACAAGCGACATTCCACATATTACTTTTCAAAACACAAGTTCTGGGGCAAATTCATCTATACTTAGCACAGGGGATGGTTCATTTTATGACTTTTTTAGTGGTCAAATTGATCATTCTTATCCATATACTGAAGGGAATTATTTGGTTCATTTGTATGTGGAAAATGAATTTGGGTGTACAGACTCTACACAAGTGTTCATTCAAATAAAAGGTGAAGAAATTTATTATGTCCCCAACACTTTTACTCCAGATGGAGACGAGCACAACAATACCTTTTTTCCGGTTTTTACCAGTGGTTACGATCCTAATCAATTTGAAATGATTATTTATGATCGTTGGGGTGAAGAACTTGTTCGCTTTTTTGATTCTAATGAAAATTGGGATGGTACTTATAATGGGGTTAAATGCCCTGAAGGAACTTACGTCTGGAGAATTAATTATGTTGTTCCCGAAACCAACGAGTCTAAAATGATATCAGGACATCTAAACCTGATTCGCTAGGTCATTTTTAGCATCATTCATAAATTGATGAAATACATTTTCAATTTTAATATTGTGTTTGGAAAAAACAAGGGGCGCTTCAGGCAATTTGTTTTTGAATGATATTCGTTTTGAAACACCCAGACAAACTTGTTCTAAACCATAAAGGCTAGGGTAGTGGTTGATCCACTTATGCTCTCTAAGTCTTTCTAAAAATAATCGAAACTCTATATTTAATTCAACTTCGTATTTCGAGCGATGCATATAAAATTCATCTAGAAAACTTTCAAACGGTTTATAGTGATAGCTATTCCAATGAATGGCCAACAAATGATCGAAATATAAATCAATCGCTATACCTGCTACTTTTGGTAGTTCTTTGTAAAGCTCTAACCTTAATTCTTTTACCAAATCATGATTATCAATATAGAAGTCGATTTTCCGATGTAAAAGAACCCCTTGCTGAATTTTTGAAGAATAATTTAGATATTTATTTCCTTTCACAGAATCTCCAAAAAGATTTGCAATCATTAAGTCTAAATCATCATTTGAAAAATATAGATGACCGAGGAAATTCATTTCTTTCCTCCAAGATATTTTTTAGTATTCATCTTCATTGAAGAGAAAGTCTTCTCTTGATGGATAATCAGGCCAAATCTCTTCGATGTTCTCATAAATTTCTCCCTCATCTTCAAGATCCTGAAGGTTTTCTGCAACCTCCATAGGTGCACCTGCACGAATTGCGAAATCAATAAGTTCATCCTTTGATGCCGGCCATGGCGCATCTTCAAGGTAAGAGGCTAATTCTAAAGTCCAATACATGGGTACAGCATTATTTGATTATTCGGCAAAAGTATACTTTATTTCAAATAATCCAAATAAAAATCAGAATTTGTTCTGTTTTTTTTCTTTAACTATAATTTTGGGTTCCAAGGTGTTTCCTTTATATTCAATTCCTGAGCCATACTTCTTCCCAAAGTAAATAAGTAATCACTTAGTCTATTAAAGTAAGCAAGAATAATAGGATCTACAACTGTATGTTCAGATAAGGTTACTATACAACGTTCTGCTCGTCTACAAATGGTTCTTGTAATATGACAATAAGATACGGTTTGATGACCGCCAGGAAGGACGAATGATTTCATTTCAGGAAGTTTGGTATCCATTTCATCGATCCATTCTTCTAATTCAACAATGTCGTTTTTTTCGATCATTGGAATTTTCATTGAAGATCCTGAATCTGAAACTGCCAATAATGACCCCGCTGTAAATAATCGATCCTGAATTTCAATTAATTGAGAGGTATATTTCGTGTTTCCAATAGAATCTCTTAGCATACCAACAAATGCATTAAGTTCATCAACCGTTCCGTAAGCGTTTATTTTTAAATCGTTTTTGGATACGCGAGTTCCTCCAATAAGACCTGTTTTGCCTTCGTCTCCTTTCTTAGTGTAAATTTTCATAATTAAACTTTTTCAAGGGCCTGATTGATATCCCAAATTAGGTCCTCGTAATTTTCAACTCCAACCGAAATCCTAACTAGTTTTTCAGTTATCGATAATTCTTTTCTGTGATTTGGCTCAACACCAGCATGAGTCATTGTTGCAGGATGTTCAACCAAGGATTCTGTACCTCCTAAACTCACTGCCAACTTTATTAATTTTAGGGAGTCAATAAATTTAAAAGCTTCTTTTTCTCCACCAACAATATCAAAAGAGAGCATAGCTCCTGGGGAGTCATATTGCTTTTGGTAAATTTCATATTCTTTGGTGTTTTCTTTAATTAAACCAAGATAATACACCTTTTCAACTTTTTTATGTCCATCTAAATATGCGGCCACCTCTTGTGCATTTCTTGCTTGTTGTTCCATGCGTATTTTAAGTGTTTCCAAACTACGCATAAGCAACCAACCCGTATGAGGGGCTGCCATATTTCCCAGAAAAGTTCGTAAAACTTTTATCCTGCTTATTACCTCATTTGATCCACAACATGCTCCTGCAATTACATCACTATGCCCACCAATATATTTAGTGGCTGAATACAGTACAGAATCGGCGCCATGTTCCAGTGGGTGTTGCCATAATGGTCCCATGTAGGTATTGTCAACAGCCAAATGAACCTTTGTGTCCATTGTAGAGTAAAGGTCAGCGATTGACTTGCACATTTCGATATCGATTAGGGCATTAGTAGGATTTGCAGGTGTTTCAATAAAGATCATTGAAAGCTTATTCGCGAGGCCTGAGTTTTTCAAGCGTTTTAAAATATCTTCTTTTGAATCATTGGGTGTGAACGAAATGGTATGTACACCTATTTTATTTAAAAAATCATTTATAAAATGATCTGTTCCACCGTAAACTGGAGAGCTGTAAAGCAATACATCGCCTGGTTTAAGGAATTCCAATAATACAGTAGAAATTGCGGCCATACCGCTTTCAAATACTGCACAATCGTCTGCCTTGTCCCACAACTTTAATCTTGTTTCAAGGATTTCAAGATCTGGATTGTTTATTCGACTGTAGATGAGTCCAACTTCTTCAGTACTTTCTTTTTCCCTTAAGCCATAGGCTACTTCGAAAAAAGCTTTCCCCTCTTGAGCGTTCTTAAAAACAAATGTAGAAGTTTGAAAAATGGGCGATTTAATTGAACCTTCTGACAATTCAGGTTTGAAGCCGTAAGACATCATTAGGCTTTCAGGTTTCATTTTGTGGTCTTTGCTCATAAAATAATTTTTAGTGAATTTGAGTCGAGATTTTTGAGCTTTATAATTTTGTGAATAACATCATCTACTAATTTGTCTGGGCATGACGCACCAGATGTAATAGCAATGTTTATTTTCTTTTTAGCGGGTAGAAAATTAGGTTTTAAGCTTCTTTTTTTATTGTGAATATCATAAGAATAGATTTGATTATGATCTATAATCTCTTGTTCATTTCTTATGTAATAGGTATTGAATTTTGCGTCTAATAATTCGACTAGATGTGTCGTGTTGGAGCTGTTATACCCTCCAACAACGATGGAAAGATCAATAGATTCGTCCAAAAGTCCATAGGTAGCAGATTGATTGTCATTTGTAGCGTAACACAATGTGTCTCTGGTATCTGCCATATGCTCTTTAATTGTGCTTTCTCCATGAACTTCAATCATCACCTTTCTTAAAAAATCCGTAATTTCTTGAGTTTCTGTGGCGAGCATTGTGGTTTGGTTGACAACACCAATCTTCATTAAATCAGTTTCAGGGTGAAAGTCTTTGGTGTACTTTCCTTTAAAGAGAGAATGAAACTCTTCCATTTTTCTCTTGCCTGATATTATTTCACCCAAAATTTTGGCTTCATGAATATCCTTGATAATTAATGATGGAGCATTTTGTGAGCTATGAGAAAATGTAGCTCTTGTTTCTTCATGATTTGCTTTTCCGTGGATAATTATGGTATGCGAAGTTTCGCTCAATTTTGCCGATCTATTCCATACTTTTTCGACAAATGGACAGGTCGTATTATAAGTATCAATTTCTATTCCTTTTTCTTTCAATAAGTTTTCAATTTCGACAGTTGTTCCGAAGGCTGGAATTATTACAATGTCATCAGATGTTAATTCATCAAATGGAATGAGCTGTTTCCCATGGGTGTCCTGTAGAAATTTAAGTCCATGTGATTCTAAATCTTCATTTACATCAGGATTGTGAATCATTTGACTCAGCAAGAAAATACGTTTTTCAGGATGGTCTTTAATGGCCTTGTAACTCTTTTCTATTGCATTCTCAACACCATAACAAAAACCAAAGTGTCTAGCAATATAAAAAGTCAGATCACCGACCTGCACCTGTGTAGGGGTAAAGTCTTTTTTTCTTGGGTCTTCAAGCTTTCTTTTATTCTTTATCTCTCCAATGAGTGAAGAACGGTAAAATGGCGGAACGTCGAATTGTTTCATCTGCTTTAAAACAGTTTATTAAAAGCTATTGTTCTTATAAAAGCGCAAAGTTAGAAAAGCTTTTTGTTTAAAAGGGAATAAATGCAAAATGAAAAAAGCCCCGGAGGGCTTTTGTATTTAAATGTTGATTCTTTTCGATTTATCGTATTTGATTCTAAAGTCGAAATCAAATGTTTTGGATTCTTTTGGTTTGAGTTTAATATCCCATTCAATCATTCCTGATCTTTCGATTCTTTTGGCCTTGCCAATATTGATTTTATCAATTTCAATATCTGTATTTGTAGTAATCGGAATTTGATCTTGTATGACTAACTCTATGCTGCTTGACTTTAAATTTTTCACTTCAATAGTGTAGGCAAGCAATTTCTCTACTTTATCTCCGATTACTTTTTCTTTACATTTCGAAGAAAGTAATCTTCGTTTGATTTGAATGTTAGGATCCTTTCCTAAAGATAGATGTAGGGTGTCATTCATATTCGTTGGATCTATGTAGGTTTCTCCAATGTAGGATCCATCAAAAAAGATGTTTGCTTTTGAGGGAATGAGTTGCAGTTCATCCACTTTTAGCATTTGTGCGACTAAGTAAACGTTTTGATCCATTTTTGGAACACTGTAGTATTTGAAATTTGTTTGTAATTCTGAATTCTGAACAAGAACCATGTGCTTTTGACCATTTGAGGCAATGTTGTAGGGAAGGTCAATTTTAAATTCAGCTGAGATTAATTGCTGTACAACGTTGGTAAATTGATTCGCACTTAAGGCAGGTTCTTCTTCTGCCATATCGTCCATATAAAACCCTCTGTTGTAAGCGGCCTCTGTGGGAGAACTATTTAGGTTATACACGTCCTTATTGCTTTTTTGTATTTTCGCATTATTGTACTCTTTTTTGTGTTGGATATAGCTAAGGTACCATGGGTTCAATTCAGGCTTAGTCTTATTTGCATAAGGATTGTTTGTAGAAATATTTAGTTTTATTTTTTTCCAATCTAATCCTGTGTTCTGATAAACTTCAGCTTTATAATTCATAAATATTTTTCCTTGACTTGATTCACTACGAATATCATATAATGGACTCCATCCTGCTCCGGATGCCAAGTAGGAAAATGAGATATTACCTGATGTAGAAGCGTTTGCTGATAGTGTCACGGTAATTCTTGGTATGGGTTGGTTATTAGTATTTTGGTTTCCAATACTGCTTAAATGATTTTTCAATCGATTCAGTCGTTCGTTCATTTTCTTATCAACTTCTTGTTTTTTGTTTTTGACCTTTCGAAGCTCACTAAGCTTTTTATTAAGTTGAATCATTTTTTGTGTGTACAATTCTAGTGCTTCTTTTAATAACATGATGGAGTCATTCACTTTTCCTTGACTTTTCATTACACCATTGTTTTTTAATATGTTTTTGGCTTGATTGTATACATTGATTTCATCTTGAATATCGTTCAGGTCATATGACAAGTAGAGGATGGAGTCTTTTAATTTTAAGATTTGCAACCTTACCTTTTTTACCTCTCCAGCTGTTTCTTGTTGGGTGAGTTTAGGATAGAACAAGCTATATTTACTATCAAGAATAACAACTTTTCCTGTAGCGCTAACTTGAATGGTCTTGGGGTCAATATTGCCGCTGACGCCCTCAATTACAATTTCATTTATCCCCGTTGTAGCCGTATAATAAACTTTAGATCGCAACTGAACACCATTTGTATATACCGTTGCTTCGGTAAGTGAAGCTTTTCTGATTTTTTTGTCATCTGCAAATAAACCGTTTGATGCCAATAGCATCACAATTAAGAAGATTGAATTTTTCATATTATATATTTTTTACGAGCATACACCTTCAAAATGGTTTGGTTCATTTCCTCGAACTTTTTAAAGTATTTATTGTTTAACTGGTATGTCAGAAATAGTTGTTTCAGTAAAGAATTTAAAAAAGTCATTTAAGGATTTCAAAGCCCTTAAGGATGTTTCTTTTTCTGTTTATAAAAATGATGTTTTTGGCTTTCTTGGACCCAACGGGGCAGGGAAGAGCACCTCGCTTCGTTGCATGTTATCGTTAATCGACTCAGATGACGGCCAAATAGAAATATTTGGAAAGTCATTACGGAAAAACAGGTTTGATGTGCTTTCTAACATTGGTTCGATTATAGAAAAACCAGATTTTTATAAATACCTATCAGCATTTAAAAATCTTGAGATAATGGCCCGAATATCAGGTCGACAGGTTTCTAAATCCGAAATTGAAGACATTATTCATTTTGTAGGTCTTAAGGGAAGAGAGTATTCCAAATTCAAAACCTATTCTCATGGCATGAAACAACGTTTGGGAATTGCCCAAGCATTGATGCACAACCCTGACCTCATCATTTTAGACGAGCCAACAACAGGATTAGATCCTCAAGGTATAGTAGATATTCGAGAGCTTATTCTGAAGCTAAGTAAAGAGCAGGGAAAAACAGTAATTTTATCGTCACATCAGCTTTCCGAAATAGAAATGATCGCGAATAGAATGGTGATTATCAACAAAGGAAAGTCTATTATAGAAGGTGATGTCAACGAACTCTTGAATAGCAGTCAAATGATGGTGAAGTTTTCATGTGAAGAACCAGAACGTTTCTGTGATGTTATGTCAAAAGAATTTTCCAATATATCTGAATTTAATGTAACTGCTTCTGAAATTGAATTTGAGATTAATCGAGAGGAGATTTCAGAAATAAACGCTTTCATGGTGAATCAGAAAATCAAAATCTCAGGGATTGAGCATAAAAGAAAACTTGAAGATTATTTTATTAAAATGATACAAAACGAGGATTAGTGCTTTTAAAAAACACATATAACGAATTAATAAAAATATTGGCAAAGCCAAGAAGCTATATTGGTTTTATTGCTTTAACGGTATTAATTGGAGTCATACTTTTAGCGATGAAAGCTGATGGCGAAAGTTTTATCTCTTTTGTCACTGCTTCATTTGAGCAAACATTGAGCTTTAATGGTTTAATTTTAAATGGCAACCTAATTGCTTTTATTATTCTGCAAATGTTAATCATACACGTGCCTTTATTAGTTGCTTTAGTGACAGGCGACCTGGTTTCTGGAGAAGCTGCCATGGGTACGCTTCGAATGATGGGTACAAAACCGATTAGTAGAAATAGTTTTTTATTGTCGAAGTTTCTTGCCGGGGCGATTTATACATTCTTTCTCACTGTATGGCTGGCCTTTTTATCTCTAATCATAGGTCAATATATGTTCGGTACGGGAGATTTAATTGTTTTAAATAGTGATGGCCTTGTCATTATACCTGAAAACGATATTATGTGGCGTTATGGGCTGGCATTTTGCTTGGCCTATTTATCTCTACTTTCAATAGCAACAATGTCCATCTGTTTTTCTGTCTTTTCTGACAATTCAATAGGTCCGATTGTGAGTACAATGGCCGTTATTATTTTATTTACAATTATCGGGTCTCTAGATGTGTCTACCTTCGATTACATTCAACCTTTTTTAATTACCACGCATATGGCATCTTGGCGTAGTCTATTTGAAATCCCTGTTCCTTATGATGCCATTACAGATAGCATAATTATACTTCTTATCCATATTATTGGTTTTACATTATTGGCATTATGGAGGTTCAATAAAAAAGATATAAATACATAACATGAAATACATATTCATCATAATAATTGGTTTGTTTAGTGGGGCATTCTATGCACAGGATTCTGCTCAAGACTTATTGAATAAGGTAGTAGAGAAAACGAGTCTGGTTAATGACTATTCAGCATCAGTGTTGATAAAACCAGATGTGCCTATGATCAAATCTTTGCCAGTTAAAGCCAAGATTTATTTTAAGAAGAAAGACAAGTTTAAGGTGGTTTCAAAGAGTATAGCCATACTTCCAAAACAGGGGTTTACAGACGTAAATATATTTCTTTCAAATCCCAAAAACTATATGGTTGTTGAAGCGGGCACAAAAATGATTAATAATACGAATGCCAGACTTCTCACCGTTATCGCGAACGAAAGCTCGAGCGAAATCATTCTGGCTAAATTATATGTTCATCCAGTCCATCATGTTATTTTAGAGTCTGAAATTACAACTCGAAGCAGTGGCACAGTTAAAGTGAATTATCAATATTCGACTCAGTTGTCTTACGGACTTCCGTCTCAAATAAAATTCACGGTTGATGTCAAAGAGTTTAAAATGCCTAAAAGTTTTTCAACCAACCCCCACAAATCCAGTACGTCAAAAAAAAAGCAAAGAAAAACGGGAACAATTGTGCTTACTATTACCAATTACATAGTAAATAAAGGGGTTTCTGATTCTATATTTCAAAAGTAAGAAAGAATCCATTCTAAGATCTTCTCGCAATTTTAATGGATTGATTACATTTGTTTCTCAAAACGAATTATGAAATTACTTGAGAATAAAATTGTTATAATTACCGGAGCTTCAAGAGGTATCGGTAAATCCATAGCGGAAGAATGCGTTCAACAAGGCGCAACGGTTGTTTTTACATACTTGTCTTCTAAAGAAAAAGCAGAAGCCTTAGAGAAAGAACTAAGTGCGAATGGTGGAAAAGCAAAAGGATTTCGGTCTGATGCTTCGAAGTTTGATGAAGCTCAAAAACTGGTTGATGATGTAGTAGCTGAATATGGCACTATTGATGTGCTCGTTAATAATGCGGGTATCACAAGAGACACTTTACTTATGAGGATGTCAGAGGAGCAATGGGATGAAGTAATAAATACCAATCTAAAATCAGCATTTAACTTAACCAAAGCTGTTCAGAGACCTATGCTAAAAGCAAGGAAAGGTTCTATTGTCAACATGTCATCAGTGGTTGGTGTAAAAGGTAATGCGGGGCAAGCAAATTATGCTGCTTCTAAAGCAGGGTTGATTGGTTTTACAAAATCAGTTGCTGCAGAATTGGGCTCTAGAAATATTAGATGTAATGCAATAGCACCTGGGTTTATTGAAACAGAAATGACTGAAGCCTTAGATCAAAAGGTGGTTGAGGAATGGAGAAACGGTATTCCTCTCAAAAGGGGAGGTAGCCCGCTTGATGTTGCCAACGCTACTGTGTTTTTAGCTTCAGATATGTCGGCATATGTAACAGGGCAGACGCTTCATGTTTGTGGTGGAATGTTAATGTAATCAAATGAATATACGTCCAAGGAGAAATAGAAAAAACGCTGCGATTCGTGACATGGTTCAGGAAACTCAGTTGAGTACTGACAATTTGATTTACCCGATGTTTTTAAAGGATGGGAATAAAATCAAAGAGGACATTCCTTCACTTCCAAATATTTACAGGTGGTCAATAGATCTTTTATTGTCTGAAATTGAAGAATGTTTGAAGCTGGGTATAAGGGTGTTTGATATTTTTCCTGCAGTCGATGATCGATTAAAAGATAAAACGGCAACACTAAGCTATGATCCAAATAATTTCTATTTAAAGGCCATTCGCGAAATCAAATCAAAATTTCCAGAGGCTGTATTAATGAGTGACGTTGCCTTAGATCCTTATTCATCAGATGGTCATGATGGTCTTGTGGAGAATGGTAAAATAGTAAATGATAAGACCCTGCCAATTCTTGCTAAAATGTCAGTAGCACAAGCTGAAGCGGGCATAGACATTATTGGTCCTTCTGATATGATGGATGGACGGGTTGGTGTCATTAGAGAGGCATTAGATGAACATGGGTTTTCAGAAACGAGCATCATGTCATATACGGCAAAATATGCGAGTTCATTTTATGGGCCTTTTCGTGACGCATTAAACTCCACTCCAAAGTCGGGTGACAAAAAAACATATCAAATGAATCCAGCCAATAAAATGGAAGCCATAGTAGAGGCTGGTTTAGATATAGAAGAGGGTGCTGATATGATTATGGTAAAACCAGCTTTGTGTTATTTAGATGTGATTCACCTGCTGAAAGAGCATTACCCAACACCTGTAACCGCATACAATGTAAGTGGGGAATACGCGATGGTTCATGCCGCTTCAAGAAATGGTTGGCTTGATTATAATGCTGCAGTATATGAAATGCTATTGTCCATTAGAAGGGCGGGAGCAGAAGGAATACTAACTTATTTTGCGAAGGACTTCGCACAAATGATCAGAAGCTGATTATATGGAAACCCATTATATAAATAACCAGCATTATACCCTCCACGATTTTGAAAAGGTTCTTTCAACTGGTTGTAGGATAGAACTAGGTGAAAACGCGAAGGAGGCTGTTCAGAAATGTTATGATTACTTGCATCACAAGCTGACTACAGAAAGCAATGTCATTTACGGAATCAATACTGGCTTTGGATCATTGTGCAATACAGTTATTGGCAATCACGAACTGGAACAACTTCAATTGAATTTGGTGCGTTCACATGCATGCGGTGTAGGCGCTGTAGTATCTGAAAATATCACCAAACGTATTTTATTGTTAAAAGCCATTGGGCTTTCTAAAGGGCATTCAGGTGTTCATCTTGAAACCATAGAGCAGATTTTGTTTCTTTATAACGAAAATATTTTACCCGTAATTTATGAATTGGGGAGTCTAGGTGCTTCTGGAGATTTGGCACCTTTGGCGCATATGTCTCTTTCTTTAATTGGCGAGGGCGAAGTGATTTATAAAGGAAACCGAAGACGAACATCAGAGGTGTTTAGAGAGTTGAATAGAAATCCGGTTTCACTTCAAGCCAAAGAAGGTTTAGCGCTTTTAAATGGTACGCAATTTATGTCTGCGTTCTTATCTTATTCAGTTGCTGCAGGAATGGATATTCTTAACTCAGCCAATAATATCGCCTCAATTTCTTTGGATGCATTAGGTGGTTTGATGACACCGTTTAAGAGCAATGTCAACTTATTGAGAAAGCAGAATGGACAAATCAAAGTTGCAGAATACATTTCGGAAAGATTAAAGGATAGCGAGTTGTTTAAGATGAAAAAGGAACATGTTCAAGATCCGTATTCTTTAAGATGTATTCCTCAAATACACGGAGCTAGTCTTGATACAATTGATTATTGTAAAAATATTGTTGAAAATGAAATGAATGCGGTTACTGATAACCCAACCATTTTTCCTGATTCTGATGAGATCATTTCAGCAGGTAATTTTCATGGCCAACCATTGGCGCTTTCTTTGGATTTTTTAGCTATTGCTTTATCTGAATTGGGAAGTAATTCGGAAAGAAGAACCTATAAGCTTATTTCAGGAGAGAAAGGCTTGCCTGCTTTTTTAGTTAAGAACCCGGGTTTAAACTCTGGTCTTATGATTGCACAGTATTCCTGCGCATCTCTTGTGAGTCAAAATAAACAGTTGTGTACACCAGCATCGGTAGATACAATCGATTCTAGTAATGGACAAGAAGACCATGTGAGCATGGGGGCAAATGCAGGAACAAAGTTATACAGGGTTATTCAAAATGTTAAAAATATTTTGGGAATAGAGCTACTGTGCGCCTCTCAAGCTATGGAGTTTAGAAGACCATCTAAAACATCTACAGAAAACGAAATACTTCTTTCAGCTTATCGAGAAGTCGTACCTTTTATTGATGAGGACAGAATCATTTCTGAAGACATTAAAAAATCTAAAGATTATTTATTTAAATAAATCAAAAATGACAGAAGAGCAAAGTGGAGTCAAACGTCCAACAGGATTGTGGGTGTTGTTTGTATTGACATCAATCTCAACGTCCTTAGGGATATTGCAATCCTTTACAAATATATTGAGTGGGGCGCCTAATGCAAGTCAAATAAAAAAAATGAAATTGGAGATGGCAAAATCCATGAAAGCTGCAAAAGAATTAGATTCTTCTTTTTTAATAGAGTTAATCGAAAAGATGGAAAAAATCACAGCGTCTACAATTGAGAATTTTGTGTTCTTTAACTCAATTTCTTTGGTGTTTTATGCGCTGGGATTAGCCGCGGCTATTTATATGTTTAGAGGTTTAAAAATAGGGTTTCACATGTATATTATTTACTCTTTTTTGACCTTGATTCAATACTATTTCATCATCAATCCATCTGACGTACCAATAATGCTTCTGGTAGCAAATGGAATGGTTTCATTGTTGTTTATATTCTTGTATTCGAGATATTTAAATTGGATGCAACCTACAAGCTCTGATTTAGAAGATTAAAAAATCTTACCTGGATTCATAATTCCTTTTGGGTCAAATACTTGTTTTATATCACGCATAATCTGAAGAGTGATGTTTGGGAAAGCAATGTCCATGTAAGGTTTTTGAACCAGTCCTATTCCGTGCTCTCCAGAAAGAGTTCCTCCAAGCTTCACAACCTCTGAAAACAATTCTCTAATAGCCTTGGGCAACTCATTTTCCCATTGGTCATCAGTTAAATCTCCTTTAATGATGTTGACATGTAAATTCCCATCACCTGCATGGCCATAACAAACGGATTTGAACCCATATGAATTCCCAATACTTTTTATTTTATTTAATAGCTTAGGAAGTTCAAATCTAGGAACAACTGTGTCTTCTTCTTTGTATGTTGATTGCGCCTTTACAGCCTCTCCAACCTTTCTTCTCAGGCTCCATAAGGTATCTTTTTGAGCTGCAGAATCAGCAAATAAGATTTCATCCGTTTCAAAGTCTTCAATAACATTAATGATTCCTTCGCATTCTTTCATGAGTTGTTCAGAATCGAATCCGTCAACTTCTATCAAAAGATGTGCTGCGTGGTTGTCAGCTACATGAATGGAGGTGTCATTGGTGAATTTTTGTGTCCAAATTAAAGCGTCTCTTTCC
>Ga0209251_1002223_pt1 | contig 13832 bp, 6 predicted proteins | sample SaaInlV_100m_DNA_6_FD_184665 | JGI IMG/M metagenome (GOLD analysis project Ga0209251, IMG submission 184665) | Marine microbial communities from expanding oxygen minimum zones in the Saanich Inlet - Saanich Inlet SI073_LV_10m_DNA (SPAdes) (version 2) | ecosystem: Environmental > Aquatic > Marine... | reverse complement strand
TCGAAGCCCCTGTCGCGGCTGGGGGAACACCGGGAGGGACGCGAACGTACCTTGTAGTACTGGTAGGTGGGGTACTTGGTCACGCCGAGCGCCTTGGCGACGTCGCGCGCCCGGCCGCCTTCGAGCACCTCGACGCGGAGGAAGTTGACGTCCGTGGCCTCGCGCGCGATGCGCGCGAGGGAGGAGGAGAGGGTGCGGCAGGCGTTGTCGTCGAACTGGAGGTTGGAGGTACCCGCGTTCTTGGCCCAGGCGTCGTCGGACATGACGCACTCCTCCTCGGACTCGACGGCGACCATCACGAGCCTCTCGCCCGCGAGCGAGAGCGCAGCCTCGAACTCCTGGATGCTGTGGATCTCCTGCGTGCGGTCCATGACGCGCTCGGTCTCGGCTGCGCGACGCGCCTCGACGGAATCGTAAGAGGCGTTGACGCGGAACGCGGCGGCGCGCGCGCGCGCGGGCTTGGCGCCGCGGAGCGCGCGGCGGGCGACCGGGGTCGCCGTGAAGGCGGAGGCGGAGAGGGCGCTCATCGTAACGGGCGACGCGTGTGTCTTGGTATGGCGCACCCCCGGTTCGAGCCCGATTGGAGGCGAAAAGCAAACAATATCGTCGCGAGCTGAGTCACCACCGATTCCACGATTCGCAGACTAAATGTTCATGTGAGAATGCTGAAGGCGTAAAGATCCGAAATATTCGGTGGGATTTTTGGGGTTGCGCCAATGAACGCGCTGCGCGAGGCTTTTCGTCAGTCTTCCGTGAACGAACGAAACGCCTTCCGAAGAAGTGGTGGTGAAAAACCACGATGAGGAGAAAGGCTGGGCGACGATCGACGGTGTGACAGAAGGGACGACGCGAGCGGTGGCCGCCCCGGGCGGCGACTCGCCTGTTCGTCGTCCCTCGTCCCGCGTCCTCGAGCGCGAGGCATGTCCGGCGCCCGAGGCGGCATCCACGACTTGAGCGAGCAGGCCAAGGCGCGCTTCTTCCCGCACGAACTGGACGACGATTGGCGACACCCTGACCTGGCGGGGTTCGCGGAGACGGCGTCGTCGTCCGCGCGACGCCTGTTGTCCGCGTGCGAGGCGCTGTGGCGCGTGGAAGCCGAGGAGGGCAGGGACCTGGCGAACGGCTCGGTGTACGCGGGGACGTGCGGCGCGGCGCTGCTCCTGTACAAGCTGGCGATGATGACGAACGACGACGACGACGACGACGACGACGACGACGACGACGACGACGACGACGACGACGATACGGACGCGCGAAGAAAAAAAAGCACCCGCGTCAGACGCCGGTTCTTCGGCAAAAAACGAGACTTGCTCGTTCGCGCGCTTTCCTTTTGCAAGACCGCATCCGCGGCGCTCCACGCCGGCCGCGTGGGTCCCGCGGGACGCCACAAGCACGAGACGCTGAGTTTCCTGGAGGGCGAATCGGGCGCGCACGCCGTCGCCGCCGCGATCCACTTTGAGTTGGGAGACGCCGAAAAGGCTGAAAACGGCGCGCGGCGCCTGGCGGCGTTGCTCGATCGCGTCTTGGCCGCGCCGAGAGAGGACTGCGAGTTGCTGTACGGGCGCTGCGGGTACCTGCACGCGCTTCTGTTCGCGAGGCGCAGGGCGCTCGGTGGGAAAAAAAAAGACCAACTCTTGCCGATGTCGCTGTTCAGACGCGTCGTAGAGCAAGTCGTGGAGGAGGGGCTCGCGAACGCGAACCGTGACCGTGACGAAGAAAAAGACAAAGACGCTTCGACGAAGACGCGCGCGCCGCGCCTCGTGCACGCGTGGCGCGGGAAGCGGTACCTGGGCGCCGCGCACGGCGCGTGCGGCATCGTCACCACGCTTTTGCAGTGCTGGGAGGAGTTCGGCGACGCTGTGTTTCAGTTTCAGTCGCGTTCATCAGACGCGTCGGTTTCGAAAAACGCGCTGGACGAGACGCTCTTTTATCTGCTGTCTTTATCCTTCGCCGACGGCAACTTGCCCTCGAGCGCGTCGTCCAAGAGCGGGAACGCGTTGGTGCAGTGGTGCCACGGCGCGCCCGGCCTGATCGTGCTCCTCGCGCAGAGGCTGCGGATGGCGATACGCGCGGGAGAGTCCGTCGCGTCGCGAGATTTTCTGGCGCACAAAACGCGCGTCGCCGCCGAAAGTGTGTGGCGCCGGGGTTTAACCAAGAAAGGCCCGGGGTTGTGTCACGGCGCGAGCGGCAACGGCTACGCGCTTTTGGTCGCGTCTAGGGCGTTAATGCCGGTCGACCCTGTCGCGGGTAGGCTTCTGGAGGCTCGCGCGAAGCGTTTCGCGCTGTGGATTTCGGAACACGCCGCAGAACTCGCCACAGAACTCGCCGACGCGCCGGGAAGTCTGTTCGAGGGTCTCGCCGGCGCCGTCGCCTTCGTCGCCGACGCCGCCGACGCAACCGACGCGTGGTTCCCGGGAAGCGAGGCGTGACGCTTTTGTTTTCGATTTCTAGCACGACGCGCGGGCGACAAAAGACGCACGCGTTTGTGTCCTGTAGACTATGTAGTGGACTACCAACATAGATAGACTATAGCTCCTATACTCAAGACCCTACTCGGGTCGATCGTAGTCATCTACGGTACGACAATCATCACAGGTCGGCGATTTTTTTCCCGGCGACGTACTCGAGCACCTTGGGCACGGCTTCCTGCAGCGCCTTTGCGGCGGCGCCGAGGTTCTGCAGGAACTCGTCGTGCGTGGGCTTGTCCCCGTCGACGATGTCCGTGATGGCCTTGACGGCGATGAACGGCGTGCCGAACATCGTGGCGACGTGCGCGATGCCTGCAGCCTCCATCTCCTTAACTGAGGCGTCGTTCGCGGCGAGCGCGTCGCGGTCGACGTCGGGGCAGTCGAGAGAATTCCCGGTGGACACCACGCCAGCCTTGAACCCCGTGTGGGCGCGCAGGTTGGGGCACGCCGCGGCGTCCGCGGCGCCCACGCCGTACACGTCGAAGCCGGGGATCTGAATGCGCCTGTCGTGGTTCTTGAACGCGGTCGCCAGGTACACGTCCCCGACGGCGCCTCCCTTGGCCTTGAAGCCGCCCGCGGTGCCGGCGTTCACCAGCAGATCGGGCTTGAGCGTCTCGCACGCCTGGTACGCGGTGAGCGCCGCGGGGACGGTGCCGACGGAGTCCACGCCGAAGCCCTGCGCGGGGCCGTTCGTGCACACGTGCACGGTGGCGTCCCCGACCGCCCCGGAGAAGACCACCGCGGGCAGCGGGCCGGCGAACGGGCTCTTCTCCTGCTTCTTCAGCCCGAGGCGCTCGATGAGCGGCGCCGCTTCAGCCTCCATGGCGACGATGACGGCGACGGTCTTGACGCTCATCGGCTTACGTTTCAGTCTGCGTTGCTTGATGAGGGAGCCGAGGACGACGGCGAGCGACGCGAGGTTGGCGGCGAACTCGATCAAGTCGCGGCGCATGTACCTTCTGCGCGATCGCGGCGGCGGGGTGCGTCGGAACCGATCGCGCGGCGTTTCGGGTTTCGAAGCGCGTCCGAGAGAATTTCCGGGATGTCGCGCTGGCAAGGCTGGTCGTGAATCGAGTCAATCAAATTTCGAGCGTTTTCGCTCCCGACGTCTTCGTCGCGCTCCGACGCGCGCGAAAAAAAAACGCCGAGTCCTCTTCAGGGACGCGTCTCCGTCTGCCCCTCACTCACCACACAAAAAGCGCTCACGACGCCACTACGTCCTCCACTTGGGCGCAAAATCCGCGAGCGGCGCACGTCGTGGCGGCCACACCCCGTTCGCCGTGTCCAGCGCGCGTCTTCCCGGGACGCGCGCCTTGGACGACGCGAGGGTCAAAGACGTATTTCGAAATACGCTCGGTTTTTTCTCTCGCGTTTGTCGCCGCGTCTCGCTCGGCTCGCCGTCCTCGCCGCTCGTCTTCTCGTCGTCGCCCTCGCTCTCGGCGTCGTCTCCCGCCGCGTGCGCGTCGCCTCTCGCCGCGGCCTTGGCCCAGGTCCGCACGGAGCGCACGGACCCGAACGCGCTCGAGGGCACGCGTGACCACGGGTTCTCCTCGCGCAAGTCCAGAGCCGCCACCAGCAGCGCGCGGCCGACGCCGCGAAGCGTCTCGGGGTCGTAACGTCTCGCGGAGCCGGGGCTTTTCTTTTTCGTTTCGCTCGACGCGATACGCGCGCGTCGCGCGAACCCCGACAGAGCCTCTTCGAACCCCACAGCGTCTTCGTTTCCGTCGTCCGACGCGCGCGTCTTGTCCGTCACCCGGTTCAGCACTCGGCTGCAGTTGTAGTTGGCCTCGACGGTGTACAGGTGCGGGACCGTCCCTCCGGTTTCGCGGAACAGCGCGACGCGCCCGGTGCCGGACTTGTTCTCGCCGTTCTTGTCGACGGCGAACATGTTCTTCCGGCTGAAGTTGCAGTGGTTCAGGTCGAAGTGCGGCGAGTTCAGAGCGCACAACTGCGCGTACGCGCGCGTCTCAAAATTCCCGTCGCCTCGCAAGTCGCAATTGCCGAACGCGAAGACGCCGCGCTTGTTGGCGTGCGCGTGCAGGTCGATGTAAAACCCAAGCCTTCCGTTCCTCGCCGCTTTCACGAGGAGATCCTTGACGGCGGCGCACGACGGCTGTTTCGAAATTTCGGGTTTCTCGTAGTGCCGGTTCAGGTTCTGACCGAGCGCGTCGTGGCGGTAGTGCCCTCGGAACGCGCCGTCGGGGTTGAGCATCGGGACCAACTGAAACACGTACAGCTCGCGAAGGCGTTTCGCGCGCGCGTCGTCCGCGCGCAACAAAAACTCCAAAACGCCGTTGAACAAATGGTTCGCCGGTTTCTCGCCGGGGTGAACGCCGCACGTCACCACGAACACGTCGCGGTCCTCGACGCGCGGCACGGCAGAATTTTCTTTCGGCGCCGAATTCGCGCGACGCGACGAAGCGGTACTCGATTCCATGTCGTCATCCGAGACGTCGCGAGTGAGTTCTGTGCACGACGGCGTGGCGCGCGTGAACGAAACGCGTTCGACGTCGTCCGACGCGAATCCGAGTTTTTCGTCTCCGAAATTCTCCGACGCGTTCTTTTTGGTTTCGCAGCCGTCGCGCTCCGCGGCGGTGATCGTGACCATCTCCACCTTCCGCCCCTCCACGGAGGTGGCCAGGAGCGAGCGCGCGTACGACACGCGCGCGCGCATCGCGTCCCCGTGGCTGGTGCGCTCGCGGAACTTGGCGTCGACGCGGTCGAGCATCAAACCGACGTCGGCGTACGAAAACGGAAACGAGAGCGCGAAAAAAACAGACGCGTCGGAATCGAACCTGTGCTTGAACGTAACGCGGAACGCGCCGTCTCGGCCGGGGCGCGCGCTCACCGGCTCGGGGATGCGTTTGTATTCTCGCATGTGAAACCGAGACGCTCTTCTGTCGCGTTGCAGGTGTTCGTTCGAACCGTCGTCGGTCGTCGCGGTCTCGGCGTCGGCGTCCGACGACGACGACGCGGATCGATCATCATCGTGCACGCGGTACGTCGGCCGGAAATCGTTGGAGAAGAGCGTCTTCTGCTTGTTGAAGTCCGGGAAGGAAAACGTCAGCGTCTCCCCCGCTCGGCACCCGTCCACGCGGAAGTGGAACCACGTGCGGTGGTGGGTCTCGTACGGCGTGCCCTGGTTGTCCGGCCGCGTCCACAGGTGGAAGGACGTGTCGGTGACGCGCTCCACGCGCGCCAGGTTGCCGCCGTCGAAGTCCGCGCTGAACACACGCTCGCCGAACCGCCAGCGCGCCTCCGCATCGCCGGGGGCGAAGCCGCAGGCGGCCCACGAAACGGGCGCGCGGCCCTCCGCCCAGGGGCACCACCGCCTGGGGGGTTTCTCCGGTCCGGAGGACCCGGCGCGGTCTTCCCCCGACGCGCCCGGCGTGCGCGCGCCCCCGGTCGCCCGCGCGACGCGGCCGACCCCCGACGCGAGCGGCATCGCGCGGAGGGGAATGAGCGAGCGAATAAACGTTTCTTCTACGAGCGCTTTTTGTTATTATTCGCTTTTTGCCAAAATTCGTCCGGACATCTGCGCGCGTCATGACGTCGCCACGGACGCGCGCGCGCGGACGTGGTCTACTGTATCATAGTCTACCTCCCCGTGGCGTTTTCCTTCCCCCTCCCCCCGGGCGTTTTCGTGGTCGCGGGTGTCTTCGGCGCCGCGCGCGGTGTCCCCGCGGGACCGCCCTTCGCCGTCACCGCCGCCGCGCCGGAGCCGCTTCTCGCGTCGCCGGCTTCGCGCCGGCGCAGCGCGCGGAGCATCTTCTCGCGGATCTCGTCCCTCGTCAGAGGCCGCTCGTCGTCCTCCTCCTCGGAGTCGTCGTCCGCCTTGGGCGCGGTCGTGCTCGGCGGCTCGATGCGCAGCACGGACGCGGTCGCCGTCGACGACGTCGGACCCGCGTGGAGAAGAGCCGCGAACGCGTCGTCGCCGGCTCCGCCGGCGTTTGGTCCGTCCGTTTTCTTGCCGGAGACGGTTTTGTCGCCTCCCGCTAATCGTCCCCGCGCGGTTCTCGAGGCGGCGAACATCTGCAGGATCTCGTTGGTCCTCTGCTCGATGACGCCCAGGTACTGCATGACGTTGTGATCGGTCACGCCGTCCTCACCGAGCAAAGACCGGTTCACCTCCGTGTTGCACCCGATCTTGTTAAAAACGCGCCACGCGCCGTCTTTCAGCTTTCCCATCGTCGCCGTCGCCGTCGCGTACTTTCGGTCGTACATCCTCGCCCGCGTTTCGGCTCTTCGCAGTCTTTCGTCCAGCGCCTTCACCGCCCTCGCCTTCTCCGCGTCGTGCGTCGTGCTCTCGCCGCGGTGCTTGGCGATCTCCCGCGTGAGCTCCGCGATGGAGTCCTCGAGCTTCTCGATCTCGGCGTTCAGCTGGTTGACGTACGAGAAGAGCCGGAAGTTTTCATCCTCGGCTTCCACGAATTGCTCCACGAGCTTCTCCACGTCGCTCTCGCCCGTGAACTCGGCGATGGTCGCAAACGCCGCGGCGTACGAGTTGACCCGCGCGGCGGTGATTCCTTGGCTCACGCGGTCCTTCGCGAGCGTCCACTTGCTCTTGACGAGTTTCTTGTTGTTCTCCGCCTCCGCCAACGCGGCTTGGCGCGAAATCTCAGCCGCGCGAGCCTCCGAGTCATCCGCGCGATGGCGCATGAACTCCTTCATTCGGCGATCGTGCTCGATTTGCTTTCCGAGCTCGGCGAATTCGCACTCAAACGCCGCTTGCTCTTTGTTGGCTTGCGTCTTCAAGCGCGCCATCTCGTGCACGGCGCGGTCGCGCGCTTCGAACGCCTTGTTGGAGACCTCGATGACGTTCCCCATCTCCAGCTTCTTTTCCTCAAGCTCGTGTTGCAGCTTCTCGTAGATGTCGTCAAACACAAGCCGCTCCTTGCGCAAGTCGTCCACGGTGAGTCTCAACTGCTTGTTCTTCGCCAGAGCCTCGTTGTGCTTGGCGAGCGCTTTATCGAGCCGGTTCTCCAAGATCTTGATCTGCCGCTGCGTCTTCACGGTATCCTCCCGCGCCGCGTCGACGCCACCCATCTTCCGGCGCTGCTCGTCGATCTTTTCCTTCGTCTTGCGGATCTCCGTCTCGAGGTCCACACCCCGGCGGCGCTCCAGCTCGATCTTCCTCGTGAACGCATCCGCCTGATCCTGAAGACGCGCCACCTCGGACGTGGGCTTCGCGGGCTTCGCGGGCTCGGGCTTGGCCGCGGACTTAGCCGCGCTCGAACTCGTCGCCGACTTCAACGCGGCGAGCATCTCGTCTGTCTTAGGGGCGGGACCCAATTACAGAAGCCGACGCTCGAATGCGAACGCCCTTCCTGGACGTGCCGACGGTCAACGAACGAGGACGACTCGAATCTCGCGCGCCCAGCTTGTCTGCTTCCTCGCTCGATGGACGTCAGACCGGGAGACGCGCCGGCTCGAGCGCCTGCGGTGACACGAGAGACAACTTCGGCCGCCTGACGCGTCGCGCCGCCGCGTGCACTGACGTCCCGCGCGGTCCGCCCGCAGCCTTCGGGAGGCGTTGCCAAAAAAGGGGCGGGGGGACGAAGACGTTTTTTTTCGCGATTATCGGACAGGTGGGCTGACAGTCGCGACAAACAGCCGGATCGAAAAACGCTCGCTCGCTTTTTGTCTCTTCCAAAAAGCACTCCTCGCTACTGTCGCCCGAAGACGATCTTCGACTGCACCTCGGCGAGAGTCGCCGCGCTCCTTCGGATCGCCTCCTGTTCCGTTTCCGTGAGCGGCATGTTCAGCACCTCCAGCACGCCCTCCGAGCCGAGCATCGCTGGCAACGACAAGCGCACGTCCACGTCTATGCCGTGTTTCCCGAACGCGGGGACGCTGAGAGGTAACACGTGCCTCTCGTCCCGCAGGATGCACTTCGCGATGTTCGTCACGGTCAAGCCGAGCGCCCAGTTGGTGTACCCCTTTCTCTGGATGATCCGCCCGGCGGCGTTTACGACGTCGGCGTGGATGTTTTTTAAACCCTCCTCGGCGCTCTCCGTGCCGATCCCGGGATGCACGTCCATCAGACGCACACCCCCGACCGTGCACTGCGACCAGACGGCGACGGACGAGTCGCCGTGCTCTCCGAGCACCATGCCGTGCACGCTTCCCGAGTCGACGTCGAGGTACTCCGCGAGCAGCGCGCGGAACCGCGAGGTGTCCAGCGCGGTGCCTGTGCCGATCACCTTGTTCGGCGCGAACCCGGAGATGTGCGTCGCCACGTGCGTCATGACGTCGCAGGGGTTGGTGAGGATCAGCAGGACGGCGTCGGGCGACGCCGCCGCGATGGGCGGCACGATGGACTCGAAGATCGCAACGTTGCGCGCCACCAAGTCGAGCCTGGACTCGCCCTCGCGCTGACGCGCGCCCGCGGGGATGATCACGATGTCGCTGTTCGCGGTATCCTTGAAGTCGCAGGTGGCCTTGATGGAGATCTGCTGCACGAACTCCGCGCCGTGACGCAGATCCTCAACCTCGGCTTCGAGCGCATCCAGCTTGGACGGGACGTCGTGCAGTACCAGCTCGCGCGCGGTGCCCTGGTTGATCATGGAGTACGCGCACGCGAGGCCCACCTGGCCGGTGCCCACGATGCTCACCTTCGAGCGGAGCTTCTTGGGGGGGATCGAGGGCGAGCCGGCGCCGAACAGGTCCTCGCGCAACGAGCCGGCTCTCACCGAGCGGGCGCGATTTCGGTTGTTACCCGGGGCGCTTCGACGCGTTTCGCGACTCGTCGGGGCGCGTCGCGGCGTCGCCGCGGTGGCCCGCGCCGCGAAGCTCGCGAACATCGCGCGAGGCGTGGAGCGAAACGGAGAAAGACGAAGGACTCCGGGGACGGATCCGAAAACCGGGTGGGGACGCGGACGCCTACGCGCGCGCGTGTGGGCACAGCCGAGCGACGACCACGCGGAATGGCGGAAAGCGTGACACACCACACACGCCTGTCCTTTTTGGCGCCAACTCGACAGGTCGTTATTTTTCCTCATTCTCACGTCCGCCAGACCGCGGGGCGCGGAACAGAGGAAGGTGGGCCCTGCGGGTTTGTCGCCGGCGCGATGTCCCTCCCCCCCGCGAAGCACTTCGCGTGGCCGGTCCGGGTCGGGGTCGCGTCGTGCCTGACCTCGCTGCTGACGCTCGTGCGGAACGACGATTTCAATCTCGCGATCACATCGGTGGTGTTCGGCGTGGTGGTCACCATCGTGGCTGCGTCCGACACGCTCGGCGCGACCCTGGCGACGTCGTGGGCGATCGTCGGCGGCGCCACCATCGGATGCGTGCTGAGCGCTCTGTGCGTCGCCCTGTTCGGCACGAGCGTCGCGGCCGTGCTGGTCGCCAACGCGCTGGTGGGCGTCGCGGTGCTCTACCCCGAGAAGTTCCCGGTGGTTTCCCAGAAGTTCGCGTTCGGCGGGAGCACGATCTTCGTGTGGACCGCGTTCGCGGGCGCGGACACGCGGTGGATGACCCTGGGCATCCCGCTCAGCACGGCCATCGGGGCGTGCAGCGCAATCATCGTGACCGCCTTCGGAAAGTGCAACGCCGACGACGCCGTCGCCGCCGCCGCCGACGCGTGCGCCGAAGCCGTCGCCGACGCCGCCGCCGACGCCGTCGCCGCCTACGTCGCCGACGACGTTTCCGCGCGCGAGGCGCTCCGCGCGCGCGTCGAGAGCGGGCGCAAGGACGCCGAGCGGAGCCTGGCGAAGATGAAGGACGCCGCCGCGCACGCGGTGTGGGAGCGGAGGCTCACGGGCGCGCTCGCGAGTGTCTTCGCGGCACGATCGTCTCGCGGCGGCGCGAACGGCGGCGGAGCGGGAGGCGAGGGAGGCTCGGCGAAAAAAAGGGCGCCGGAGGCGTCCGCCGGCGCGTTCGCCGAGGTGACCCTGCACCTTCGCGGCATGACTCTGGCGCTGGACGCGCTGGCGGAGACGCAGGTGCAGCGCTGGCACCTTCTGCACGAGGATCCGCGCGATGCCGGCGAGCCGGGGGACGGCGCGCGCGCGAAGACGTTCGCGGAGGCGTCGTTCACGGAGAAGCTCGAGGACACGGCGGCGCGCGTCGCCGACGCGGCGAGAGCGGCGGCGACGGGGTTTCGTCCGAACGCTTTTTCGTCTCCATCAGACGCGTCTTCTCTGCGAAGAGACGAAAACGAAAACCAAGACCTTCTCGTCGCCGAGAGCCTGCGTTCGTCGCTCTCGAGGCTGGACGCCGCACTGACGCGCCAGCGCAGGAAACACTATGCGCCGGGCGGCGTCGCGTCGGACGCGGGCGAGTCCGTCGCGCGTCGCGCGCTGCAGGCGAACCACCTGTGGATGTTCAACTTCCAGTCGCTCGCGCGGGAGCTCGCGGCGTTTTTAGACCCCGAGAGCGAAGAGAGCGGTGGTTTCGTTTTCGCCGGGCACGAACGAACGCGAGAAGGACGAAACGCCGGCGGTGACGAGGTGCTGTGCGAGGCGTGCGGCGACTTTGAAGACCGAGAAGAGGAACGCCGCGACCGCGAGAAGAGGAAGCCGACGCCGCGAAATGTTCGGCGCGCGGGCGCGGGCGAGAGGGGAAAAAATAAATCCCCCCTCGCGCGCGCGTCGTCGTTACCGACGTCTTTCGCCGGAAGAGGCGGAGAATCCGCCGGGAAAGAACCACCGCGACAGACGCTTCTGGTCGGTGGAGACGGCGGCGGAGACGGTTTCGTTTCCGCGATGACACCGTCTCCGGCGTCGCCGGCGGCGGCTTCGGCGGCGGCTTCCGCGGCCGGAACCCCGAGGAGCTCGGCGGCGGCGGCGTCACTGTCGCCGTCGGCGCGGTCGCCGGCGCCGCGGCGGGCGCCGCCTCGGTTCGCGGACCCCGCGCGCGGCGCGGACACCGTCGCTGCCCTGCTTCGCTGCGACTTCCAGCTGGACGCGAACCAGCTTTTGTACGCGACCAAGCTGTCTTTCGCAGCGGCGGTCGCGGGTTTGATCGGCTGGGCGACCAGCGGGAGCGGCTTGTGGGCCGCCGTGACCGTCGCGATGGTGGGCACGAGAGAGGGCCGCGCCGTCGGCGGCTCCTTTAACGCCGCGCTCTTGAGGATGCAGGGCACGGTGATCGGCGCGATGTTCTCCTTCGCGCTCGTGATCGTCGTGACGGGCGGGGAGGCAGGCGCGACGAACGCGCTGGCGCTGGGCGCGTCCATCGGCCGTCTGCTGTTACTCGCGGCGTTCGCGTTCGCGAGCGCGTTCCTCCGACTGAACCCCGAGTTTGCGTACGCCGGAGTCGTCGCCGCGTTCACCGCCTACGTCGTCGCCCTCGGCATCCCCGACGACGCCGACGTCGCGGCGGCGCGCGCCTTCGCGCACGGCCGCGTCGAGCAGAACCTCCTCGGCCTGCTGGTGCTCGTGTTCGTCGAGTTTTTGATTTATCCCGTGTTCGCGCACGACGCCGCGCGTCTCGCCGCGGGAGACACCGTGTTCGCGGCGAAGAGCGCCGCGGAGACGGTGTACGACGCCACCGTCGGCACCGACTGCGCGCGGTGTCGCGCGCGCGCCGCCGAGGACGCCGCGTTCTCGCTGGACGCGATCGGGTCGTGCCTCGCCGCGCAGAAGGCGCTGCTGGTGCAGGCGGCCGCCGAGCCCAACCTCTGGTCGCCGCCGTTCCCGCTGCGCGCGCACCAGCAGATGGTCACCGACCTGGAGAACACGCGGCGCGTGCTCGGGCTGATGCGCAAGGCGCTGGGCGCCATGGCGAGATCCTCGCGCGACGCCGAATTGTCAAAAGACTTCTCCGCGCTGGACCCTCGCGCGCGCATCGCGAGCCTTCTGGCCCCCACGGACGTGTTTGTCACCGAGCTGCGGAGGGCCGTGAAAACAAGGCTGGGCCGTGCCGGTGACGACCTCGTCACCGGGTCGGGGCGGTGGTCCTCGCGCGCGGCGTCGGCTTCAATCGCGAAAGCGCAGAGTCGACTGGAGCGCGCGTTCATTTTGCACACGCTGGCGATGCGCGAGCGTTACAGAGCCGGCGAAACCGAGATGTTCCTGCCCAACAATCTGATGGTCCCGTGGCACGCGTACGTGGCGTGCACCGGCATCCTCGCCGCCACGGTGGAGAGCCTGGGCGCGGCGTCCTGGGACGCGCTGCTGGCGGTGGCGGAGATGGACGAGAGCGAGGTTGGCGAAGCGGGCGAAGCGAGCGAGTTGATCGATTCGGAGCGTAATCGTCGCGACGCGTCGTTCGCGCGGCGCGTGTCGTTCGGGACCGAGCGCGCGTCTTCCGAGGGGGACGCGCGCTCGTCGGCGGTTCGCGCGATGCGTTTAAAGCGCGACGAGGTCGAGTCGGAAGAGCCCCCGGTTTTGGGGCTACGGGAAGTGCGCGTGGAGGACGAGGCGGTGGGGACGAGGCTGTAGCGAAAAAAAGAGAGAGTTCATCTGATGTCGAAAAAAAGTTTTGCGGAAAACGTGCATCACTGCGTCGCGCGCGGGCGCCGGCGGTCACCGGGCTCGGCATGCCGCGCGGGGAGACGCTCGCCGGCGGAGACGGAGGTCCGGAGTGGGAGATCCTCCCGGATGAGGTCTTCGTGCCGCGTCGGGGTCGGGGACGCGTCGACCTCGCCGGGGCGATGGCTCGCCGGTTGGGGACGCGCAAACGTCATCGCCATTCGGGGGACGTGTTCGTGCCGCGCCGCGCGCCGCGGACCGGTCCGCCCGCCGACCCCGACATCCTCGTGGTGAGCAGCCGCGTCCGTACGCCGCGACGCCCTTCGCTTTCCGAGCCTCGCGCGGTCGAGTCGTCGCCGGCCTCGTGGGACGGCGTCTGGGACGCGAAATCGGCGGCGGCGGCGGTGCGCGACCACGACGGTGACGACTCGGACCCGACCGAGGTGTTCGCCGCGCACCTCGCGTCCGGGTGGACCCTGCGTCCGCGACGCGGGGTGGCCGGAGACGGGTCTACGTTTTCCGGCTTTCCGGCGGACGGAGAGAAAAAATCCGGAGAGAGCTCATTCGGGGATTCGAACCCAAAGCGCGGCGCGCGATGTTTGGAGCTGTGCGCTCCTGACAACCGCCGCGCGGACGACGCGAACGGCGCATCTGCTCTTACCGCGCGACGCGGTTTCGAAACGCGAACCGAATCGAACGTTTTGCGCGAGGCGTTCGGTCTCGAGCCGATGGCGCCGCGCGACCCGAAACACGCGGAGACCACACTTCCGATCGCGCGGGCGATCGCGAAGCTGTGCGGCGGGATAAGCGCCGCGCGGCTGGGAGGCGTCACGTGCCGCGAACGGCGGTGGTGCCGAGTCGGGCTGGACGAATCCTTCGCGGCGCTCGCGCGCGTCGCGGCGTTTGAAGTTTCGCACAAAAAAGACGCTCACAAAAAAAAAAACGAAAA